>Ga0210390_10000035_pt1 | contig 145010 bp, 128 predicted proteins | sample IncBWH11OmetaG_FD_161050 | JGI IMG/M metagenome (GOLD analysis project Ga0210390, IMG submission 161050) | Forest soil microbial communities from Barre Woods Harvard Forest LTER site, Petersham, Massachusetts, United States - Inc-BW-H-11-O ... | reverse complement strand
CGGGGGGTGCAGGGGGTTGCGGGGGCGGGTTGGGAGGGGGCTTGTGTGACGGGCGGGGAGATTGAGAGGCTGCTTCGGGAGGCGCTGCCGCGGGCCGGGCGGACTCGGGTGCTGGCCGTCGACGGGAGGTCGGGGTCAGGGAAGACCGCGCTGGCGACAGAGTTGCGGACCGCGATTGGCGCGGCGGTGGTTTCCCTTGAGGATCTTTATGGTGGGTGGGACGGACTGGAGCACGGGATTGACCTGTTGGTCTCTGAGGTGCTCGAGCCGCTTGCCGCGGGGCGGATCGCGCGGGTGCCGCGCTACGACTGGACCGCGCGGGCGTGGGGCGAGCCGGTGGTGGTCGGACCTCTTGACGTGCTGATCGTGGAAGGGGTTGGGGCCGGGGCACGGCGTGCCGCTGTCTACGAGAGTGTCCTGGTGTGGTTGGAGGCGCCGTCGGCCGTTCGGAAGAAAAGAGCTCTTGAGCGGGATGGGGACGTGTTCGCTCCGCACTGGGAGCAGTGGGCGGCTCAGGAACAGGCGATGCTGGCCCGCGAGCGGACGCCCGAGCGCGCGGATTTGATACTCCGCTCCTACTAGGCTGTCCGACGTGGCGGCTCCCCTAGAGTTCGGCGTGCGCTGGGCGGGCTGGCTGAAGATCGTGTCCATCACAGGATCGCGTCGGTGCCGAACTCCATGACGGTGCGGGCCGCCTCGGTGACGCTGCCGGACAGCGACGGGTAGACCGAGAACGTCTGCGCGATCTGGTCCACCGACAGGTTCTGCTCGATCGCTATCGACAACGGGAGGATCAGCTCGCTGGCGCGGGGCGCAACCACGACTCCGCCCAGGATGAGACCGGTGCCCGGGCGCGCGAAGATCTTGACGAAGCCATCGCGGATTCCCGCCATCTTCGCCCGCGGGTTGGTGGCCAGCGGCTGCTTCACCACGCGCGCGGCGACCTCGCCGCGGTCCACCGCCGCCTGCGACGTGCCGACCGACGCGATCTCCGGGTCGGTGAAGATCGTCTGGGCCACATGGCTGAGCCGGATCGGGTGCACCGCCTGGCCCAGCGCGTGCCACATCGCGATCCTCCCCTGCATCGCCGCGACCGACGCGAGCATGAGCACGCCCGTGCAGTCGCCCGCCGCGTACACGCCTGGGGCGGACGTCCGGGACACCCGGTCCACCTCGATGAACCCTCGGCCGTCCAGCTTGACGCCGACCTGGTCGCAGCCGATCTCTCCGGTGCTGGGCACCATCCCGACCGTGAGCAGGCAGTGCGACCCGGTCAGCGTCCGGCCGTCAGCCAGGGTGACCACCACGCCATCGCCCTTACGGTGCACCGCCTCGGCGCGCGACCTGCTCAGCACGGTCATGCCGCGGCGCCGGAAGACGCTCTCGATGACGACCGCGGCGTCCTTGTCCTCGTGGGGCAGCACGTGCTCGCGCGACGAGACCAGGGTGACCTGGGAACCCAGCGCCTGATAGGCGCCCGCGAACTCGGCGCCGGTGACGCCAGAGCCGACCACGATCAGCTCGTCCGGAAGCTCGGGCAGGTCGTAGAGCTGACGGCAGGTAAGGATCCGCTCCCCGTCGGGGACCGCCTCGGGCAGCACGCGCGGGCTAGCGCCCGTGGTGATCAAGATCACGTCCCCGTGCACCGTGGTTCCGTCCGCCTCGATCGTATGCGGGCCGGTCAGCCGCCCCCTGGCGTGGACGATCCGGACTCCCTCGGCGGCCACACGCTCGGTGATGTCGTTCGACTGAGCCATGGCGAGCGCCTTGATCCGCGCGTAGAGCGCGGGCGCGTCCACATCGACCTCGGGGTTATCGCCGTTCTCGAGCTGAAGGCCGAGTGACGCCGAGCGCCCCAGGGACGTCATCGTGGTCGACGACTCGATCAGCGTCTTGCTGGGGACACAGTCGGTGAGCACGCAGGCGCCCCCCAGGCCGGCGTCATCGACGACTGTTACATCGGCACCGAGCTGCGCGGCGACCAGCGCGGCTTCGTAGCCGCCCGGTCCGCCGCCGAGAATGGCGACACGTGGACGTGGCAAGGTCACGTTAGGCAATTATCTCGCACGATCATCGGTGGGCACACGCCGCCCTAGGCGATTACGCCGTACGCTTAAGCACCGTGGCACTATATGCCGCCTATGGCAGCAACATGGATCCGGCGCAGATGCTGGCACGCTGCCCGCACTCCCCGCAGCGGGGGGCCGGGTGGCTGGAGGGCTGGCGCCTGACGTTCGGCGGTGAGGAACTCGGCTGGGAGGGTGCGCTCACCACCGTCGTCGAGGATGCCACCATGCGGGTATTTGTGGTCCTCTACGACGTCCCGGAGATCGACGAGAAGGAACTTGATAACTGGGACGGCGTCACCCTCGGCTATTACACCAAGGTCAAGGTCCGGGTGCAGACGCTCGACGGGGACGCGCTCGCCTGGCTGTACGTGCTCGACGGCTACGAGGGCGGGCTGCCCTCCGCGCGGCACCTGGCCATCCTGGTGGACGCCGCCCAGAAGGCCGGCGCGCCAGACGACTACGTGGAGTGGCTGCGGACGCGGCCAAGCAACCCGCCGTCAGGAAGCGAAGGCCAGCTGCCGGTTTAGCGACGGCGGCGTCAGGCCAGCACCGCGATCACGAGAGCGAGCGCCGGGATGACGATCACGGCCACCGCGGGCCAGTACCAGGTGCTCACCGGCGGGCGCGCTCGCGGGCGCGCAGTCACGGCACGGGCTCGTTCCGCGTATGCGCCGAGCGCCGAGACAACGGGTCCGACATCACCCATGACCAGCGACTCAGCGTTGTCGGCCGAGGCGCCGTACGAAGGGCTCACCCCGGCTCCGGCGCCGCGCGGCGGCCTCGGCCGGGCGCGGTTGGCGCGCAACTCCGCGTTGGCTTGCCTGCGGCGGGACGAGCCCACCGCCCAGGAGTAGATCACCCGGTTGCCCCGGCCGGCCGCGTCGTCGGCCGGCCACTCACAGCGCACCCGGACCAGGTCGGTGGCCTCCACCGCGGTGACCGCCGCCCAGCAGATCTGGTGCTCGCGGACCGGGTTGACGATCGTCAGCCGGTCATCACCGGCGATGATCCGAGGTCGCTGCGCTGTCGTGTACACCACCCCGGTCACGAGCAGCAGGATGAACGCGGCGACCACGGAGAAGTGATCGCGGCCCTGCACGGCCAAGTCGACCAGGTTGGCGAGTGCGAACACCAGCCACACCCACCAGATCGCGGCGGCGAACGGCGAACGGAGCGTCAGCGGGGCGGCGCCGTCGCTGGCCCGGCGGGCCGCATCCCCGGCGGCCTGGCGGGCCGCATCCCCGGCGGCGTGGCGGGCCGCATCCCCGGCGGCGTGGCGGGCCGCATCCCCGGCGGCCCGGCGGCCCGCCGTGGTCTGCTCCTGGTCCGCCGACAACATGCTCCCATCATGGTGATCGTCTTATCACCCACTGTACGTGTGCGCCGGAGGCCGGCTAGCCGTGGAGCCGTCGTCCCACAGCGCCGTCAAGGCGGTGGCCGCCATCACGCGGACACCGGTGCCAATCGCGCGCTCGTCGACGTCGAACGTCGGCTGATGCAGGTCGCGGACCACCGGGGCGCCCGGCGTACGGGTGCCCAGCCGGGCCAGCGCCCCGGGAACCGACGTCAGGTACCAGGCGAAGTCTTCGGCACCCAGGCTCTGCGGAGTCGGAACCACCGCGTCGGCGCCGAGCACGCCGGACGCCGCGGTAGCGAACATCTGAGCGCTCAACTCCTCGTTGATCGTCGGCGGGTCGTTTCGCAGGTACTCCACGTCCGCGGTGACGCCGTACGCTTCGGCCACGGAATGCACGAGCCCGGTGACCAAGTCGGCCGCGGCGCGCCACGCTTCTTCGTCCAGGCACCGGACCGTGCCCTCGGCGATTCCCTCGTTGGGGATCGCGTTCGCCGCCGAGCCAGCGCTGATCCGGCCCCACACCAGGCTCAGGCTCGACCGCGGGTCGACCCGGCGGGACAGCGCGGCCGGCAGCTCGGTCACGATCTTGCCGAGCGCGTACACCACGTCGGCGGTCAAGTGCGGGCGGGCCGTGTGCCCGCCCGGGCCGGTGAGCGTGACCTTGATCAGGTCGCAGGCAGCGGTGATCGGCCCCGAGCGCACGCCCAGCATGCCGACGTCGAGGCGCGGGTCGCAGTGCAGCGCGAAAATGCGTCCGACGGACTCCAGGCCGCCAGCCGCGATCACGTCTTGCGCGCCGGTGCCGAGCTCTTCGGCCGGCTGGAAGATCAGCCTGACCCGGCCGGGCAGCAGCCCCGCGCTGGCCTGCCCGGCGAGGAACAGCCCCGTGCCGAGGAGCACGGTGGTGTGCACATCGTGGCCGCACGCGTGGCACACGCCCGGCACCGTGGAACGGTAGGGCACGTCCTTCTCGTCTGGCATCGGGAGGGCATCAAGATCCGCTCGGAGGGCCACCACCCTCCGTTCCTGATCACCTGATTCCGGGTTTTCCGAGATCCCGATGTCTACGAGCAAGCCGGTGCCTTTGGGGAGAACGACCGGGCGCAGGCCGACCGCCGCCAGGCGCTCGGCGAGCAGCCGCGTGGTCCGCTGCTCGGCGTACCCGGGTTCCGGGTTCGCGTGCAGGTCGCGGCGGAAGCCGGTCAGCTCCTGCTCGCTGGCCGCGAGGAACGCGTCCAGGTCCGCCGACAGGTCATTATCTTCCATGCCCACCATCCTCCGGGAGGACGAAGCGGTCCTCCGCGAACTCGGTAACGAGCGCGTCCACCACGCTGGTCAGGTCGACATCGCTGGCATACACGGCACGCTGCCGCTCGTAAGAGGCACCGTACTCAAGCACCTCATGGGCGACCGCGAGTTCCTCAGCACAGCCGAGCCGCCATGCTATCGGCTCCAGGTCCCGCAGTACCTCATATATATCGTCTCGCAGCGGCGTGGTCGCGCCGGCCTCATCCGTGATCACGGTAGCGTCCAGGCCGTACCTGGTCGCGCGCCACTTATTGTCCCTGACCACCCAGTTCGACCTGATGGGAAGCCCGTAGCCGCGGTCAAGCTGAGAGTCGAACATCTGCACCAGGCACTGGACGATGGCGGCCAGCATGCCGATCTCGCGGAACGTGGGAACCGCGTCGGCGATTCGCACCTCAACCGTGCCGAAGTCCGGGTGCGGGCGCACGTCCCACCACACCTCCTTGATCGTGCGAATCGTCCCCGCCCGCAGCTGAGTGTTCATGTACTCCTCAAAGCGCGGCCAGTCGGGCAGCCCGGGTGGCGGGCCGGTGTTCGGCAGCGCGCCGAAGACGACCGTCCTGGCCGAAGCCAGCCCCGTGTCGTGGCCGGACCAGAACGGGCTCGACGCGGTCAGACCGAGCAGATGCGGCACGTAGGTGGCGAGCGCGTTAATGACCGGCATGGCCCTGGTCTCGTCGCGCAGGCCGATGTGCACATGGGTGGCACAGGTCTGCAGCCTGCGGCCCGGCCATTGCAGCTGCTCCACAAGTTCCGAATACCGCTGGCTCGGCGCCATCTTCGCGTCCCGCCAGTCGCTCATCGAGTGCGTTCCCGACGCGGCCAGCACGATGCCGTGCGGTTCGGCGGTGCGCTGCAGTTCCTTTATCGTCACGGCGAGATCGGCCTTCGCTTCGGCCACGGTGCCGCAGATGCCGGTCACCACCTCCACTGTGGACTGCATGAGCTCATGCTTCAGCTTGGGGTGCTCACCGCTTTCCTGCAGGCCAGGCAGGCCGGCTAGCACGGTCGCCGCGTCCTGCCGCAACATTCGCGACTGCGCGTCGATGAGCTGCACTTCCCATTCCACACCCAGCGTCGGGCCCGATGACGGGGTCCATTCGATCGTCATGACAAACCTCCACGCCGGCGAGCCAAGGGTTTTGCCCGGAAACGGGGCACCTCACACAACGATTTCCCGATAACGGGATTGAATCGTGGCACGAGCGGGCAAACAAGGCCTGCTTTCGCTAGGGCACGTCCGGCGGGCGGTAGACGCCCCAGACATCGCGCAGCGCGTCGCAGATCTCGCCGAGGGTCGCGCCGCCGCGCAGCGAGTCCTTGATGGGGGGCAGGACATTGCCCGTGCCCTCGGCGGTCGACCTGACCGCGTCGACATGCTTGCGGACGGCCACCTGGTCACGATCGCGCCGCAGGCGCTCGAGCACCCTGGCCTGGGCCTGCTCGATGGCGGGATCCACGCGCAGCGGCTCGTACGGCTCCTCGTCGTCAGCCGTGTACCTGTTAACCCCCACGACCACCCGCTCGCCGTCGTCAGTCTGCAGGGCCACCTGGTACGCCGAGCGTTCTATCTCGGACTTCTGGAAACCCTGCTCGATGGCGGCGAGCGCGCCGCCCATGTCGTCGATTTTCGCCATGAGATCGAGCACGGCGGCCTCGATCTCGTCTGTCATGGATTCGATCGCGTACGAACCGGCGAACGGGTCCACCGTCTTCGTCAGGTCGGTTTCGGCCGCGATGACCTGCTGTGTCCGCAGCGCCAGCCGGGCCGCCTTCTCGCTGGGCAGCGCGATCGCCTCGTCGTACGAATTCGTGTGCAGCGACTGGGTGCCGCCGAATACGGCCGCGAGCGCCTGGATCGTCACCCGCGCCAGGTTGACTTCCTTCTGCTGCGCGGTGAGCTGGACGCCCGCTGTCTGTGTGTGGAACCGGAGCATCTGCGAGCGCGGGTCAACCGCTTTGAACTCGTCTTTCATGATCCGGGCCCACATCCTGCGGGCGGCACGGAATTTCGCCACTTCCTCCAGCAGCGTGGTCCTGGCGACGAAAAAGAACGACAGCCGCGGTGCGAATTCGTCCACGTTCAGGCCGCTGCGAAGGGCGGCGCCGACGTATTCCTTCGCGTTGGCCAGCGTGAACGCTATCTCCTGCACGGGCGTGGCGCCGGCCTCCGCCATGTGGTAGCCCGAGATGGAAATCGTGTTCCATTTCGGCAATTCGCTCCTGCAGTAGGCGAACGTGTCGGCCACGAGCCGCAGGCTCGGCCGCGGCGGGTAGATGTACGTGCCGCGGGCGATGTACTCCTTCAGGATGTCGTTCTGAATAGTGCCGCTGAGGGTGCCAGCACCCGCGCCCTGCTCCTCCGCCACCGCCTGGTACATCAGCAGCAGCACCGCCGCGGGCGCGTTGATCGTCATGGACGTGGACACCTTGTCCAGCGGGATGCCGTCGAAGAGGGCCCGCATGTCCTCCAGGCTGTCGATCGCCACCCCGACCTTGCCGACTTCGCCGCGGCTCTGCGGGGCGTCGGAGTCATAGCCCATCTGCGTGGGCAGGTCGAACGCCACCGACAGTCCGGTGGTGCCGTTGCGGATCAGCTGGTGATAACGCTTGTTCGACTCGCTGGCCGTCGAGAACCCGGCGTACTGGCGGATGGTCCAGGGGCGTTTGGTGTACATGCCCGGGTAGACGCCGCGCGTGAACGGGTAGTCGCCTGGCTTGCCGAGCTTCGCATCCGGATCGAAGTCCGCAAGGTCGCCCTGGTCGTAGAGCGGGGCGATCGGCAGTCCGGATTCAGACGACAGGTCCATGATGCACAGCGTACGTGCGTCCGTGCGTCCGCGCCCGCGCTACCAGGCTCAGGCGGCGGGCGGTAGACCGGAGCGGGTGCGGACCACGGCCATGGTCTCCGTGGCGATCCGGCGGGCGCGGCGGGCGCCCTTGAAAAGGACGGCGTCGAGCGCGCCCGGATCGTCGAGAATCTTGGCCGTCCGCTCCCTTATCGGGGCAAACGTGTCCACCACGAGCTCGGCCAGCTCCTTCTTAAACTTCCCGTACCCCGAGTCCCCGTAGGACGCCGCGATCTCGTCGACCGACGAGCCGGACAGCGCCGAGTAGATCCGCAGCAGGTTCGTCACGCCTGGCTTGGCCGCCTCGTCCGCGCGCACCTGCGATCCGGCATCGGTCACCGCGCGGGCGATCTTGCGCCGGATGGCGTCCGGTTCGTCCAGCAAGTCGATGATGCCCTGCGGAGACGACGACGACTTGCTCATCTTCGCCGTCGGGTCCTGCAGGTCGGTGATCTTCGACACAGCCGGCAGGATGTACGGGGCGGGCACCACGAACGTGTCGCCGAACCGGTGGTTGAACCGCTGCGCGAGCGTCCTTGAAAGCTCCAGGTGCTGCCGCTGGTCCTCGCCCACCGGCACCTGGTCGGCCTGGTACAGCAAGATGTCGGCGGCCTGCAGCACCGGGTAGGTGAACAGTCCCACCGACGCCTGCTCCGCGCCGCCACGGGCGGACTTGTCCTTGAACTGCGTCATCCGGCTCGCCTCACCGAACCCGGTGAGGCAGCCGAGCACCCAGTTCAGCTCGGCGTGTTCGGGGACCTGGCTTTGCACGAACAGGATGCATCGCTCCGGGTCCAGCCCCGCGCCGATCAGCTGGGCCGCCGCCACCCGGGTCCGGCCGCGCAGCGCCTCCGGGTCGTACGGGACCGTGATCGCGTGCAGGTCCACCACGCAGTAGATGGCGTCACGGGTCTCCTGCAGGTCCACCCACTGGCGGACGGCACCGAGGTAGTTGCCGAGGTGGAACGAATCGGCGGTCGGCTGAATGCCGGAGAATACGCGACGAGAGCCCATGGGCAGGAAGTCTAACCGGGACACAGGCAGGCGATTATCGCGACCGCGTGCCGGGTGGCGTGACGACCACCTCGACCCGCTGGAATTCCTTCAGGTCGGTGTAGCCGGCCGTCGCCATCGTGCGGCGCAGCGCTCCCATCAGGTTCATGGAGCCATCAGGGACCGTGGAGGGCCCCTGCAGGATCTGCTCCATGGTTCCGATCGTGCCCACCTCGACCCGGGCGCCACGCGGCAGTTCGGGGTGGTTGGCTTCGCTCCCCCAGTGGTAGCCGCCCCCTGGCGCCTGCGCGGCCCGCGCCAGCGGTGAGCCCACCATTACCGCGTCCGAGCCGAGCGCCAGTGCCTTGGCGATGTCGCCGCTCCTGGTCATCGACCCATCGGCGATCACGTGCACATACCGGCCGCCGGACTCGTCCAGGTAATCCCGGCGGGCCGCAGCGACGTCGGCGATCGCGGTGGCCATCGGCACGGCGACGCCAAGCACCGCGGCCGTGGTGTGTCCCGAGCCGCCGCCGAATCCCACGAGGACGCCCGCCGCTCCGGTGCGCATCAAGTGCAGCGCCGCCGTGTAGGTCGCGCAGCCGCCCACGATCACCGGGATATCGAGCTCGTAGATGAACTGCTTCAGGTTCAGCGGCTCGGCTCGTCCCGACACATGCTCGGCTGACACGGTCGTGCCGCGGATGACGAAGATGTCCGCCCCCGCGTCCACGACGGCCTTGTAGTACCTGGCGGTGCGCTGCGGCGACAGCCGCGCCGCGGTGATCACTCCGGCCCGGGAGATCTCCTCGATGCGCCGGCCGATCAGCTCTTCCTTGATCGGCTCGGCGTAGATCTCCTGCAGCCGCCTGATCGCCGCCTCCTCATCGAGCGACCCGACCTCGGCGAGCAAGGGTTCGGGGGCTTCGAAGCGGGTCCACAGGCCCTCCAGGTCGAGCACGCCCAGACCACCGAGCCGGCCGATGGCGATGGCCGTGCCGGGCGAGACAACGCTGTCCATCGGGCAGGCGATCAACGGCAGTTCGAACCGGTAGGCATCGATCTGCCACGCGATCGATACCTCTTCAGGATCGCGCGTCCTGCGCGCCGGGACGATACCGATCTCGTCCAGCGAGTAGGCCCGTCGCCCGGTCTTGCCGCGCCCGATCTCCATGTTGGTCACGCGATCTCCACGTCCGTCGGCTGATCTAGCAGGTCTGTCACGACTTCCTGTCGCTGTAGTTCGGCGCCTCCATCGTCATCTGCACGTCATGCGGGTGGCTTTCGTTCAGTCCAGCAGCCGTGATCTGGATGAACCTGGCCTCTTGCAGCTGGGCGATGGTCCGCGTGCCGCAGTATCCCATCGCCGCGCGCAGCCCGCCCACGAGCTGGTCGGCCACGGCGGCGAGCGGCCCGCGGTAGGGCACCTGCCCCTCGATCCCCTCCGGAACCAGCTTGTCCTCGCGCAGCACATCGTCCTGGAAGTAGCGGTCCTTCGAGTAAGACTTACCGCGCTCCCTGTTGCGCATCGCGCCAAGCGAGCCCATCCCGCGGTACATCTTGTACTGCTTGCCGTTGATGAAGACCATCTCGCCCGGGCTTTCCTCACAGCCCGCGAGCAGGCTGCCGAGCATGACGGTGTCGGCGCCCGCGGCGATCGCCTTGGCGATGTCGCCCGAGTACTGCAGGCCGCCGTCGCCGATGACCGGGATCCCGGCCGGCCGGGCCGCGAGCGAGGCCTCATAGATGGCGGTCACCTGGGGGACGCCGACCCCCGCGACCACCCGCGTGGTGCAGATGGAACCGGGCCCGACGCCGACCTTAACGCCGTCCGCACCCGCGTCGATGAGCGCCTGCGCCCCGGACCTGGTCGCCACGTTGCCGCCGATCACCTCGACGTTCGTATTCGCCTTGACCTGGGCCACCATGGAAAGGACAGAGACCGCGTGGCCGTGCGCCGTGTCGACCACGAGGAAGTCCGCACCCGCGTCGACGAGCGCCTGGGCACGCCGCTTGGCGTCCTCCCCGACGCCCACGGCCGCCCCGACGACAAGCCGCCCGCCGGAGTCCTTGGTCGCGTTCGGGAACTTCTCGCTCTTGGTAAAGTCCTTCACCGTGATGAGGCCGCGCAGCCGGCCGGCGTCATCGACCAGCGGCAGCTTCTCCACCTTGTGCTGCTTGAGCAGCCGCAGCGCCTCATCTTGCGCCACTCCGACCGGGGCGGTGATCAGCGGCATCGGCGTCATGACCGAAGCGACGCGGATGGAATGATCGGCTTCGAACCTTATGTCGCGGTTGGTGACGATCCCGAGGAGAATGCCATCGTCGCTGGTCACCGGGACACCGGAAATCCGGTACCGGGCGCAGAGGCGTTCCACGTCGGCGATCGTGGCGTCCGGGCCGCAGGTCACCGGATCGGTGACCATCCCGGCCTCGGACCGCTTCACCAGGTCGACCTGCTGCGCCTGGTCCTCGATGGACAGGTTCCTGTGCAGGACGCCGACGCCGCCCTGGCGCGCCATCGCGATGGCCATACGGCCCTCGGTGACCGTATCCATCGCCGACGACACCAGCGGGATGCGCAGCCGGTAGCGGCGGGTGATCGGTGTGCTCGTGTCCGCCTCGCTTGGCATCAGCTCCGAGTGGGCAGGCAGCAGCAGCACGTCATCGAAGGTGAGGCCTACCGGGGAGAATTTCGGTGACTCGGTCATGACGTCCTCACGGCTCATAGCTGCATGTACCGCAGCTGGTGACGGTGGGATATCGCCCCATCCTACTTAACCCGCGCAGGCCGGCTGACCTCCTAGGTGACTCTGGTGCGATCGCTCACGAACCGCTCACGGTCAGCCGCGTGGATGGCGCCACATGGGGTACATCGCCGGGCCGTCGGGGAGGTGGATGGGGTCGCCGGTGTCGGTGTAGCCGTGGGCGAGGTAGATGTCGCGTTTGGCGGGGTCGGAGGCCTCGAGGTACGCGGGTGTCCCATCGCGGTCGAGGATGGCGTGGCGGGCGTTCATGAGGGCCGTGCCGATGCCTAGCAGCTGCCGGTCCGGGCGCACCGCCAGCATCGCCAGATGCTCGTGCGGGAGGTCGCCCGGGTGATGCCGGTCGAACTGCTCGTCGAGCGCCTCGAATCGGGCCAGGTGCGGCCCGGTGACGGCGGCGAGCCGGTCGTGATATTCCGCGTCCGGCGTGTCCGGCCCGCCCATTCGGACGGGGATCCACAATGCGGTGGCGTCGCGGGCGGGGGTGGTCAGCACGAGGCCACCAGCGAGCGCATGGTCGACGTAGATGCGGAAGTAGCCGGGGAAGATCGCGCGGCGGGTGCGCGGGTCGGGGACCAGCCACTGGGAGACCGCCAGGCCGAAAAAAGCATCGGCAATGACATGGCTCAGGACGTCGGCGTCGCCCGGTTCTGCCGCTTCCACACGGTGATCGGCGGACTGAGGAGGATTGGACGTTGTCACGTGCGGGCTCCAGGGACCGGGGTGAACTCGCCGGTGACGGCCGCTGCGCCGAGCCCGATGGTGCCATAGATGTCCGGGCGCCGGGACCTGAGGAAGGCGGCCCAGCACAGTCCGGTCGCGGCCACGACCGCGAAGCTGGCAGGCAGCAGCCAGGCCGCCGGGCGGCCGGGCGCGACGCCGAGCAACGTCGCGTAATGCGCCGCGGCCAGGACCACGATCACGGCCAGGCAGACGGCCGACAGCGCCGGGGCGGTCAGCCGTGCCCACACGGTTTCTCCGGTCCCGCTCCCGCCTCCGGTGCCGAAGAACCTGATCACCGCCACTGATGTCAGCGCCAGCAAGATCAGGATGCCGAACCCGCCGGTGGTGCCGAGCCAGAAAAACAGGTCCGTCATGGGCGCCCAGCCGCCGACGGCGTACATCGCGATGACCGCCACGCCAGTCAGGCTCTGGGCCAGGGACGCGGCTTTGGGGATGCTGTTGGCTCCGGTCTTACTCAAGAACGCGGGCAGTACCCGTTCCCGGCTGATCGCGAAGGTGTACCGCCAGACCGCGTTATGGAACGCGAGCAGCGCGGCGAACAGCGAGGTCATGAACAGGAACTGGGCGACCGGCGCCAGCGTGCCGCCGCCCATGCCGAACATCAACGCTGGGCCTTGGGCCGCTGCCGCGGCCACGACATGCGACGGGCCGACATGCGCCGCCATCGCCCAGGCCGCCCCCGCGTACACCACCGCGATCATCACCAGCGCCAGGTACGTGGCCGTCGGGATGGTGCGCCGGGGGTTCCGCGTCTCCTCGGCCAGCACCGGCGCCTGCTCGAAGCCCACGAACCCCAAGCCCGCCACGACCGCCAGCACCCCGAACGTGCCCCAGCCAGCCGAACCCAGCGAGCCGGGCGACAGCGGCGACAAACTCAGCCGCCCGCCCGCGGGGTGCGCTAGCCCGGAGACGATCTCAATGACGATGACGATGACCTCGACTGTCGTGAGCACTCCCAGGACCTTGCCGGTGATGTCCACGCGCAGCAGGCCCAGCACGGCGACTACTGCCCAGGCGGCCAGTGCCCATGCCCACCACGGCGCGTTCAGGTGCAAGTGCGCCTGGGCCTCGGCCTGCGCGGCCGGGCCGAACGCGCCGTACAGCCCGACTTGCAGGAAGGAGTAGGCCAGCAGCGCCACCAGGGCGGCGGCCACGCCCAGCGGCTTGCCCAGGCCCCGGGCGATGAACGCGTAAAACGCCCCGGCGTTCGTGATGTGCCGGCTCATCGCCACGTAGCCGGGCACGAACAACGCCAGCACGACCGCGATCACCACGAACGCGAACGGGATGCCGGTCAGCCCGGTCGTCGCGTACGCCGAGGTGATCACTCCCGCCGCCACGGTCAGCGGCGCGATCCCTGACATGATGAACGACCACACCGACGGCACGCCGACCCGGTCCCGGGCCAGCGCCCGGCTCACCGCGCTCGATGTCGAAGGCACGGCAGGCGAGCTGTACATCAGAAAGACCTCCAGTCATAGCGGGTTACGGGTCACATTCGGACAGAGAGCACGGCGGCGTCGGCTGCCATCTGGACCTGGGCGATCAGTTCTCTCAGCGGACGCGGCAGCATCCGCACCGCCTCCTCGGTCCCGCGCGCGGGCGCCTTTGACCAATCGGCGAACCGGAACCCCAGGCCGCAGGCCACGGTAAGCCCGGCGAGCAGAGCCGAGTACAGGGTCAGCGTCCTGGTCCCATCTAGCGCGCCGTGCGCGCGCAACAGCGCGCACTGCGACCAGTCCCCCTCCACCGGCACCAGCGGCCTGGGCCGCCACGGTATCCGGCCCGCCGGGCGGGTCAGGTACCCCGCGTGTTCCAGGCGCCCCGCCACGTCCGCTGTTGCCGTCTGGCCCAGGAACAACAGCCAGTCGCGTACCGGCCGGGACGCGGACTCAGCCACGATCAGGTCGAGCACGTGTCCCGCTACCAGGTCATCCGGGCGGGCGTAGCGCGCGACTGGGGCGCCGTTCTTCCGGTAGCGAGGGATCAGGTAGCCGCGATCGAGGGTGATCGCGGGCGTCTGCGTGGCCATCAGCTCGGCGAGCAGGCCCCCGGCCAGCCCGATGCCCGCCGAACGCAGAGACAGATACGGCCTGCCGCTGCTCTCGTGGTGGGCAATTAAATACAAGTCGTCGGCAACGCGCCTGGTACCGGATAGTCGCGAGTGCTCGATTATGCTCACGTGGAAGATCATAGTCGACCTTAGTCGACTGATTCCGGAAGATGCGAAGATGGAGGAGCGCGCGTGTTTCGAGCCGGAAACGCGAACGCGGGGGCCACGGTGTTTCGTGGCCCCCGCGTCCGGGGTAATGCGCGGTATGCGGACTAGTGGGAGTGCGAGTGCCCGTGGCCGTCGGCGGCGGGCTTCTCCTCTTCCGGCTTTTCCACAACGAGCGTCTCGGTCGTCAGCAGCATGCCGGCGATGGACGCGGCGTTCTGCACCGCGGACCTGGTGACCTTGACCGGGTCGATGACACCCTGCGCAATCAGGTCGCCGTACTCGCCGGTGGCGGCGTTGTAGCCGTGGCCAGCCGGCAGGCCGGCGATCTTCGCGACCACGACCGAGCCCTCCTGGCCAGCGTTGAGCGCGATCCAGCGAGCCGGCTCGGACAGCGCCTTGCGGACCACGCCGACGCCGGTCGCGACGTCGCCGGTGAACCCGAGGTCGTCGAGCTGACCAGCGATGTGGACGAGCGCGCTGCCGCCGCCCGCGATGATGCCTTCCTCGATCGCGGCCCTGGTCGCGGACACCGCGTCCTCGACGCGATGCTTCTTCTCCTTGACCTCGACCTCAGTGGCCGCGCCGACGCGCAGAACCGCGACACCGCCGGACAGCTTGGCCAGCCGCTCCTGCAGCTTCTCACGGTCCCAGTCGGAGTCGGTGTGCTCGATCTCGGTGCGGATCTGCCGGATCCTGTCCTCGATCGCGGACTTGTCGCCCGCGCCGTCGGTGATCGTGGTGTTGTCCTTGTCGACCACGATGCGGCGGGCCCGGCCGAGCGCGTCGAGGCCGACGGACTCCAGCTTGATGCCGAGGTCCTCGCTGACGAGGGTCGCGCCGGTGAGGGTCGCGATGTCGGCGAGCATGGCCTTGCGGCGGTCACCGAAGCCCGGCGCCTTGACCGCGGCGATGTTCAGCAGCCCCCGGATCTTGTTGACGACGATCGTGGCGAGCGCCTCGCCCTCCACGTCCTCGGCGATCACCAGCAGCGGCTTCTTGGTCTGCGCGACCTTCTCCAGCAGCGGAAGGAAGTCCGCCATCGAGGAGATCTTGGCCTGGTGGACGAGGACATAGGCGTCCTCGAGGACAGCCTCGAGGCGGTCCTGGTCGGTGATGAAGTACTGCGAGATGTAGCCCTTGTCGAACTGCAGGCCCTCGGTGAACTCCAGCTCGAGGCCCATCGTCGGGGACTCCTCGACGGTGACGACACCGTCCTTGCCGACCTTCGCGAACGACTCGGCGATCAGCTCGCCGATCCTCGCGTCCTGCGCGGAGATAGTCGCGACGTTCGCGATCTCCTGCTGCTCCTCCACCTCGCGAGCGGACTTGAGCAGCCGATCGGATACCTCGGCGGCGGCGGCGTCGACGCCGCGCTTGAGGTCCATCGGGTTGGCGCCGGCCGCGACCGACCGCAGCCCGAGGTGAACCATCGCCTGCGCGAGTACGGTCGCCGTCGTGGTGCCGTCACCCGCGACGTCGTTCGTCTTGGTGGCGACTTCCTTGGCGAGCTGGGCGCCGAGGTTCTCGAACGGGTTCTCGAGCTCCACCTCCTTGGCGACGGTCACGCCGTCGTTGGTGATGGTGGGCGCGCCCCACTTCTTGTCGATGACGACGTTGCGGCCACGCGGGCCGAGCGTCACCTTTACGGTGTCGGCGAGCTTGTCCACGCCGCGCTCAAGGTGGCGGCGGGCGTCCTCGTCGAACTCCAGGATCTTGGGCATTGACTACCTCAACCTACGGTTGGAACAGGCTGGTGGTGGACGCGGACGGGGCCCCGGCGGCGTGGCCTCTAAGCGGTGCCGCCGTCGGAGCCCGGTCCGGCGTTTACTACTTCTCGATAATCGCGAGCACATCGCGGGCCGAGAGCACCAGGTACTCTTCGCCCGAGTACTTCACTTCCGTGCCGCCGTACTTGCTGTACAGCACCACGTCGCCGACCTTGACGTCGACGGGAACGCGCTTGGCGCCCGAGTCGTCGAAGCGGCCGGGACCAACCGCGAGGACCTTGCCCTCCTGGGGCTTCTCCTTCGCGGTGTCCGGGATGACAAGCCCAGAAGCGGTAACCTGCTCCGCCTCGAGTGGCTGGACCACGATGCGGTCCTCTAGTGGTTTGAGAACAACCTTGGTGGCGGTCGTCACGATCTGACCTCCCCCTTCGGAAGGCTAATGATGGCGAGTTTGCTTGGGAGGCGACCAGGGTCAGCCTGCCGTCGCGGGTGTCAGACCGGCCTCGTCGCATTAGCACTCTACATCAGTGAGTGCTAATGCCGAACACTAGCCGCCCGTTCGGAGGTCGTCAACACGAACTGGTAACGGAGTGTTGGCCGGGGGCTACTCCCATTCGATTGTGCCAGGGGGCTTGCTCGTGATGTCCAAGACGACGCGGTTGACCTCGGGGACCTCGTTCGTGATCCTCGTCGAGATGCGGGCCAGCACGTCGTACGACAGCCGCGCCCAGTCCGCGGTCATGGCGTCTTCGCTGGTCACCGGGCGCAGCACCACGGGGTGGCCATAGGTCCTGCCATCTCCCTGCACGCCCACGGAACGCACGTCGGCGAGCAAGACGACCGGGCACTGCCAGACGGTCTGGTCCAGGCCCGCGGCGGTCATCTCGGCCCGCGCGATCGCGTCCGCCTCACGCAGGATCCGCAGCCGCTCCGCCGTCACCTCGCCGATGATCCTGATCCCCAGACCGGGGCCAGGGAACGGCTGGCGCCAGACGATCTCGGGGGGCAGCCCGAGCTCTTCGCCGACCCGCCGCACCTCATCCTTGAACAGCCAGCGCAGCGGCTCGACCAGCCGGAACTTCAGGTCGTCGGGGAGCCCGCCGACGTTGTGGTGAGACTTGATGTTGGCGGTGCCCGTGCCGCCGCCGGACTCGACCACATCCGGGTAGAGCGTGCCTTGCACGAGAAATTCCGTCGACTCGCCGTGCGCGCCGGCCTCGGCGGTGATTTCCCTGGCGGCGCGCTCGAACGCGCGGATGAACTCGCGGCCGATGATCTTGCGCTTGGTCTCGGGGTCGGTGACCCCGCGCAGCGCGCCGAGGAACGCCTCGGACGCGTCCACGATCCGCAGGCTAACGCCCGTCGCGGCGACGAAATCCTGCTCGACCTGGTCGGCCTCGCCCTTGCGCAGCAGCCCGTGGTCGACGAACACACAGGTCAGGCGCTCCCCGATGGCCCGATGCACGAGCGCCGCCGCGACCGCGGAGTCCACGCCCCCGGACAGCCCGGCGATCGCCCGGCCGCCGCCCACCTGCTCTCTGATCCGTTCGATCTGCTCTTCGACGATGTTCAGCATCGTCCACGTCGGCCGGCACCCGGCCGCGTCGAGGAAGCGGCGCAGGATCTTGGTCCCGCTGTCGGTGTGCATGACCTCAGGGTGAAATTGGACACCGTAAAGGCCGCGGTCGGGGGCCTCGACCGCGGCGGCGGGCGTCGCGGCCGTGCGCGCCGTCACCGTGAAGCCTGGCGGCGCGACGGTGGAGGTGTCGCCGTGCGACATCCAGACGTTGAGCTGCGAGCCGAGCCCGGCGAGCAGCCGCCCGCCATCAGAGCCGCCGTCAGCCACCTGGAGCAAGGTACCGCCGTACTCGGCGGCGCCGGTGCGCTCTACCGTCCCGCCGAGTTCACGAACCAGCACCTGGTGTCCGTAGCAGATGCCGAGCACGGGCACGCCCGCCTCGAACAGGCCCGCCGGCGCCGCCGGCGCCCCCGGCGTGTACACCGACGCCGGACCGCCGGACAAGATGATCGCCTTGGGCTGCTTGGCGAGCATCTCGCTGACCGGCATCGTCGAAGGCACGATCTCCGAGTACACGTGGCACTCGCGGACCCGGCGGGCAATCAGCTGAGCGTACTGCGCGCCGAAGTCAACGACGAGAACGGTGTCAAACCCATCAGGCACATGTACCGCCTTCCACCAGGGAGTTTCCCCGTGTAGGGGCACAGTTTAGTTCCCCTGTGGCGCGCTGGTCGGGTCAGGCGATGGCGGCGGGGCAGCCGCGGGGGGCGCGTCCGCCGCCGGGGGGCGGGGCGTCGGGGTGACGCGGAGCCGGGCGATCCGGCGCAGGTCCATCTCGGTAACGGTGATCGTGAAGCCGGGCACCTTGACCGAGTCCCCGGGCGAGGGCAGCTCACCGAGCGCCGCGAGCACGTAGCCCGCGACGGTCTCGTAGGGGCCCTCGGGGAGCTCGATGCCCGTCTGCTCGGCGAACTCGTCCAGGTTGAGCAGCCCGTCGACCTCTACCTCGCCGCGCGGGAGCCTGGTGGCCGCGTCCTGCGCGCTGTCGTACTCGTCCCTGATGTCGCCTATCAGCTCCTCGACGAGGTCCTCGAGCGTGACGATCCCCGCCGTGCCGCCGTACTCGTCAGCCACGATCGCCAGGTGCGCCCGGTCCCGCCGCATCTCCGACAGCGCGGCCAGCACGGTCTTGCTGATCGGCAGGAACTTGACTGGCCGGACCACCTGGTCGACCAGGACCGAGGGCTCGGGCGCGCCCGGCCCGAGCAGGTCCCTGATGTGCACGAAACCGATGACGTTGTCGTAGGAGTCCTGGTAGACGGGCAACCGCGAATACGGCACGCTCGCGGCGATCAGCGCGGCCTCACCGACCGTGGTGCCCGCCGCCAGGAACTCCACCTCGGTGCGGGGCAGCAGGACCTCGCGGATCTGCCGTTTGCCCGCGTCGAACACCTCGCCGACGATACGCCGCTCGTCCTGGCTGATTACCTGGGTGCCGGCCAGCAGCTCCCGCACCTCCTGCTCGGTCATGGCCTGCCTGCTCTGCCGCGGGTCGCCGCCCACCAGCGTGACAATCACATTGACCGACTTCGAGAGCATCCACACCACGGGCCGGGCCAGCGTTGCGATGAAATCAAGGATCGGCGCGGCGAATAGCGACAGCGGCACGGCGCGCTGCAGCCCGAGCCGCTTCGGCGCGAGTTCGCCGAACACGAGGCTGACCAAGGTGATGCACACGGTCACCACGGCGAACGCCAGCGGGGACGCCACGTCGCCTGACAGTCCCTGCCGTTCCATCCAGGACCGCAGCAGTCCGACCAGCGTGTCCGCGCCGAAGGCGCCGGTCACCAGGGTGGCAAGCGTCACGCCGATCTGCACTGCGGAAAGGAACCGGTTCGGATCCGCCGCGAGCCGGGCGGCCTTGGCGCCGCGCCTGCCGCGCTTAGCCAGCGACCGCAGCTGTCCCTCGCGCAGCGAAACGAGTGCCATCTCGGTGGACGCGAAGAACCCGCCGATGGACACGATGATGAGGACGATGATGACGTCCAGGACGACCCTGCTCACGCTGCGATCGCCGACTTCCTCCGATGCGGGTCCGTTGACATTCCGCGAGACCACGATACCGGGCGGGGGGATAGGTCCAGGTTTGCGGAACGCATTCGGTACTGTCGGTGCCACGCGCGCCGCTCCCGCGGCGCACCCAGCGGCGCATCCCTGGGAGGCGCATTGAAACTGCTGGTCACCGGCGGAGCCGGGTATATCGGCAGCGTGGTCGCCGCCAAGCTCGCCGCGGCCGGGCACCAGGTTACCGTGCTCGACGACTTGTCCACGGGGCACGCCGACGCGGTGCCGGCTGACGTCGCCTTCCTGCCCGGCACGCTGCGCGACGATGCCAAGGCGGCACTGGGCGCCGGAACGGACGCGGTCCTGCACTTCGCCGCCAAGTCGCTCGTTGGCGAATCGGTCCAGCACCCGCAGATGTACTGGTCAGCCAATCTCGGCGGGACGCTCGCCCTGCTCGACGCGATGCGCGAAGCGGGTACGCGGAAGATCGTGTTCTCCTCCTCCGCCGCCGTCTACGGCGAGCCTGAGCAGACGCCCATCCCGGAGACCGCCCCGCCCCGCCCCACCAGTCCGTACGGCGCATCGAAGATAGCCGTTGACACGACCCTGACCGAATACGCGAGGCTGCATGGCTTCGGCGCGGTCAGCCTGCGTTACTTCAACGTGGCCGGAGCCTTCCGAGCCGCCGACGGCGGCTGGCTGGGAGAGCGCCATCACCCCGAAACCCACCTGATCCCGAATGTACTCGCCCGCGGCGGGCAGGAACTCTTCGTTCGGATCAATGGAATTGATTACCCAACCCCCGACGGAACCTGTGTGCGGGACTACATTCACGTGAGCGACCTGGCCGACGCCCATCTGCTCGCGCTGGGCGTGTGCGAGCCAGGGCGGCACCTCATCTACAACCTCGGCGACGGCGCCGGTTTCTCGGTTCGCCAGGTGATCGACGTGTGCCGGGAGGTGACGGGGGTCGAGATCATCGCGGAAGAGGGGCCGCGGCGATCCGGTGACCCGGCCGTCCTTGTCGCCTCGTCAGACCTGATCCAGGCCGAACTCGGCTGGCACGCCTCGCACGACCTGCGGGCCATGGTGTCTGACGCCTGGCAGTGCGTACTCGCGCGCCCGCCGCGGTGAGCGGCTGCGTGTGGTTCGCCCCGGGGCGAGCCAACCTAATGGGCGAGCACACGGACTACAACAAGGGTTTCGTGCTCCCCTTCGCGCTGGCCCAGGGCGTCACCGCGGCCGTCGTCGGCCGGCCGGACCGGTTGCTCGTGCTGCGGTCCAGGCAGGTCCCAGACGAGCCGGTCACGGTGTCTGTCGATTCGCTCGCGCCAGGCTCCGTGACGGGATGGGCGGCCTACCCCGCGGGTGTCGCCTGGGCGCTGCGGGCCGTCGGCTATCCGGTCGGCGGAGCTTCGATCGACATCGACTCCGACCTGCCGGTTGGCGCGGGGGTGTCTTCCTCGGCCGCCCTCGAGTGCTCGGTGGCGCTCGCGCTGTGCGGCCTCGGCGGAGCCACCGTCGCGCGGCGTGACCTGGCCGCGATCGCTAAGCGCGCGGAAAACGAATTCGTCGGCGCGCCGACCGGGATCATCGACCAGTTCGCCGCCCTGCTCTGCCGGGCCGGTCACGCGATGCTGCTGGACTGCAGGACGCTCGAGGTGAGCCAGGTACCGTTCCGGCCTCGCCGCGACGGGATGGCCGCGCTGATCGTCGACACCCGCGTGCCGCACGCCCTCGTCTCGGGCGAATACGGGCAACGGCGAGCCGAGTGTGAGGCGGCCGCGCAGGCGCTCGGCGTGCCGGCCCTCGGCTGGATCGCCGACCCCGGCGCCGCCGACCGGCTGGCCGATCCCGTGCTCAGACGGCGCGCGCGCCACGTGATCTCCGACAGCGCCCGCGCCAGGGCGATAGCGTCCGCGCTGCGGGACGAGGACGCCGGCACCCCGCCGCCCGATACGTACAGGTTCGTCGGGGAACTGCTCACCGAGGGCCACCTGTCGCTGCGCGACGATTTCGAGGTCTCCTGGCCGCAGGCCGACGCGGCGGTCGACGCGGCGATCGCGGCCGGGGCCTACGGCGCGAAGATGATCGGCGGCGGATTTGGCGGATCGGTACTCGCGCTCGTCCCCGCGGACCGGCTGGACGCGGTGCGGGCCACGCTTACCGACGCGTTCACCCGGCGATCGTGGAAGCCGCCGGAATTCCTGGACGCGATCCCGTCCGCAGCCGCCCGCCGGATCTCATAGTGCGCGAAGATGACCGGGTGACCATACGGGATGAGGCAGCCGCGCTCACAGACGAGATCGCGGAGCTACGGCACGACATCCACCGCGAGCCTGAGATCGGCCTGCAACTGCCCAGGACGCAGCGCAAGGTGCTCGCCGCGCTGGCAGGATTGCCGCTCGAGATCACCACCGGCCGCGAGCTCACATCGGTGACCGCCGTGCTGCGCGGCACGCGTCCAGGTCCCGTGGTGCTGCTCCGCGCCGACATGGACGCCCTGCCGGTAACCGAGGCGACGGGGCTGCCGTACGCCTCCCGAGTCGACGGCACAATGCACGCCTGCGGGCACGACCTGCACACGGCGATGCTGGCTGGCGCGGCGCGCCTGCTCAGCGCCCGGCGAGCCGAACTCGCCGGGAGCGTGATCTTCATGTTCCAGCCGGGCGAAGAGGGCTGCCACGGCGCCAGGTACATGATCGACGAGGGCGTGCTCGAGGCGGCTGGCGAGCGGCCCGCGCACGCGTACGGGATACACGTGCTGTCGCAGGAGTTGCGTATCGGCGCCTTCTCCACTAGGCCCGGTCCGTTTCTCGCCGCGACCGATTCGCTCGACGTCACGGTCCTCGGCCGCGGCGGGCACGCCTCTGTGCCGTTTGTCAACGCCGACCCGGTGCCCGCGGCATGCGAGATGGTGACGGCGCTGCAGACGATGGTGACCCGCCGCTTCGACGTATTCGACCCGGTGGTGATCACGGTGGGCAGCCTGCACGCCGGCACCGCGCGCAACGTGATTCCCGATACGGCCACGTTCTACGCCACGGTACGGTCCTTCTCCGAGCAGGCGAGAAAGCGACTCGAACTAGAGTCGGTGCGCCTCGTCCGGGATGTAGCTCACGCGCATGGGCTCGAGGCGGACGTTCAGTACACCCGCGGTTACCCGGTTACTGTCAATGACAGCGCCGAGGCGGCATTCGCCGCCGAGGCGGTGTCTGAATTGTTCGGCGCCGACCGGGCGCGGCTGCGCGCGCACCCGCTGACCGGCGGCGAGGACTTCTCCTACGTGCTTGAGCAGGTCCCTGGCGCCTTCATCATGCTGGGGGCGTGCCCGCCGGAGGCGGACCCGGAGACGGCGCCGTCCAACCACTCCGCGGTCGCCGTCTTCGACGACCGGGCGCTGGCGGACGGCACCGCCCTCTACGCCGGACTAGCCCTGCGCCGCCTGGCGGCTGGCTGATACCCACCCGGGACAGGGGCGGCTAGAGGCTGGCGACGTCAGCCTGCTTGGCGCGCACCGCCTCGGCGGCCTCGCGCAGCGCCGCTAGCTCCGTATCCGACAGGTCGCGCTCGACCACGCGGCGCACCCCCACGGAGCCGATCTCGGCCTCGACGCCGAGGTACACGCCGCTGATGCCGTACTCGCCGTCGACCCAGGCGCAGACCGGCATGATCGCGCCGGAGTCCTCGGCGACCGCGCGGGCCATTCGCGCGGCGGCCGCGGACGGAGCGTAGTAGGCCGATCCGGTCTTGAGCAGCGCGACGATCTCGCCGCCGCCGTTACGGGTGCGGGTCACCAGCGCGTCGATCTCCGCGTCCGGCATGAACTCCGGCAGCGGCTTGCCGTCCACGAAGCAGGCCGACGGCACCGGCACCATGGTGTCGCCGTGCGAGCCCAGCGTGAGCGTCGTCACAGACCCGACCGGCACGCCCAGCTTTTCCGCGACGAAGTAGCTGAACCTGGCGGTGTCCAGCATGCCCGCCTGCCCGAGCACGCGGTGGTGCGGGAACCCGGAGACCTTGGCGGACAGCGCGGTCATCTCATCGAGCGGGTTGGACACGACGATGAGCACAGCCTCCGGGGCGTGCTTGACGACGTTCTCCACCACGTTCCTGACGATCTTGGCGTTGACCTCGATCAGGTCCATGCGGCTCATGCCGGGCTTGCGGGGCAGGCCGGCGGTGATCACCACGATGCCGGCGCCGGCGATCGCTTCGTACCCCTCGCCCGACGGGCCAGTCGTCTGGCCCGTCACCGTGGTCTCGAACCCCTCGACCGGCCGCGACTGATTCATGTCCAGCGCGAGACCCTCGGGCTTGCCGTCGATGATGTCGGTGAGCACGACTTCGTCGAAGATGTCGTACTCAGCAAGCCGCTGCGCGGTGGTCGACCCGTAGAAGCCGGCCCCGATGACGGCTACCTTTCCCTTACGAGACATTCGTGAATTCTCCCTGTTGATGGTCAACGAGCGACGTCAGCGAGCCATCGCGGCACGCAGGTTATCGTCAAGCGCCGCGAGGAACTCCTCCGTGTTCAGCCACGTTGTGTCCGGGCCCACGAGCAGCGCCAGGTCCTTCGTCATCTGCCCGTTCTCGATGGTGGACACGCAGACCTGCTCCAGGGTCCTGGCGAACTCGGTGACCTCGGGCGTGCCGTCGAGCTCGCCGCGGTGCGCCAGCCCCCGCGTCCACGCGAAGATCGACGCTACCGGGTTGGTCGAGGTCGGCCTGCCCTGCTGGTATTGACGGTAGTGCCTGGTCACGGTGCCGTGCGCGGCCTCGGCTTCCACGGTACGCCCGTCCGGCGTCATCAGGACGCTGGTCATCAGGCCCAGCGAGCCGTATCCCTGGGCCACCACGTCGGACTGCACGTCCCCGTCGTAGTTCTTGCAGGCCCAGACGATGCCGCCGTCCCACTTCAGCACCTGCGCGACCATGTCATCGATGAGGCGGTGCTCATAGGTGATGCCCGCCGCCTCGAATTCCGACTTGAACTCCGACTCGAAGGTCTCCGCGAAGATGTCCTTGAAGCGCCCGTCGTACGCCTTGAGAATCGTGTTCTTCGTGGACAGGTACAGCGGGAACTTCCTGTTGAGGGCGTACCGCATGGTGGCGCGCGCGAAGTCGCGGATCGAGTCGTCATAGTTGTACATGGCCATCGCCACGCCGCCGCCGGTGAACCTGGCGACTTCAAGCTCGATGGGCCGGCCGTCGTCGGAGTCAGGCACGTACGAAATCGTCACGGTGCCGGGGCCCGGTACCACGAAGTCAGTCGCCTTGTACTGGTCGGCGTGCGCGTGCCTGCCGATGATGATCGGCTTGGTCCAGCTCGGCACCAGCCGGGGGATGTTGGAGATGACGATCGGCTCGCGGAAGATGACGCCGCCCAGGATGTTCCTGATCGTGCCGTTCGGGGACCGCCACATCTTCTTCAGCCCGAACTCGGTCACCCGCGCCTCGTCAGGGGTGATCGTGGCGCACTTCACCCCGACCCCATGCCGCTGGATAGCGTGTGCCGCGTCGATCGTCACCTGGTCGTCGGTGGCGTCCCGGTGCTGGACGGACAGGTCGTAATACTCCAGGTTGACATCGAGGTACGGGAGTATCAGCTGGTCCTGGATGAACTGCCAGATGATCCGGGTCATCTCGTCGCCGTCTAGCTCGACGACAGGATTGGCCACCTTGATTTTGGACATGTTTTCCGTGTTTCCCTTTCATCGGCGGGCCGGCCATTCTCCCTTGTGCGGATAGCGGCCCTAAGCGCGGCAGCACCAGGCCCGCTATGAGCAGGCCGGCGCCGAAGACAATGAGCGTGGCAGTGTCAAGGACCCGGCCTCTCGAGGCGAGCAGGTCCGCCACTGCGCGCGGCAGCAGCAGCCGCAGGACGGCGGCGACGAGCAGCGCCGCGCCGGCCACGATCCCGCCGCGGCCGCCGCCGTTCGAACCCTGGTGCCAGGCGATATACAGCCCGGCGGCGATGACGGTGAGAACGGCTAGGTAGGGGACAACGCCGACCACGCTCAGCTTCGGATCGCCCCGCCGCTCCGTGGCGGCAGTTCCGCGCACCAAGGACCCGGAGCGGTGCGAGCCGGGCGGCGCATGCCGTGGCATGGACGACCTCCTCTATCCGCCGGGACATCCTCCAGGCTGGTGTCGTCACCGCGCGTCCCGGCACGTCGGGCGAACCGTCACCCGCAGGTGAGCCCCCCGCGGGTTCCTCCGCGTGACCGCGGTGCCCGCACTCCATTATGGGTTATGGTCCGATGCGGCCGGTCCCGTGCCCACGGCTCGCCTTCTTGCTGCTCACCGGGCAGCTTACCGGCGGCGGGACCAGGCTCGCGCGGGACCGTCCCGCATCCGCGCGAATGGGCGCAGGAGTGGCGATAACCGACTTACGTCGTATATCGCGAAGCTTTTCACGGTACTGCCGCGATCAGAGAGGGTAACGCTAGAGTGAGATAAACGTCACGTCTTCGATAGACGGGAGGGTCTGGCGTGGACACGCCCTACATTCGCATTGAGGACACCGGGGTGCTCATTCCGCTACGCGAGGAGATCACCACGATCGGCCGAGGCCACGGGGTGGATGTACGGCTTGACGACCCGAGCGTGTCCCGGCTGCACGCCGAGATCGTCCGGCGCGGCCCCTACATCTACATATCCGACCTCGGATTATCACGTAACGGCACGCGGGTTAACGGGAGGCCGATAGCCCGCCGGGTACTTGACGACGGCGACGTGCTGAGCTTCGGCTCGGCCCGCTGCAAGATCGAGGGGGTTCCGACGGAAGAACTAGCCGCCGAGGCCGAGCTTCGCCGCTCCGCCGCCCCCGAGCTGACCCGCAGGGAACTCGACGTGCTCATCTCGCTGTGCCGCCCCGCGCTATCGGACGACGCGTTCGTCACGCCGGCCACCGCGCGGGAGATAGCCGGGGACCTGGTGGTGACCGAGGCCGCGGTCAAACAGCACCTGTTGCGGCTGTACCAGAAGTTCCGCGTCCCCGAGGGGCTGAACCGGCGTACCCGGCTCGCCAATGAGGTCATCGCGCTTGGCCTCGTCCGGCCGCTAGCCGAGCACGGTTCACGGCACGTGCAGCACGCCCACAGCGTTGCGCAGCAGCCACTTCTGGACGGTGTGCAGCGTTCCGCCCATTGACGGCAGGACGTGCGGCAGCATCCAGCTGGTGGCCGGCCAGATCACAGGCGGCTGGGAGAGCGCGGAGGACACCGTGGCCGCCGCGAGAGCCCAGGTGGCGATGATGGCGACCACCATGGCGGCCCTGGTGCGTATCACCGTGGCCGAAATGCGCCGGAGCTGACGCCGCGGCCTGCGAGATCCCGGGCCGATCGCGTAAACGGCGACCGCGGCACCGGCCGCCCAGCTGCCGGCCGCGGGCAGCGTCTGGGTGTGACCCACGGTGACCGAGGCGCCCGCCGCGACCCCCGCGGCGAGCAGCGCGAGCGGCGCGATCGCCACCGTGGCGAACAGTGCGCGCACCACGGTCCAGGGGGCGCTGACGACAACGATGAAGACGTCGCTGGGCCGGGCACCGCGCACCGAGCGCCGCTCCGCCAGGCCCGCCTGCGCGCGGTCCGCCGCGCGCAGCAAGGTGATCACGGTGAGCGAAAGGGCCGTCCCCGCGACGGGAAGGAGCACGCTGAGCGCGACGGCCGCGATGCCGAACGCTAGCAGGACCAGGCCATGTCCGGGTATGCGCGCGCCTGACGGCGCGGCCTGCCCACCATGCCCGCTCGCCGAGCGCGCTGGCCGTGCATAGTCGACTGGCGGCAGCAGGTCAACCACGTCCGCGGCGGCCTCGGCCGGGCCACGGTACGGAAGCGGCGGGGCGGGCGCCGGGCGGGCGGGCGCCCGCGGCGCGGCCCGTACGGCCGCCTCAGCCGCCCCCGGCGGGCTCACCGGCCCCGCGGGACCGAACCAGGCTGGGCGCACCGCCGAACTGTCCAGGTCGTCGCGCCACGGGACCGCCGCTGACGCAAGCCGTGTGCCGTTCGGCCCGGCTGTCGTCGGCGGGCCAAAGCCGTCGAGACGCAGCCGCGCACAGTGCTCGGCCAGGACCTGGGCCGAAGGGCGAGCCTCGGGGTTAACCGAGAGTGCCGCGGCGACCAGTGGCAGAAGCGGCGCGGGGATGCCATCGAGTTCGGCCTTCCCCTGGAGCACGCGGAAGAAAATCGTCTGGTATGTCCCGGCTCCGTACGGCTGCCGGCCGGTGGCGGCGAACGCGAGGGTGGCACCCCAGGAGTGCACGTCGGCCGCCCCTGTGCTCGGCTGCCCCTCGATGACCTCGGGCGCGAGGTAGCCCGGGGTGCCCATCACCATGCCGGTCTGGGTGAGCCGGGTCGCATCGGGGATGTGCGCGATGCCGAAGTCGATCACCACGGGCTGGCTGTCCATCAGCATGACGTTGCCCGGCTTGAGGTCACGGTGTATGACGCCGGCCGCGTGAATCGCGGCGAGAGCCGCCGCCAGGCCAATGGCCAGCCGCTCAAGCTGGAAGCCGCGCAGCGGGCCGTTGTCCTTGACCCAGTCATCGAGCGTCTGCCCGGGCACGTACCTGGTCACGATGTACGGCGAGGGTCCTGTGACATCCGCGTCGAGGATTTCGGCGACGTACCGGCTGCGCACGCGCCGCATCGTCTCCACCTCGCGGAACAGCCGGCGGCGAGCGGTCGGATCCGCGGTTACCGCTGGTCCGAGGACCTTTACGGCGACGGGGCGGCCCTCCGCATCGCGAGCCAGGTACACCATGCCCATTCCGCCTTCGCCGATCTTCTCGAGAAGACGGTAGGGTCCGATCTTTCCTGGGAGGAAATCCAGTGCAGGCATCGTGCTCTCAGAGTACGGTCCCGCGCGAGGTTTTTCTGTAAAGGGTCGATTACGACGGCCTGAGCTCACAAGCGGATAAGGAGCCCGTCACTAGCCGGCGCAGCGCCTCCGCGGCCTGGGCGTTGTCCTCCGCGTGCTGGACAAGGGCGCTGGCCAGAGCGCTCGCCCACTGCTGCAGCGGCACATTCTGCCGGGACAGCACCACACCGCGGACCTCCCGGCAGATCTCGGCGGCCGGCTGGCCGTTCCTGACAGCGAGCGTCATCAGCTGGTCGCCGAGCCGGATCGCGACCTTCGAAATCTCGCCGGGGCGACCGCGCATCCGGTCGGACATCGACCGCTCTCGCTCGACCGTCACGTAGTCAGGCGGCAGCGCCTCGCTGAGCGATTTGGATAGCACGCGCGTGTACACCGCCACGTCAGCGCTGTCCATCCGCAGCGCCGCTGTGACCATCTCGAGCGAGAGCTCGTCGTCTGGCTCAGTCATCTTGCTCAGTACCGTACACCGGGCCGCCGCGTTCAGCGTCCGCCGAAGGCGGCCTTACCCGGGCCTTTCTCGACGAAGCTGTGCATTCCCGTCTTCTGGTCCTCGGTGGCGAAAAGCGCGGCGAACTGAAGCCGCTCGATTTCGAGTCCGGTGGCCAGATCCACCTCAAGGCCGTCGTTGACAGCCTGCTTCGCGGCGCGCAGCGCGAGCGCCGGGCCGGTCGCGTACCTGGCGACCAGGTCCGCCGCCGCCCGGTAGACCTCGGTGTCAGGAACCACCTTGTCGGCCAGGCCGATCGCCAGGGCCTCGTCAGCCGCGACATGCCTGCCGCTGAAGATCAGGTCCTTGGCCCGGGACGGGCCGATCAGCCGCGGCAGCCGCTGTGTCCCGCCCGCGCCCGGGATGATGCCGAGCAGGATCTCCGGCTGGCCCACCTTGGCTTTCTCGCCGAGCACCCGGAAGTCGGCGCACAGCGCCAGTTCCAGCCCGCCGCCGAGCGCGTACCCGGTGACAGCGGCCACGACCGGCTTGGGGATATGCGCGACTGCGCTGAACGCGGCCTGCAGCCGGGCCGAGTGCTCGGCCATCTGCGGATACCCCAGGCTCGCCATCTCCTTGATGTCGGCGCCCGCGGCGAAGACCCGCTCGCCGCCGTAGAGGATGACCGCGCGGATCGCCGCATCCGCGCTGACCTGCGCCGCGGCGACCCCGATCTCGTCTTGCATGTGAGCGTTGAGCGCGTTCATCTTCGGCCGGTCCAGCCGGATCGTCGCGATCGCGCCCGCCACCTCGACCCGCACGAACTCGCCCAAGCCACCCACCTCCAGGATCGGAGCCGCTACCGCGGCATCCCTACGCTACAGCCGGTCCCAGAGCCGCCGATCATGAACCACAGCCGGGACTTGGTCACGCCCGCATATGGATTTATTTGCGGTTCGCGGCGTCCTGACCCCGCGAACCGCAAATAAATCACGAGGGAACCCTTTGGCCGGCCGACGACCCGGGATCCAGCGTGTTGCCGCGTTACCTGAGGTCGCCGTTGGTCATGCCGGCGGGGGCGTCGGGGTAGGTGACCAGGCCGAGTTCGGCGCGGCTAGCCAGCAACGGGTGCTTCGGCAGCACCCGCACCGTATAGCCGAACAGCCCGGGCTGCCCCAGCTCCACCGCGCCCCAGAACCGGGCCTGCGGGCCAGGCGCCGAGTCGTCGGCGGCCAGCGTGACGTAGGTCGGCTCGGTGATCTCGTCGTCCTCCCCAGTACGGCCGCAGACGACCTCGACGGAGACGTCGGAGGCGGTGAGCCCGCCGAGCGCGGCGGTCACCCGCACGTCGAGCACCGCGCCCAGGCTCGGCTCGGCGCCGTCCGCCTCGACGTGCTCGATCCGCACCGCCGGCCACGCCTCCCTGACTCGCTCCTTCCACGCGGCGAGCTCCCGCGCGGCGGCGAAGCTGTCCGCGGCCAGTGCCCGGCCCGATTCCGCGGCAGGCACGTACAGGTGGCGCACGTAGTCGCCGACCATCCGGTCCGCCTGGACCAGCGGTCCCAGGCTGCGCAGCTCGTGCCTGATCATCTCGACCCAGCCCCCGGGCACGCCGTCGGCGCTGGCGTCGTAGAACAGCGGCGCCACCGACTTCTCGAGCAGGTCGTACAGCGCCGACGCCTCGAGTTCGTCCCGCCGGACCGGGTCGGCGACGCCGTCGGCGGTGGGGATCGTCCAGCCGTTCGCGCCGTCGAACCACTCGTCCCACCAGCCGTCCCGCACGGACACGTTGAGCCCGCCGTTCAGCGCCACCTTCATGCCGGAAGTACCGCACGCCTCCAGCGGCCGCAGCGGGTTGTTCAGCCAGACGTCACAGCCCGCCACCAGCGCGTGGGCCAGCGCCATGTCGTAGTCAGGCAGGAAGACGATGCGGCGGCGCACGGCGTCGGCGTCCGCGAACCTGACCATCTGCTGGATCAGCCGCTTGCCGCCCTCGTCGGCCGGGTGCGCCTTCCCGGCGATCACGATCTGGATGGGCCGGTCCGGGTCGAGCAGCAGCCCGGTGAGCCGCTTCGGGTCGTTCAGCATCAGCGTCAGCCGCTTGTACGACGGCACCCGGCGGGCGAACCCGATCGTCAGCACCTGCTCGTCAAGGACGTCGTCGATCCAGGTGAGCTCGGCGCCGGAGGCGCCGCGCTGCTGCCACGACTCACGCAGCCGCCGCCTGGTCTGTGTCACCATCCGGGCCCGCAGCCGCCGCCTGATCTGCCACAGCCTGGACCCGTCGGACGCCGCCGCGGTGGTGGCGTCACCAAGCTCGGAGATGTCCCTGGCCACCCAGGTTGGCGCGTGCACGCCGTTGGTGATCGACCCGATCGGCACCTCGGAGGTGTCGAAACCCGGCCACAGGCCAGCGAACATCTCCCGGCTCACCTGACCGTGCAGCACCGACACGCCGTTGACCCGCTGCGCCAGTCGCATGCCCATCACGGCCATGTTGAACACATGCGGGTCCCCGCCGGGATAGGTCTCCGCGCCGAGCGCGAGCATCCGGTCAAGCGGCAGCCCGGCCCCGGCCGTGACCGCGGCGGTGAAGTACCGCTCCACGAGCTCGCGCGGGAACCGGTCGATGCCCGCGGGAACCGGGGTATGCGTGGTGAACACCGTGCCTGCCCGGCCCACTTCCAGGGCCTCGTCGAAGGTCAGGCCCGACTCCACGTACTCGCGGATCCGCTCCAGGCCCAGGAAGCCAGCGTGGCCCTCGTTGGTGTGGAAGACCTCCGGCTCCGGGTGGCCGGTGATCGCGCAGAACGCGCGCACGGCGCGGACCCCGCCGATGCCGAGCAGCAGTTCCTGCCGCAGCCTGTGCTCGCTGCCGCCGCCGTACAGCCGGTCGGTCACCTCGTGCAGCGCGAGCTCGTTTTCCTCAACGTAGGAGTCGAGCAGCAGCAACGGCACGCGGCCGACCTGGGCCACCCAGACCTGCGCGGTCAGCCGCTTGCCTCCGGCCAGCGCCACCGAGACATGGACCGGCTCCCCGTCCTCTTCCTGGGCAACGTTGCGCAGCAACGTGAGCGGCAGCCCGTTCGGGTCGTCGGCCGGGTAGCGCTCGGTCTGCCAGCCGTCGGCGGACAGCGACTGGGTAAAGTATCCGTGCCGGTACAGCAGCCCCACCCCGATCACCGGGACACCCAGGTCGCTTGCCGACTTGAGATGGTCACCGGCCAGGATCCCCAGGCCGCCCGAGTACTGCGGCAGCACCGCCGTGATGCCGTACTCGGGCGAGAAGTACGCGATGGCGCCCGGCAGCGAGCCGGTGGCCCCGGCGTCGCCCGACTGGTACCAGCGCGGCTCCGTGGTGTACTCGCGCAGTTCGGCCAGCACGGCGTCCATGCGGCGCAGGAAGTCCTCGTCCCCAGCGAGATCGGCCAGGCGTCCTGGCCGCATCGAGCTGAGCATCGCGAAGGGGTCACCGCCCGACGCGGCCCAGCCGGCCGGGTCGATCGATTCGAAAAGTTCTACCGCACCTGGGTGCCAGGACCAGCGCAAATTCAGCATCAGGTCGTGCAGCGGCGCCAATGGCTGCGGAAGGGTCACGCGGACGGTGAAACGTCGGATCGCTCTCACGGGGAGTCATAATAAGGTCCCCGCGTGACTGCCGGCACACCATCGTCGCGGAGAGTCGGTTACCTCTCGGTTACGCAGGGGCGGCGTGAGTTCGTGAATCGCGAGTGGGTACGGTGACCGCGTGATCGGACGTATCCCCATCCTCGACATCGAGCCCGTGGTGGAGTGCGCGCGCCGCCCGGCCAAGGCGGTTGTCGGCGAAACCTTCCAGGTCAGCGCCACAGTTATCATCGAGGGCCACGGAGCGCTCGGCGCGGGTGTCGTGCTGCGAGATCCGGCGGGCAAGCCAGGCCCACTGATCATGATGCGCGAGCTCGACCCCGGGACAGACAGATATGGCGCCGAGGTAACAGTCACTCGCGAGGGCGCCTGGCAGTTCCACATCGAGGCGTGGAGCGACCCGATAGCGCACTGGCATCACGACGCGGCCATCAAGGTCCCACGCGGCCAGGACGTCGAACTGATGCTGGCCGAGGGGGCACTGCTCTTCGAGCGGGCGGCACGGGCGATCAGGCAGCCGCCGGGCGCCGCCCCGCCCGCCGCCGCCCGCACCGTGCTCAACGGGCTCGCCAGGAAGCTCAGGGATCGCAGCCTGCCGCCCTGGGACCGGCTCGCGGCCACCGGCGCACCGGAGATCAGAAGCGCGCTGAACAGGTACCCGCTCCGCGACCTGATCACCAGGTCCTCCCGGATGCCGGTGCTCGTGGACAGGCTGCGCGCGCTGTACGGGTCCTGGTACGAGTTCTTCCCGCGGTCCGAGGGCGTCCAGTTCGACCCGATGGGCCGCAGGGAGCCGATATCGGGAACGCTGCGCACGGCCGCCCGGCGGCTCGAGGCGGTCGCCGAGATGGGATTCGACATCGTCTACCTGCCGCCCGTCCACCCGATCGGGACCACGTTCCGCAAGGGCCGCAACAACACGCCAGAAGCCAGGCCGGGTGACCCGGGATCGCCATGGGCGATCGGCTCTCCCGAGGGCGGGCACGACACCGTTCACCCCGAACTCGGCACGTTCGCCGACTTCACGGCGTTCGTCAGGCGGGCCAGGGAGCTCGGCCTTGAAGTGGCGATCGATCTCGCGCTCAACGCGTCACCGGACCACCCGTGGGTGAAGGAGCACCCGGAATGGTTCACCACGCGGGCCGACGGGTCAATCGCCTACGCGGAGAACCCGCCGAAGAAGTACCAGGACATCTACCCGCTCAACTTCGACAACGACCCGGAGGGCCTGTACGCCGAGGTGCTGCGGGTCGTGCGGCTGTGGATCGACCACGGAGTGCGGATCTTCAGGGTCGACAACCCGCACACCAAGCCGCCGCGGTTCTGGGAACGGCTGCTCGCCGCCATCAGGGAGACCGACCCCGATGTGCTGTTCCTGGCCGAGGCGTTCACCCGCCCGGCCATGATGCGCACGCTCGCGATGATCGGGTTCCACCAGTCGTACACGTACTTCACCTGGCGCAACAGCAAGGACGAGCTAACGGAGTACATGCTTGAGCTGGCCGGCCCCGCCGCCGCGTACATGCGCCCGAACTTCTTCGCCAACACCCCCGACATCCTGACCGAGTACCTGCAGCACGGCGGCCCGGCGGCGTTCAAGATCAGGGCGGTGCTCGCCGCGATGCTCAGCCCGACCTGGGGCATCTACTCAGGTTACGAGCTGTGCGAAAACACCCCGCTGCGGCCCGGCAGCGAGGAGTACCTGGATTCGGAGAAGTACCAGTACCGGGCGCGCGAGTGGGACGCCGCGGCGCGAGACGGTCTTGGAATCGGCCCATTTATTACAGATCTGAATCGAATCAGGAACAGCCACCCAGCGCTGCACTGGCTGCGTAATCTACGGTTCCATCACGCGGATCAGCCGGAGCTGATCTGCTTCTCGAAAAGGGTGACCGGGCGGGTGATATCCGCCGCGGGGACGGGTACGGGAAGCACCTACGGGGCAGATACGATCACGGAGAGATCCTCCGTGCTGGCGGCGCCGCAGGCGGGGGAACAGGTCGGCTCGGCTTCCGACACCGTCCTGGTTGTAGTGAATCTTGACCCGCATCAGGCCAGGGAGGCTACGGTCTGGCTGGATCTGCCCGCACTCGGAATAGATCGGCACGAGGGGTTCACCGTCGTCGATGAGCTCACTGGCGAATCATTCCGGTGGGGGGAGGCCAACTACGTGCGCCTCGACCCGGCCGTGCGGCCCGCACACATCTTCACCGTTACGCGTGACCTGGCATAGCCAACTGGCATAGCCAATTTGCCTGGCACGCGTCGCGCATATGCAGGAGACTCCAGCAGTGACAGAGCACGAGTCGGCAACGCGCCGGCCAGCCCCGGCACCGCACCACGCCGGCAACGCCGAGCCGCATTCCGTCGTCCCGCATTCCGTCGTCCCGCAGCCCGCTGTCCCGCAGTCCGCCATGCCGGCCGGCGCGCCAGGCGGGCCGGGCTCATCGGTCACCGCGCAGCCGTTCGCCTCGCCGCCGAGTGGGCCGGTTCCCGACTTCGCCCTCGACCGGCCGCGTGATCCCGAGTGGTACCGCCGCGCGGTCTTCTACGAGGTGCTCATCCGTGGCTTCCAGGACGCCAACGGCGACGGCACGGGCGACATCAGGGGCCTGACCTCCCGGCTCGATTACCTCCAGTGGCTCGGGATCGACTGCATCTGGCTGCTGCCCATCTACGAGTCCCCGCTCCGCGACGGCGGCTACGACATCTCGGACTTCATGCGCGTCCTCGGTGACTACGGGAACATCGCCGACTTCGTGGAGCTGGTCGAGGAGTCGCACAAACGCGGCATCAGGGTCATCGCCGACCTGGTCATGAACCACACCAGCGACCAGCATCCGTGGTTCCAGGCCAGCCGCAGCGAGCCGGATGGCCCGTTCGGTGACTTCTACGTGTGGTCGGACGAGCCGGACAAGTACGCCGACGCGCGGATCATCTTCGTCGACACAGAAACGTCCAACTGGACGTTCGACCCGGTCCGCGGGCAGTACTACTGGCACCGCTTCTTCTCGCATCAGCCGGACCTGAACTTCGAGAACCCCAACGTCCAGGACGCGATGATCGAGGTGCTGCGGTTCTGGCTCGACCTCGGCATCGACGGCTTCCGGCTGGACGCCGTGCCCTACCTCTACGAGCGCGAGGGCACCAACTGCGAGAACCTCAAGGAGACGCACGAGTACCTGAAGCGCATCCGCGCCGAGGTGGACAAGCTGTACCCGGACCGAGTGCTGCTCGCCGAGGCCAACCAGTGGCCGGCCGACGTGGTCCAGTACTTCGGCGACCCCGAGACCGGGGGCAACGAGTGCCACATGGCGTTCCACTTCCCGCTGATGCCGCGCATCTTCATGGCCGTGCGGCGCGAACAGCGCTACCCGATCTCAGAGATCCTGGCCCAGACACCGAAGATCCCCGCCGGCTGCCAGTGGGGCATCTTCCTGCGCAACCACGACGAGCTGACGCTCGAGATGGTCACAGACGACGAGCGGGACTACATGTACACCGAGTACGCCAAGGACCCGCGGATGAAGGCGAACATCGGCATCAGACGGCGGCTGGCCCCGCTGCTCGACAACGACAGGAACCAACTGGAGCTGTTCACCGCGCTGCTGCTGTCGCTGCCGGGCTCGCCGGTCATGTACTACGGCGACGAGATCGGCATGGGCGACAACATCTGGCTCGGCGACAGGGACGGCGTCCGCACTCCGATGCAGTGGACCCCCGACCGCAACGGCGGATTCTCCAGCACCGACCCGCAGCGGCTGTACCTGCCGCCGGTCATGGACCCGATCTACGGCTACCAGTCGCTGAACGTCGAGGCGCAGCAGCGTACCCCGCAGTCCCTGTTGCACTGGACCCGGCGGATGATCGAGATCAGGAAGCGGTTCCCGGTCTTCGGCCTGGGCGCCTACGAGGAGCTCACCTCGAGCAACCCGAGCGTGCTCGCCTTCGTGCGGGACTATGACGTGGCGAGCACGCTCCCGATGCGGCAGCCCGATGGCGAGCACGTCGCCCCACGCGAGCACGACGCGGCCGACCGGATACTCTGTGTCAACAACCTGTCGAGGTTCCCGCAGCCGGTCGAGCTCGACCTGCGCAGGTTCATCGGCGTCACCCCGATCGAATGCATGGGCGGAGTGACTTTCCCGCCCATCGGGGAGCTGTCGTACCTGCTGACATTGCCGGGACATGGCTTCTACTGGTTTCAGCTCCCGCCTGCGAGGGAGGATCATGACCGGTGACCGGGCCGACCGATAAGCCAGAGCAGCGCTGAGTCAGGAATCGGCTCAGGAGGCCACCCGTGACCCAAGCCGAGGCTGAAAACGCCGGGGCTGACAACGCAGCAACCTACGGGATGAGCGAGACGATGGCTTTCGAGGACGCACTAGCCGCATGGCTAGTCAGGCAGCGGTGGTTCGCCGGGAAGGGACGTGGCCTGCGTGACCTCGCGATCGTGGCGGACAGCGAGGTCGTCACCGGCGATCCGGAGCTGCGGCACCTGATCATCGCGGTCTCGCACGGCACGAGCGTCGACTACTACCAGGTTCTCGTCGGGCTGCGCCGAAGGCTCCCCGCCCGGCTTCGGCACGTGCGGATCGGCCCGTCGGGCGACGGAAGGCAAGCCTACGACGCGCTGCACGACTCGGACCTGACCAGGCCTTTGCTCGCCGCGATCGCGGCCGACCGCAGCATCGGTTCGCTGCACCTTCGCTCGGTGCCAGGCACCAGCGTCGTGACCGGCCTGGACAGCCTGGTGATCAGCGCCGAGCAGAGCAATACCAGCCTGGTGTTCGGCGATGAATCGATCCTCAAGGTGTTCCGCCGGGTCTCTCCGGGGCCCAACCCCGACCTCGAAGTGACCACCGCGCTGGCCCGGCTCGGGTCGCCGCACGTGGCGGAGCCGCTCGGCTGGATCGAGACAAGGCTCGAGGGGGTCACCACCAGCCTGGCGATCCTGTCCAGGTTCCTGCGGCTGGCCTCGGACGGCTGGCTGCTCGCGGCGACAAGCGTGCGGGACCTGTACGCGACCGAGGGCGCCACCGAGGGCACGGCCGTGCGCGCGGCCGAAGCCGGCGGCGATTTCGCCGGCGAGGCGCACCGGCTCGGCGTGGCCACCGCGCAAGTGCACGCCGACATGGCCGCGGTGTTCGGCACCGACGAGCTCGGCCCTGACGCGATCGGGGAGCTGAGCGAACGGATGTACCGCAACCTGGACATAGCCCGGGCGGCGGTGCCCGAGCTCGGCAGGTACGCCGAGATGATCGGCGCCGCGTACGCGGCGCTGACGAAGCTCCAGGGCCCGTTCCCCGTGCAGCGTGTGCACGGGGATTACCACCTCGGGCAGGTGCTGCGCACCGAGACTGGCTGGGTGGTGCTCGACTTCGAAGGCGAACCGGCGACCCCGCTCGTGCAGCGCCGCGCCCGGTCCTCGCCGCTGCGCGACGTCGCCGGGATGCTCCGCTCCTTCGACTACGCGGCCCGCCACCAGCTCATCGGCCACCCGGAGCAGGCCGCGCTCAACGCGGTCGCACGCGACTGGGTACGCAGGAACGCCGACGCGTTCTGCGCGGGGTACGCGGAGGCGGGCGGCCTCGATCCGGTCGCCAACGACGTGCTGCTGCGGGCGCTTCAACTGGACAAGGCCGTCTACGAAGTTCTCTACGAAGCCAGGCACCGGCCGTCCTGGCTGCCCATCCCGCTTGATTCTCTCGCGGAGTTCTAGCGGCTCCGCCGAAGGCAGAACACACATGGCAGAACAAAAGAACACGACGACGACAACTCAGAATCCCTCCGCTCCAGCAGGAGAGCTATCCCTCGGCGAGATCGAGCGCCTCGTCGCGGGTCAGCACCATGACCCGCATTCCGTGCTCGGCGCCCACCCGGAGCGCAAAGGCGTGACGATCCGCGCCCTGCGCCCGCTCGCCGCCTCCGTCACCGCCGTCCTTCCCGACGGCAGCCGCCACCCGATGACGCACCGCCACCAAGGGGTCTTCGAGGTGACGTTGCCAGAGGCGGACGGCTCCGTTCCGGAATATCGACTTGAAGTCACCTATCCGGGGCAGTCGTCGCGGACGAACGGAACCGCCGCAGGCGCCCCCGCCGACTGGCAGGACCTGCAGGACGATCCGTACCGGCACCTGCCCACGCTCGGGGAGTTGGACCTGCACCTGATCGCCGAGGGCCGGCACGAGCAGCTGTGGCGCGTGCTCGGCTCGCAGGCGCGCGAGACCGGTACGGCGTTCGCGGTCTGGGCGCCGAACGCGCGAGGCGTCCGCCTCGTCGGCGACTTCAACTTCTGGGACGGCCGCAGCTACCCGCTGCGCTCGCTCGGCGGCGCCGGCGTCTGGGAACTGTTCGTGCCCGGGGTAGGTCCTGGCGCTCACTACAAGTACTCGATCTGCGGGCCGGACGGAGTGTGGCGGGAAAAGGCCGACCCGATGGCCCGGCTGGCCGAGATGCCGCCCGCCACCGCCTCGGTCGTCTACGAATCGTCGTACGAATGGGACGACGCGCAGTGGCTGACGACGCGAGCCGCCACGCAGCCGCAGACCAGCCCGATGAGCGTGTACGAGGTGCACCTCGGGTCATGGCGGCCGGGGCTGTCCTACCGCGAGCTCGCCGTCGAACTCGCCGCCTACGTGACCGACATGGCGTTTACCCACGTCGAGTTCCTCCCCGTCGCCGAGTACCCGTTCGGCGGATCGTGGGGGTACCAGGTCACCTCGTACTACGCGCCGACTTCGCGGTTCGGCACGCCCGACGACTTCCGGTTCCTCGTCGACACGCTGCACCAGGCGGGTATCGGGGTGCTGGTCGACTGGGTTCCCGCGCATTTCCCGCGCGATTCCTGGGCGCTCGCCGAATTCGACGGCACCCACCTGTACGAGCACGCCGACCCTAAGCTCGGGGCGCACCCGGACTGGGGCACGCTGGTGTTCAACTACGGCCGCCCCGAGGTCCGCAATTTCCTCGTCGCCAACGCCATTTACTGGCTAGAGGAATTCCATATCGACGGCCTGCGAGTAGACGCCGTCGCGTCGATGCTCTACCTCGACTACTCCCGCCGGGCCGGCGAGTGGACGCCCAACAAATTCGGCGGCAGGGAAAACCTGGACGCGATCTCGTTCCTCCAGGAAGTCAACGCCACCAGCTACAAGCGGGTGCCTGGCATCATGATGGTCGCGGAGGAATCGACGGCGTGGCCAGGGGTTTCCCGGCCGGTGCACCTTGGCGGGCTGGGGTTCGGCTTCAAGTGGAACATGGGCTGGATGAACGACACGCTCGAGTACATGCGACGCGACCCGATCCACCGGCAGTACCACCACAACGAGCTGACGTTCTCCCTCGTTTACGCGTTCTCGGAGAATTTCATCCTGCCGCTTTCACACGACGAGGTCGTGCACGGCAAGGGCTCGCTGCTGGGGAAGATGCCCGGCGACGAATGGCGCCGGTTTGCGAACCTGCGCGCGCTGTTCGCCTTTATGTGGGCCCATCCAGGAAAGCAATTGCTTTTCATGGGCGGGGAATGGGGTCAGGTCAGCGAATGGTCGCAGGAGAACGGGCTGGAGTGGTGGGTGCTGCAGTTCGACTACCACTCCGGCGTGCAGCGCCTGGTGCGTGACCTGAACACCCAGTACCGCGAATCCCCCGAGCTGTGGTCGCAGGACTTCACGCCGGACGGCTTCTCCTGGATCGACGCCAACGACGCCGCGGGCGACGTGGTCTCCTTCCTGCGCTTCGGCTCTCAGGAGAGCAGGGTTCCCGTGCTGGCCTGCGTCTGCAACTTCTCCGCGATGCCGCACTCGGACTACCGGCTGGGACTGCCGCTGGCCGGCACCTGGCGGGAGGTGCTCAACACCGACAGCACCGCCTACGGCGGCAGCGGCGTGGGTAACTTGGGCGCAGTCAACGCGGTGCCCATGCCCTGGCATGGCCGCCCGGCGTCAGCGACGGTCGTGCTGCCCCCGTTGGGCGTCATCTGGCTCACCCACGACTGAGCCCCGCGGGCCTTGAAACCGGTGGGCTAGGCTTGCGCTGTGCAGACGTGGGAGGCGATCCGGTCGCGGCGCAACGTGCGCTCATTCGAGGACCGGCCCATTGCCGACGATCACCTTGACGAGATACTCGAATCAGGCCGCAGGTCGCCGTCCTCGCAGAACTGGCAGCCGTGGGACTTCATTCTGGTCCGCCAGCGCGACCAACTGCTGCAGCTCTCGCACGTGTGGCGGGGCGCCGGGCACGTGGCGCACTCGGCGGCCACCATCGCGCTCATCGCGCCCCTCCCCAAGGAGGAGCGGCAGCGGGACCGGCTCCAGTACGACCTCGGCCAGGCCACGATGAGCATGATGCTGGCCGCGGCCAGCCTCGGCATCGGCAGCAGCCATTCGAGCGTCGGCGACCAGGACATGGCGCGCAGCCTGCTCGACTTTCCCGACGACAAGTTCTGCGCCTACCTGGTCTCGCTCGGGTACCCGGCGGACCGCCCGCTCACCCTGATCCGCAACCCGGACCGGCGGCCCTTCAACGAGGTAGTGCACCGCGACCGCTGGTGAGGCGAGGCTAGGTCACCTCGATGAGCGATGCGTCGAGCAGCCTGCCGTGCGCCACGCGCAGGACGCCTAGCGTGCCGTGCGGCTGGCGGCGGCGGTCGGTCGGCGAGCCCGGGTTGAAGATCCGGAAGCCGTCGGCGGCGACGTCCATCGGGATATGCGAATGCCCGAACACCACCAGGTCCGCCCCGGGGAACCGGGCCCGCATCCGCGCCAGCCGACCGGACGACGCCCCGCTGTCGTGGATCATCGCGACCCGCAGGCCAGCCAGGGTCAGCTCGGCTGTCTCCGCCGCTCCCCAGGCGGCCACGTCCGGCCCGTCGTTGTTGCCGACGACCGCGGTCACCGGCGCGTACTCCGCCAGCTCGTCAAGCACGGACGCGGTACACACGTCACCCGCGTGCAAGATCAGGTCGGCGCCGCGCAGCCGCGCCGCGACCGCGGGCGGGCAAGACTTCCAGCGCCGCGGGGCGTGCGTGTCAGAGAGCACCACTACCCGCACGGCGGCCAGGTTACGCGACCCGCCGCGGGCCCCGTTCCGGCTGCTGTATCGCCGGCATCACGGTCGTGAGCGCGCCGCTCGTCTCCTGCTGTTTGGCCTCCGCGTTGGCCTGCGCCTCCGCGTACGCGGCTTGCGCCTCCGCGTACGCGGCCGCGGCCGCTAGCCGGATGCCGGCGTCGCGGCGTCTACGGCCCTTCTGCACCGCCTTGAGCCCACGGTCGAGCACGTAGAGCAGCACGGCGATAAGGACGACGGCGACGACAAAAATCACGTACATGCGCATCAGTTTCCGGTCAGGGACGAACAGGACAAACAGATCGTGCGATGCAGGTGTGATTAGGCACTACCCACTGTACCGTCGGCAAACTGGTGCGTGATCCCGGGCTTACAGCAGCCGCAGCAGCCACCCCGGCCCGGTGACCGTCGCGCCGGCCGCCTCGCAGCGCCGCCGCAGCTCCCGGTCCGCCGTCACCACCAGGCACGCGCCGCCCAGCGCTACGACCTCGGCCACGATCTCGTCATCGCCTGAATGGGGCGCCGCCAGCACGCGCACCCGGGCACGAGCGGCGTTAGCCGCCGTGACGGCATCCGCGGCGGCGTCCCTGGAGCGCCCCTCGAGGACGAGCACCCAGCCGTCAGGGACGGCCAGCCCGTCAGGCATCTGCCCGGCCGGAACCCCGCGGTCGGCCAGCGCGACGACCTCCTGACACAGCCGCAGCGCTGCGCCGGCCCGGTCCCGCCACCAGCCGTCGGCGCGGGCCCCCATCACGTTAGCTACGTCGACCACGACGGTAACGACAAGCTCTTGCTGATCTATGACGCCACTCCTATCACTCGATGCTCTCGCACCCTCGCGCGCCCGTGCGACTCTTGCCGCCCTCGTGGCGGAAACACCCCGGAACCATCGGCACGCTCAGAGTAATTACTGACGATGGTGCACCACGCGTAAGCTGACCGCATGGCAGACGCGAAGCTCACTGTGGCGGCTGTGGGAGCACCCGGCGGGACAGTGGCCAGCCAGCTCGCCGGGCGCGTGACCAAGCTGCGGCAGCGCCGGACCGGCCCGCTGATCCTCGAGCTTGACCTTACCGACGGCATCGCCGAGGGACCGCCGCAGGACCCGGTGTCCGCGCTGCTCACGCGCCGCCGGACGCGCCTGCCCGACCTGCTCGAAGGGCTCAAGCGGGCCAGCAGGGACGAGCGGGTGCGCGCCCTGGTCGTCAAGGTTGGCGGCAGCCGGATCGGGCTCGCGACGATTCAGGAACTGCGCGCCGCGATCAGTGACTTCAGGAAGTCGGGAAAGCTGACGGTCGCCTGGGCCGAGTCCTTCGGCGATTTCGTCCGCGGGAACCTGCCGTACTACCTGGCCACCGGTTTCGACCGGATCTACCTGCAGCCATCGGGCACCCTCGGCCTCACCGGGGTGGCTGTCGAGCAGGTTTTCCTGCACGACGCGCTGGCCAAGCTCGGTATCGACTTCCAGAGCGCCAAGCGATATGAGTACAAGTCGGCCGCCGACCAGCTGACCGAGACCGGATTCACCGGTCCGGCGCGCGAGGCGGCGGCGCGGCTCACCGAATCGATCACCGAGCAACTCGCCGCGGCGATCGCCGAAGGCAGGCAGAAGACCCCCGAGCAAGCCCGGGCGCTGCTCGAACAGGGGCCGTTCCTCGCTCAGCAGGCGCTCGCGGAAGGGCTTGTCGACGGGCTCGGCTACCGCGACGAGGTTTACGACCGGGTGCACAAGGAGGCCGGGCTCGACGCGACGCTGCTATACCTGCAGCGGTACCAGCGCTCGCACGCCCTCGCCGAACTCCCCCGCCGCCTGCCCAAGGTCTCGCACGAACGATTCGTGGCGATGATCTACGCGCACGGCGCGATCCGCCAGGGGCGCAGCGGCCGCGGCCCCGTCGGCGGCGGCGGCCTGGGCTCGGACACCGTGGCGGCCGCGCTGCGCGCCGCGGCGACCGACGAACGGGCGCGCGCGGTCGTGCTGCGGGTCAACAGCCCCGGAGGCTCCTACACCGCCTCGGACGTAATCTGGCGCGAGGTCGTCCGGGTACGTGCGGCGGGCAAGCCGGTCGTCGTGTCGATGGGCGATGTAGCGGGATCGGGTGGCTACTTCATCTCAGCGCCCGCCGACGTGATCGTGGCGCAGCCCGGCACCCTTACCGGGTCGATCGGGGTGATCATGGGCAAGCCGGTACTGCGCGACATGTTCGGGCGGGCCGGGGTGAACACCGACACCGTCGGCGAAGGCACCGAGATCGCGACGATGTTCTCGGCGTCGCGCCCGTTCTCCGACACCGAATGGGAGCGGATCAACGCCTGGCTCGACGCGGTGTACGCAGACTTCACGGAAAAGGTGGCCGCCGGGCGGCGAATGTCCGTCGAGCAGGTGCACGAGCTTGGCCGTGGCCGCGTGTGGACGGGCGCCGACGCGGTCGCGAACGGCCTGGCCGACGAGGCCGGCGGCATACACGACGCGATAGCGATCGCCAGGCGCCGCGGCGGGCTACCCGACGACGCGTCGGTCCGCATCTTCCCCCGGCTCGGCCCTCTCGACCAGCTGCGACCCGCCGAGTCCAGCGAGGCGCGCCCCGCCGCCGCCCCGGTGCTGACCCCTGGCGGCGTGCTCGCCGCGCTGTTCCAGGACGGGTGGGGGCCGGCCTGGCAGTTCGCGGCGCGCGCGGGCTTGCCGCCGTACGGACCGCTGATGCTGCCCGGCAGCTGGCGGATCAGTTGACCGAACGGAGGCGTGGTGTCTCCCCCTCCCTCGCTCGCTGCCCCGCACGGTGCGGCCGGGGACGGCGGTGAGCCATACGGTGAGCGGCGAGCTCGCCGCCGCGCTGTCGGCGTGGGCGGCCGGGGTCACGCTGGTCACGATCGCCGACGGGCGCGACGACGTGGGGACGACGGTAAGCGCGTTCTGCCCGGTGTCGCTCGATCCGCCGCTGGTGCTGATCTCGCTGATCGCTGACTCGTATCCGGCGGAGGTGCTCAGCCGGCCGTCGCTGCCTGCCCAGCGCTTCGCGGTCACCCTGCTCTCGGCCGGGCAGAAGATGCTGGCGGGGCGGTTCGCCGCCGCGGGACGGCCGAGCGTGCGGCTGCTGCTCGAAGACGTGCCGCATGAGCGCGGCAAGGACTCCGGCGCGCTCATCCCGTCCGGCGGGCTGGCGGCCCTCGAGTGCTCGGTCGGCCGCCGTGTACCGGCCGGCGATCACCTACTGGTGATCTCCGAGGTCACGGCCGTGCCGTACCTGGCGGAGGACGGCGACCCGCTGATCCGCTTCCGCGGCCGCTACCCGGCGCTCTGAGGAGCGACTACCCCTGCGCCGGGAACGGAGAGGCTGACACTGGCGGCGCGGAGGCTGACATGGCCGGCGCGGAGGCTGACATCGCAGGCGCGGAGGCTGGGATGGCCGGAGGCGGGGGCGCGGTTACGCTCACGGACCCGCTCGAGCTTCCTGACGAGATGGTCCCCGCCCCGACCGACACGTCGTCGCCCGGCATGCTCGTGACCTGCGAGGCGGGCGGGGCGGACACCCGGACGGGCACGCCGAAGTCGTAGAAGTCGATGGTCTCGCTAAGCCGGAAGTTCCCCAACCCGGCGGACCCCCCGATGGAGGCTGGCATGTGCAGCGACAGCCGCACCTGCCGCACCATGTTCTGGCCGTCCACCCAGATGTCGACTGGAATAGCACCCTTGCCCAGGCTCTGGACGAACTGCTGGAAGCTCGTCCGCTCCGAGGCGGGAACCTTCGCCGCCATCTTGGCCGGGTCGATGTTTACCTGGTACTCGGTTACAGCCACGCCGCGGACGAAGGCCCGGCCCAGGTTCCGCTCGCTGCCCGCGATCGCGGTCAGCGACGCGAGCAGGTCGGCGGGATTGTCGGTGCTGCCGAACGGACCGAGCATGCTGCTGGCGGCTCCCGCGTTCTTGGTATCGATGGCGAGCCAGGTCTTGCCGTGCGGCAGCGTCGAGCCGAGGCCGGAAACCTTGACATATGCCTTCGGCGGCACGAACAGCTCCGTCATGTCGATGGGAGCCGCCATGGTGATCATGCCGCGTGAGTGTACGAAGTCGAACTCACCGGTCGCGGTGTACGACACCGACATGCCCTGAGTCTGCATTGCCGTGGTGACCACGATCCGCGCCGTCTGCGTCGATGTGTGGCTCACCGCGGCCGTGAGGACGTCGGGGGTTCTCGCCTGCCCAGCGTGAACTGTTCCGCAGCCTGCGGCGAGGACGCCGACCCCGGCCAGAGCGATCAGATACCTGCCAGCGCGCACGATTCCCCTTCCAGCCCACCCCGTCATCCCGTCGGCTAAGCATCGCGTATCCACGCCGCGCACCACAATCCGGCAGCCTCACTCGTAGGCCGCGATTTGGACACGGTTTAAACCGAGGTCGGAGCGGCGGCCGGACCGCCAGACGGCGCGTACCAGGGGGACGCCGGGGCGGTAGGCCAGGTGGGCGTGCGACGGTGCGTCCAGCATGATCAGGTCGGCGCGCGCGCCCGGCGCCAGGTACCCGACGTCGGTGCGGCGCAGCGCACGGGCGCCGCCCGCGGTCGCCGCCCAGACCGCCTCGGCCGTCGTCATGCGCATGTCGCGTACCGCGAGCGCCACGCAAAACGGCATGCTCGACGTGTACGACGACCCGGGATTGCAGTCGGTCGCGAGAGCGACCACGACGCCGGCGTCGAGCAAGCGGCGGGCGTCCGGGTACGGCTGCCTGGTGCCGAACTCCGCGCCGGGCAGCAGCGTGGCCACCGTGCCAGAAGCCGCCAGCGCGGCCACGTCCGCGTCGCTGAGGAACGTGCAATGGTCGGCGGAGGCGGCACCCGCCTCGACCGCGACGGCGATGCCAGGCCCCAAGCCCAACTGGTTGGCGTGCACCCGGGGCAGCAGCCCGCATGCCTTGCCCGCGGCGAGCACGGCACGGGCCTCGTCCGCGCCGAACGCGCCACGTTCGCAGAACACGTCCACCCACCGCGAGTACGGCGCGCACGCCTCGAGCATCGGTCCGCGGACCAGGTCCACGTACCCGCCCGGGTCGCCATCCCATTCCGGCGGCACCACGTGCGCGCCCAGGTAGGTCACCTCCGAGGTGACCTCGGCCGCCAGCGCCACCGACCGGGCCTCGTCAGGCACGGTGAGGCCGTACCCGGACTTGCACTCGAACGTGGTGGTGCCCTGCCGGAGCATCTCCGTGACCAGCCGGCGCAGCCCGGCCCGCAGTTCCGCGTCGGTCGCGGCCCGCGTCGCGGTCACCGTGGACCTGATGCCGCCCGCGGCATAAGCGTCGCCGGCCATCCTGGCCGCGAACTCCGCGCCGCGGTCACCCGCGAAGACCAGGTGCGCATGCGAGTCGACGAAGCCGGGCAGCACCGCCCGGCCGGCCGCGTCGACCACGCCGTCCGCCGCGGGCGCACGGGCCGACGGTCCCGCCCACGCGACCTTCTCGTCCTCGATCACCAGCGCGGCGTCGCTGATCAGCGCGAAGTCGCCTGGGCCGGCTGACTCGCTGGCGTCAGCGGGGGAGTTAGTGACTAGCTCGCCGATCCGCGTGATCAGCAGGCTGCCCGTCATCGTCGGCGCCGCTTAGCAGAGCACCGCGCGCACCGCGGCGGCGAGCTCACCGGGTACATCGTTCACAAGCAGGTGATGCCCGTCGCGAACCACGTCCACGCCGGAGCTCACCACGTGCCGGATGTCCGCGGCGGTTCCCGCCGCCAACAGGGCGGTCAGCGGGTCGCCGGCCTCGGTGCCGGACAGCCGCGGCCCGTCCAGTGAGACCGTCACGAGATCGGCGTACGCGCCGGGCATGATCTCCCCCGCGTCCGGCCAGCCCAGGCAGGCGTGCCCGCTGACCGTCGCGGCCGCCGCGAGCTCCGCGGCGGTGAAATGGCCGCGCCTTCTCGACACCAGGCGCTGCGACAGTTCCATCCAGCGCGCCTCCTCCACCAGGTCGATGATGCTGTGGCCATCGCTGCCCAGGGTCAGCGCGCAGCCGGCGGCGGCGAGTTCCGGGGCGGGGCCCACTCCGTCCGCCAGGTCGGCCTCGGTGACCGGGCACATGCAGACGCAGGCCTGCGAGCCGCCGAGCAGCTCGATGTCGTGCGCGGTCAGGTGCGTGGCGTGCACCATCGTCGAGCGCGGTCCGAGCGCTCCCGCGTCGTACAGCACCTCGGTCGGGGTCCCGCCGAAGGCGGCCCGGCATTCGGCGTTCTCCAAGGGCTGCTCTGACAGGTGCGCGTGCACCGGCGCCCCATGGCTGTGCGACCACGTCATGACGTCGGGTACCTGGTCAGGCGCCACCGCCCGCACGGAGTGGATCGCCGCGGCGACGCGGGCATGCGAGCCCGCCATGCCGAGGTCGTCGCAGCCGAACGCCGACAGTCGCTCCGCCCAGCCCGCCGCGGTCCCGTCGCCGAACCGCAGCTGGACACCGGTCAGCGGACGCGGCACGCCGCCCGGCTCGAAACCGGCCGCCAGGTAGCAAGTGTCGAGCAGGGTGATCCGCAGCCCGGCCGCGGCGGCGGCCTCGATGAGGAGCCGGCCCATCTCGTTCGGATCGGAATACGGCTTGCCGCCCGGGCCGTGATGCAGGTAGTGGAACTCGCCGACGCAGGTGATCCCGGCCAGCGCCATCTCGGCGTAAACGGCCCGGGCCAGCGCGTAGTAACTGTCGGGGTCCAGGCGCTCCGCCACCGAGTACATGCGGTCCCGCCAGGTCCAGAAGGAGTCACCATACGTGGACCCGCGCAGCGCCCGGTGGAAGGCGTGCGAGTGCGCGTTGGCCAGGCCGGGCAACGTCAGGCCGGGCAGCCGGACCGTGCCGGGAGGCAGTTGTCCGGCCGGCATGTCCGCGGTCACCGCGGCGAACCGCTCGCCGTGCGCCTCGATCAGCACGTCGCGGGCCAGCCCGGTCCCGGCCCCGAGCCACGCCCGTTCCGCATGCCAAGCTCTCACATCAACATCATCGCGTAGCAGGCGTTCCACGCACACGCCGGCCTGCGTGCGGGTCCTCGTAGAATCACAGCGTGACGATCTCCCACCGTACCGACGCACACGAGCACGGTCGCAGCCACGGTCGCGGCCTCGGCCACGAGCACCGGGACGTGTCCGGCGGCTGGCTGCGTCCCGCGGTGTTCGGGGCGATGGACGGACTCGTGACCAACGTGTCCCTGATCTCAGGCGTCGGCGGAGGCGGCGGCTCGCAGCACGCGATCGTTCTCACCGGCCTGGCCGGCCTGGCGGCCGGCGCGTTTTCCATGGCCGCCGGGGAGTTCGTCTCGGTCTCCTCGCAGAACGAGCTGATCAACTCCGAGGTCGACAAGGAACGTCACGAGCTCACCTTCAACCCCGTCGCCGAGCAGGCGGAGCTGGCGGGCATGCTGCGCCACCGCGGCGTCAGCGCGGCCACCGCGCGGCTGGCCGCCGCCGAGATCTCGGCCCACCCGGAGAAGGCGCTCGCCGTGCACGCCCTCGAGGAGCTCGGCGTCAACCCGGCCGAGCTGCCGTCACCGGTGGTCGCCGCGGGCGCGTCGTTCTCCGCCTTCGCGGTCGGCGCGGTCATACCGTTGCTGCCCTACCTGCTCGGCTTCGACGCGCTCGGGGCGGCCCTCGGCCTGTCCGCGCTCGCCGCCGTCGTCGGCGGCGGCCTCGTCGCCCGGCTGACCAACCGGCCATTCTGGCGCGGCGCGGTGCGCCAGCTCATCCTCGGCCTCGTCGCCGCGGGCATCACGTACCTGATCGGCCGCGCCATAGGCGGCATGGGCGCCTGACCCACGGAACTTGGCGAGGAGTGCTGCCGGCTGCCTACCTACCCTTTGGTAAGGTTCCCCGTGGCCTCAGTAACGCGTCCACTGCGTATCGCGCTGCTGTCTTACCGCAGCAAGCCGCACTCCGGCGGCCAGGGCGTCTATGTACGACACCTGAGCAGGGAGCTCGCGGCTCTCGGGCATCACGTCGAGGTGTTCTCTGGGCAGCCCTACCCGGTGCTTGACGCCGGTCCGGTGCTGCGCCCGGTGCCCAGTCTCGACTTGTACAGGGACGAGGATCCGTTCCGCACTCCCAGGCGTGACGAAATCAGGGACTGGCCTGACCTGCTCGAGGTGGCGATGATGTGGGCCGGCGCGTTTCCCGAGCCGCTGACGTTCAGCATCAGGGCGCTGCGGGCGCTGCGCCAGCGCCGCGGCGAGTTCGACATCGTGCACGACAACCAGGGGCTTGGCTACGGCATGCTGGGCGTGCCACGGCTGGGTTTGCCGCTGGTGACGAGCATTCACCACCCGATCACGGTCGACAAGCGTCTCGACCTCGCCGACCGCGGGTGGCTTGAGCGGCTGAACAAGAGCCGCTGGTACGGCTTCGTGCGCATGCAGGGCCGGGTGGCCAGGCGCGTGGGCCCGCTGATCACGGTCTCAGAAGCGGCCAAGGGGGATATCTGCGCCGACTTCCGCGTCCGGCCGGAGAACGTGCACATCGTGCCGCTCGGGGTGGACACCAGGCAGTTCAGGCCGCGCCCCGGACCGCGGGTCAGCGGCAGGATCGTGACCGTGATGAGCGCCGATTCTCCGCTCAAGGGCCTGCCCACCCTGCTCAGGGCGGTCGCCAAGCTCGTAACAGAACGCGACGTCCACCTCGTCGTGATCGGCACACCCTCGGCGGCGACGCTCAAGCAGACGACTCAGCTCTCGCTCGGCGACCGCGTGACGTTCACCAGCGCTCTGCCCGACGACGAATACGCGAAGCTACTCGCCTCCGCCGAGATCGCCGTGATCCCGTCGCTGTATGAGGGGTTCTCCCTGCCCGCCGCCGAACACATGGCGTCAGGCACCCCACTGATCGCCAGCCGGGCAGGCGCGCTGCCCGAGGTCACGGCCGATGCCGCGCTGCTCGTGGCCCCCGGCGACCCGGAGGAACTGGCCGCCGCGCTGCGCGGCCTGCACGACAACCCCGCCCGGCGTGCGGCGGCGGCGCAGCAGGGCCTGCGGCGCGTTGGCGAACGGTTCGCCTGGCCCGCGGTCGCGGCGGCGACCGCGGCGTGCTACCTCGCGGCGATCGACAAGGAGCTCGGGTGCTGACGGTCGATTTCGGCAAGTTCCCGATCGCACCAGGCCATCGCGTGCTGGACCTGGGATGCGGCGCGGGACGGCACGCGTTCGAGGCATACCGGCGCGGCGCGCACGTGGTCGCGGCCGACCTCGACCTCGGGGAGCTCGCCCCGGTCAGCGGCATGTTCGCCGCGATGTCGGCGGAGGGCGAGGCCGGTCCCCCGGCAGCGGCCGTCGCCGCCGCCGCGGACGCCACCCGGCTGCCGTTCCCCGACGACGCCTTCGACCGGATAATGGCCGCGGAGATCCTCGAGCACGTGCCAGCGGACTCCCGCGCGCTGGCCGAGATCGCCCGCGTGCTGCGGCCCGGCGGCATCGCGGCGGTCACCGTGCCGTCCTGGCTGCCCGAGCGAGTCTGCTGGGCGCTGTCCCGCGAATACCACGAGGTGCCCGGCGGGCATGTCCGCATCTTCACTAGGGCGGAGCTCACGGAGAAGCTCGCCTGGGCCGGCCTGGAGGTGACCGGCAGCCATCACGCGCACGGCCTGCACGCCCCCTACTGGTGGCTGAAGTGCGCCGTCGGCGTCCACGACGACAAGCACCCCGTGGTCCGCGGCTACCACCGGATGCTGGTCTGGGACATCATGCGCCGGCCGGCGCTGACCCGCGTCACCGAGGCGGCGCTCAACCCGCTCATCGGCAAGAGCCTCGTGATCTACGCGAAGAAACCGATCATCCCGAACGGAGGCGTGGTTCCTCCCGCAGGCAGCCCGCTCGCGCAGGACGCGGCATGACGCCCCCGCCAGCCGAGATCGTGCTGACCGCCCGTTCCATCGCCGAGGTGCAGTCGCCTAGCGGTGCGATCGGCTGGCCGGACGGCCACGTGGACCCGTGGGACCACGTGGAGTGCGCGATGGCCCTGAGCGCCTGCGGCCTGACTTGTCAGGCGCGGCGCGCCTACCAGTGGCTGCGCGATACCCAGCGCGCTGACGGCTCGTGGCCGCGAGCGATCCAGGACGGCGTGGTCACCGACCATGCCGCGGAAAGCCACCACGCCGCCTACGCCGCGGTCGGCGTGTGGCACGAGTTCCTGGTGACGAGGGATCGCGGTTTCGCCGCGCAGCTGTGGCCGATGGTGCGCGACGCGATCGGCTGGGTGCTCGACCTGCAGACGCTGCGCGGCGAGGTGGCGTGGGAGCGCGACGCGTCCGGCCAGCCCGGGCCATTCGCGCTGTTGTCCGGGTGCTCGAGCATCCTGCATGGCCTGCGTTGCGGCATCGCCCTGGCCGACCTGGCGGGCGAGCCGCAGCCAGACTGGGAGCTCGCCGCGGTCCAGCTCGGCCACGTACTCGCCCGGCATCCGGAGGCGTTCGCGGACAAGAGCCGGTTCGCGATGGACTGGTACTACCCGGTGATCGTGGGCGCCGTCTGCGGGACCGCCGCCGTGAACCGGCTGGCCGACGGCTGGGACACGTTCGTGGTGCCGGGCCTTGGCGTGCGCTGCGTCAGCGACCAGCCATGGGTGACGGTAGCCGAGACCTGCGAGCTCGTGCTCGCGCTCGACACCTGCGGCCTGACAGAACAAGCCCGCGGGATCTTCGGCACGGTCGCCCGGCTGCGGCACGAAGACGGCTCCTACTGGACGGGCTGGCAGTACGAGAACTCGGCACCCTTTCCCGCCGAGCGGAGCAGCTGGACCGCCGCCGCGGTGGTGCTCGCCGCCGACGCGCTGACCGCCTTCAGCCCCGGCGCGGCCATCTTCCGGCACGTCTCCGCGCCGCTCGACACCCGCTCCCCGGCCGATCCGGCCGCCTGCGGCTGCACCCCAACGTCCGCCGACGCCATCGCGGGCCCGTAGCGCCCGACCCCAGCAGATGGCGGCCGACCCCAGCAGATGAATGTCCCCTTCATCTTGCTATCGGCAGCTGCATGGGCCATTCATCTGGTCATCTGGGCGGGGCGGGGCGGGGTGGGGTGGGGTGGGTGGCGGTGCGTTCCAGGATGCGGAGCGAGGACTCGTGGCGGACCTCGGTGAAGGCGCCGGAGGCGAGCGCGCGGCGGTAAACGCGGAACGGCGCCTGGCCGCCCTCGGCGGGGTCGGGGAAGACGTCATGAATGGCCAGCGCCCCGCCGACGGCCACCCAGGGCGCCCAGCCCTCGTAGTCCCACTGGGCAGCGACGTCGGTGTGCCCGCCGTCGATGAACAGCATGCCGAGCGGCGTCCGCCACATCCGGGCCACGTCCACGGACCGTCCGACGATCACGACCACGTCGTCTTCCACCCCGGCCGCCGCGAGGGTGGCCCGCAGCCGGGGCAGCGTGTCGATCCGGCCGGTCGCGGGGTCCACCAGGCTGGGGTCGTGATACTCCCAGCCCGGCTGGTGCTCTTCCGAGCCCCGGTGGTGGTCGACGGTCACCACCTGCTGCCGCACGCCGCGCGTCCGGGCGGCGCGGACGCCGGCGGCCAGGTACAGCGCCGACTTGCCGCAGTAGCTGCCCACCTCGAGCACGGGCCCGGCCGGGGCGTAGGCCTCCGCGGTCTCGCACAGCGCCAGCCCCTCGGCGACCGGCATGAACCCGGTTGCCGCCGCCGCGGCCTTCCTCAGCTCAGCGTCCATCTCGGCACGATAACGCACGATGGCGGAAAACCCGCTTGTCCCGGCCGCCCGCATCCGCTAGACAGTCGGGATGACCGAGGTTGAACTGCGGCTGCGGCCGGCGACACAAGACGAGTTCGACGACTGGCTGCCGCGCCAGGAAGCCGGGTACGCGGAGCAGATCATCGCGTCCGAGTCGATGCCGCCTCAGGAAGCGCGGCAGAAGGCGCGGCGCGACACGCAACGATCCTTCAGCGCCGGGCTCGCCACGCCAGGACAGCTCGTGTTCCGGGTGCTCGCGGAGGAAAAGCCGGTCGCATGGCTGTGGCTCGCGGTGCCAGGTCCCGACGATCCCTCGATGGCCTGGGTGTACGACGTCGAGGTGGACGAGGCCTACCGCGGGCGCGGGTACGGCCGCCATACGATGCTGCTGGCCGAACAGGAGGCGCGGGCGCGTGGCATGACTTCCATCGGGCTCAACGTGCACGGGAAGAACATCCCCGCCCTCTCCCTCTACGACAGCCTCGGTTACGAGGTCACGACGCAGCAGATGAAGAAGGCGGTGTAGGCAGGCGAGCTTACTCCCGCGGGGACGACCCCCTGAGACCCCCCGTTACGGGCGTTAGACCCGGTTGAGCATGGCCAGCGATATCCGCGCCGAGGGGCGGCCGACCAGTTCGGACAGCGACATCTCGGAGCGGCACATCGTGACGAAAGCCCGCCAGCCCTTCGGCGTGGCGAGGCCGGCGTGAAAGGTCCTGGTGTGCCTGGTGAACGCGGACAGCAGCACGCGGCCCGCGCGCATCTCGGGAACCAGCACCCGGCCGACCGCGGCGGCGTACTCGTCAAGCGACGACTCCGCGTCCTGGCCGCGGTCGGCCACGGCGGCCTTCGCGGCGAACTCCCCGGCCAGCGCGCCGGAGCGCAGCGCGAAGCTGATGCCCTCGCGCGTCCACGGGTCCAGCAGGCCCGCGGCGTCCCCGGCGACGAGCACCCGGCCACGGCGCAGGGCGGACTGACCGGTCCGGCAGCGCGTCAGGTGCCCGGAGTCCCGCACCACATCGAACGAGCCGAGCTTCAGCCGGCCGGTGAACTCGCGCAGGTAGTCGCGCGTGGCGTCGCCGTTGCCGCGAGCGGCGATAACCCCCACCGTCAGCCGGTCGCCCTTGGGGAATACCCAGCCGTAAGACGCGGGGAGCTGCCCCCAGTCGAGCAGCACCCGGCCGGCCCACTGCCGCGCCACCGGCGGCGGAACGGCGATCTCCAGCTCGAGCCCGAGGTCGACCTGTTCGAATTGGACGCCGACGTGCCGCGCGCTGACCCCGGACGACCCGTCCGCGCCGATGATCACCTTCGCCGTGACGACGGACCCGTCGGCGAGCCGCGCGCTCGCGTGGTCGGCTGCCTGGTCGATCGCTCGGACCGGCGCCCGCTGTCGCAGCACCGCTCCCTGGCCGGCGGCCTGGCGCAGCAGCGCCTCGTCGAACTCCTCGCGCAGCACCATGGCGAGCAGCGGCTCGTCCTGTTCGCGGGTGAACTCGCCGCCGCCGCGAAGGGTAAACGTGGCCGCCCGGATCCGGTCCCTGGCGGGCACGTCGATCTGGCCGTCAACGGCGGCGAGCGAAGCGCCGATCAGCCCTCCGCCGCAGGTCTTGTACCGGGGATGCGCCGCCCGTTCGAGCACGACGGTTCGCGCCCCGGTCGCCGCGGCAGCGCTCGCCGCGGCCAGCCCGGCCGGCCCCCCGCCGATGACGGCGACATCGAATTGAGCACGTTCCCGCACCCCAGCAGCCTAAGTGAAGCTACCGCGCCCCCGCCGGGCGGGTGAACTGGCCGAGGAACAAGGGCAGGCCCGTCGTCGTCTCCGCGATCGCGAACAGGAACGGGCGGTCGAAGACCAGCGTCACCTGCGGCTGCGGCTTCCTGACCATCGCCAGCGTGCGGATGGAGACCGCGGTCGCCGCGGCGGCCTCGGTGCCCTCCTCCCCCACATCGACGTACGCCTTGTGCACCACGGCGCTGATGCTCAGCGGCGCATCGCCGGTGATGCCGCTGAAATCGGCTTCGGGCGTGAACGCGGTCCGCACGCCGAGCGCCTCCAGCGTGTCCTTGAGCATGAAGCTGGCGTCGACGCGGAACCGGGGCAGGCTGAGATCGACCTGGCATTCGGCGCCGTCGGAGAGCAGCCCGGACATGAGCCCGCCAAGGCCGCCAAGACCGGCGAGCCCGGCGGTGAACTCGGTCAGCGGGCCATCAGGAAGCACCGCGGCCATCGCGAGGGAGCCGCCACGGTAGGGCAGCAGCACGGCCTGGTAGCCGTCGCCACGGTGGTACGCCAGCGACGCCTGCAGGTGCATGAGGTCCGTGGGAGTCGGCGCGGTTCGTTCGGGATAAAAGGGTTTCTGTTTTGTTTCATCGGCAGGGAACTGACTCTTCCACAGCGCCTTCATGTAGACGGCGTTGGTGAGCACCAGCCTGGTCAGGCGGTCGATCACGCCGGGCGGGATCAGGTTGGCGATCTTGCCGGCGGTCTGTTCCGCGATCACGCCGTTAATCGTCTCCCGTGCGGCCTCGGGCGCTCCGGAGAAATCGCACCGCTCCACGCTGACCGTCCCGGAAAGCTGAGCAAGGTAACTATCCCGAACGGAGAGGGCCGACTGTAGCCACATCATGTTCGGCGCGCGGAACGTGAGGTCGTCGCCCGGGCGGATCGCGGCGAGCTGTTTGAGCCCGTCGGCGGCGGCCTCCGGGCCCGGCAGGTGCAGCACGGCCGCCAGTTCGGCGGCGGTGTCGCCGCGGGCGCCCGCCAGCGCCATCCGCAGCGCCGCCGCGATGCTCGCCGGAGAGAACACCACGTTGCCCGTGGCGGCCAGCTTCAGGTACATGTCAGTGCCGAACGCGGCGTCGGCCTGGACTTCCTCGGTAATGCTGGTCATCTCGCGCTTCCTTTTTTCTGTTGGCACAAACCAGCCGGTTTTCGCTTTTCGCGCCGTTCCGGTTACCTCGCTAGGACCGCCAGCCGGGTGAGCGCATCCTGGAGCACCTCGTCGCGCTTGCAGAACGCAAAGCGCACCTGAGTGCGGCCCGCCTCCTTATCGTCGTAGAACACCGCACTCGGGATCGCCACCACCCCCGCTTTCTCGGGCAGGTTCAGGCAGAACTCGATGCCGTCCCGCTCGCCGAGCACCGCCACGTCGGTGGTGATGAAGTAGGTGCCGTCGGGCTGGTACACCTCGAAGCCGATCTCCTTCAGGCCGCTCGCCAGCAGGTCGCGCTTGGCCTTCAGGTCAGTCGCGAGCGTTTCGTAGTAGGCGTGTGGCAGGGCGAGAGCCTGTGCGACCGCGTACTGGAACGGGCCGCCGCTCACGTAGGTGAGGAACTGCTTTGTCGTGCGCACCGCGTTGACCAGCTCCGGCGTGCCGGTGACCCAACCGATCTTCCACCCGGTGAAGCCGAACGTCTTGCCCGCGCTGCTGACCGAGACGGTACGCTCGCGCATCCCGTCCAGCGTCGCGAGCGGCACGTGCTCCTGGTCGTAAACCAGGTGCTCGTACACCTCGTCGGTGACGACGAGCAGGTCGTGGGCGATGGCGAGGTCGGCGATCGCCTGCGTCTCGGCGCGGGTGAGCACCATGCCCGTCGGGTTATGCGGGCTGTTGAGCAGGATCAGCCTGGTGTTCCGGGTTATCGCGTTTTGCAATTCCCGCAGGTCCGGGCGGAAGTCCGGCGCCCTCAGCGTGACCGGTACCCGGGTCCCGCCCGCCATCGCGATGTTGGCCACGTACGAGTCGTAGTAGGGCTCGAACGCGATCACCTCGTCGCCGGGCTCGAGCAGCGCGAGCAAGGCCGCCGCGATGGCCTCGGTCGCCCCGGCGGTGATCAGCACCTCGGTGGCCGGCTCGTAGCCGAGGCCGTAGAACCGCCGTTGATGGTCCGCGACGGCCTTCCGCAGCTCGGGGATGCCTGGGCCGGGCGGGTACTGGTTGCCCTTCCCTGCCATGATCGCGTCGGCGGCCGCCTGGGCTATCTCGCGGGGCCCGTCTACGTCGGGGAAGCCCTGGCCGAGGTTGATCGCCCCGGTGGCAAGGGCCCGCGCGGACATCTCCGCGAAGATCGTCGTGCCGAGCCCTTCGAGGCGCCGGTTGAGCAAAGGTCGTTTCACAAGTCTCTTTCTACCTGTCCCGCTCGCTCTGCTGCACCCGCTCGCCTCCGGGCCGCCTTGGCGCGCCGTCTTCCCTCGTCACGATGAAGTTTCGCTTCATCGCTCCTCAGTCCAGACGGCACGGCGGCCCTTTGGCTCGCGGGACGCTGTCGCGGGGTTATCGTGGCGGCATGCGCGTGGGGTTGTGTCAGATACCCGTAAGCCCAGACGCTTCGGTTAACTTGTCGCGGGTGCGGGCGGCGTTGGAGGAGGCGGCGGCTGGCGGGGCGGAGCTGGCGGTGTTTCCTGAGGCGACTATGGTGCGGTTCGGGAGTGACCTGCGGGGGGCGGCGGAGCCGCTGGACGGACCGTTCTGCTCGGGGCTGGCTAGTGCCTGCGTGGCGACGGGGGTGTCGCTGGTGGCTGGGGTCTTCGAGCCGGCGCCTGATGGGCGGGTGTACAACACGGCGGTGGCGTTCTCTTCGGCTGGCGCGCTGGTGGCGTCGTACCGGAAGCTGCATCTGTTCGACGCGCTCGGGCAGCGGGAGTCCGACCTGGTCGCGCCGGGGTCTGCTCCGGTGGTTTCTGAGCTGGCCGGGACGCGTGTCGGCCTGGAGATCTGCTATGACATCCGGTTCCCGGAACTGTCCCGCGCGCTCGCCGTCGGTGGCGCGTCGCTGCTGGTGGTGAGTGCCGCCTGGCAGGCGGGGCTGTTCAAGGAAGAGCACTGGGTGACGTTGCTGCGCGCTCGCGCGATCGAGAACACGGTGTGGGTCGCGGCGTGCGGGCAGGTGCCTGACCCGGACTCGCCGCCGACCCGCGCACCCACCGGCATCGGGCGGTCGATGCTCATCGACCCGCTCGGGGTGGTCAGGTGCGACCTAGGGCCCGCGCCCGGTGTCGCTGTCGTCGAGGCGGACATGTCGCTCGTCGATTCGACGCGGTTGGCGATCCCGTCGCTCGCCAACCGCCGCGAGGATGTCTTCGGCGCGGAGCGGACCGCCGCGGCTAACGCGGGCTAGCTTTCCCTGGCGACCTGGAACGGCGCGAAGCTCTGCGCGGTCGCCATCAGCTCGATCACGTTGACGTTGACGTGCTGCGGAAGCGTCGCGGCCCAGAAGATCGACTCGGCGATGTCATCCGGGGTCATCGGCTGCATGCCCGCGTAGACCGCGTCCGCCTTCGCCTTGTCGCCGCCAAACCGGACGGTCGAGAACTCCGTGTCGGCCATGCCCGGCTCGACGCAGGTCACCCGCACCCCGGTGCCGTGCAGGTCGCTGCGCAGATCCAGGCTGAACTGGTGGACGAACGCCTTCGTGCCGCCGTACACGTTCCCGCCGGGGTACGGATAAGTGCCGGCCACCGAGCCCAGGCTAATCACGTGACCGCGGCGGCGCGCCACCATGCCGGGCAGGATCGCCCTGGTGCAGTAGACCAGCCCCTTGCAGTTCGTGTCGATCATCTGGTCCCAGTCGTCGAGATCCGCCGTCTGAGCCGGGCCCAGGCCAAGCGCGAGGCCCGCGTTGTTGACCAGCACGTCGACGTCCGCGTACTCCGCCGGCAGGCTGTTCACCACCTCGCTGACAGCCGCCCGGTCCCGCACGTCCAGAGTCACGGGCAGCAGCTGGCTTCCCAGTTCGGCGGCCAGGTCCTTGAGGCGGTCCGCGCGGCGCGCGGCGGCTACCACGCGGGCGCCGGACGCGGCGAACCTGCGCGCGACCGCGGCGCCGAACCCGCTGCTGGCGCCGGTGACGAAGACAACGCCGGGCTGAGTGCTTGGCATGAGGGCTCCACTTTCGTGTCTTCCGCTGGCCGAACGGACCCAGCAAATGCTAACGAAGGCCGCGCTCAGCCCCGGATCGGGGACTGCCAGATGGTCGGCTCCTCGCTGGCCGACGTGGCCAGGAACCCGGCCCCGGTCAGCATGCTTCCGGTCTGCGCCAGCGCGTTGATCGCCTGCGTCCCTGGTCCGGCGAGCCCCGTGACGGCCGGCGTCGCCATCGTCCAGCCGGTAGCTGGCGCCGCGCCGCGTGACAGCATCCAGATCATCACGTCCTGGTTGCCAGCCGCGCTGTACGTACCCGTCGCGGTGAACCCGCCGCCGGCCGCCGCCAGCGCGGTGACCGCTGTCGTGGCATCCGCGCTCTCGCGGGGGACCGGCAGCGTCGTCTCGGTCCACGTCGTCCCGCCGTCGCGGGACACGGCGGCGAACGGCAGCTGCTGGCCGGACGCGGTGACCTCAGTCCCCATCGCGGCTACCGTGCCGCCACTGGCGGCCGCGTAGCCGAGTTCCGCCTGCACCGCCGAACCGGGCAGCGGCAGCGTCACCAGCGTCCAGGAGCGGCCGGACGGCGACAGCCAGGCCGCCGGGCGGAGCCCGGCGGAGCCTACCGCCACGAATCCACCCGTTGTCGCCGTCACCGCGTTCATCTGCCGGTTCCCGGCGCCCTCAAGCGCGCCCGCCTGCGCGTCCTGGGCGCGCTGCCAGCCGGTCAGGCCCGCCGAGTACCAGGCCGCCGCGACCCTGTGGTTGTCCGTGGTGTCGTACCCGGCGATCACGTACCCGCCGCGCCCCGCCGCGACGGCTTCGGTCACCACCTGGCCGGAGCCTGTGAACACGGTCCCGCCGTTTTCCGCCGTCCAGGTCTGCCCGGTGGCCGACCCGATGACCACGGGAGGCTCCACGGAGGGGCCCACGGAGGTCTGCTGCGCGGCACCGAGGCCGCCGCCCACCGCCACCCAGCCAGCGGCTCCATAGGCGACACCGGTGAGCTCTTCGTTCCCCGGCTGGGTCAGCGAGGCCGTCGGGGTGCCGGTCCCGCGCGTCCAGGTCGAGCCGCCGTTCGTGGATACCCACGCCGCCGGCAAGCCGTCCGCGCTGCCGACGGCCACCTGCGCGGCGGACGACGAGGCGATGGCGTTCACCGCGACCTGGGCGGTGACGAATCCGGGGATGGCGCGCATGTCGATCACGTCAGGACCGCCTTGCGCGCCGATCAAGGTCAGCACCGGCTGCCCGGCGGTGTTTCCCGTGCTTGTGGCGCTGAACACGGCCTGTCCCGCCGAGTTCAGCGCCACACCGTCGACCTGCTCGCGGGCTGTGGTCCCGACCGGGTCCGTGCCGGTCCAGCTCGTGCCGTTCTGGGACAGGAACGCGACGTTAAAGCCATCCGCCTGTGCCGCCACCACGGCGCCGCCAGGGCCGCCGCTGACCAGCCCGATCGTCAGCGGCGCGCTATCGGCCGACGTGAGCGAGGCGGTCTGCTGCCAGGCGGTACCGTCCGCGGAGGTGTATACCAAGGCTCCGGCCACTCCCGACACCTGCGCGGGCTGGACCGCGACGAAGCCGGTATTCAGCGGCGCGAGGCCGCTGATCGTCCCCTCGGCCCCGCTCGTGGCCGGAATGGTCACGGCCGTCCATGACTGTCCGCCGTTGGCGGACCGCCACACCTGCGAGCCGCTGGTCGCGCCGCCCACCGTCCCGGCGATGACGATCACGCCGCCGTTCGCCGCGGCGGCGGTAATGCCAGTCACCGTTTCGGTTCCCGTGCCCGCGGTGAGGTCTAGCCGAGTGCCGCTGAGCCGCTGCCATGTCGTGCCATTGGCCGACAGCCATACGACGGGAGTGGCTTTGGCGGCGTTGCCGCCGGGGATGTTCTGGCCGACGGCGAGGTATCCGGAACCTGTGGCGGTCAGCGCGGTGATCTTGTCGCCCGCTTGTTGCGGGAGGGAGGGCTCGAGGAGCCAGCTTGTGCCGTTCTGACTCGTCCAGACAGCAGTGGGTCCGATCGCGACCCAGCCGTGCGTGTCCCCGGCCACCAGCGTGGCGGCGTGGCCTGACGGTGCGGCGGCGCCGCCCTGCGCTTGCACGGTGGCCAGCCGCCACGTCCGGCCGGCATCGGCGGAGAAGAAAAAGCGCGCGCCGGCGATGTTCGCGCCATTCTGCGCACCTACCGCGACGATGTCGCTGCCGACCGCCGCGACCTGGCCGAGCGGCCCGCTGATCCCGCGGCCGGCCAGCGCGGCGGTGTCGGTGAAGTCCGCCGCAGCGGACCTGGCCGGCGGGAAGTCGGTCGACTGCGTCGACGACGACGGGGGCCCGGCGTTACCGTTGTTCGCCCCGGCGACCACCACGATCGCGATGCCGACGGCGATCGCGGCCACGATCGGCACCGCGAGGCCGGTCACCCAGTTCCTGGACCGCATGGTCGCGGCGAAGGCCGAGGCCATGCGCTGGCCGAGTCCCGGTTCGTCATACCGGTCGCCCGTATCGCGCAGGCGGCGCAGCGTGCCCTGGTCACGCCGGCCGTCGAGGCCGTCGCGGTCGCGCGTGGAGCCACGATACGGTCCGGTCTGGCGCTGCGGCCCGGAGGTGCGCGGCCCGGGGGCACGCGGCCCGGAAATGCGTGGTCCGGGGGCACGCGAACCGGAAGTGCGCGGTCCTGAGCTGCGCTGCGGCCCTGAGGTGCGCTGCGCACCTGAGGTGCGCAGCGGTCCTGTGGGGCGACGGACGGGGGCCTGTGGGCCGGTACCGTAGCCGGCGGTGGCCTGCGGGCCGGTGCCATAGCGGGTCGGCGCCTGCGGGCCGGTGCCGTACCGGGCGGTGGCCTGCGGGCCGGTCGGATAACGCGGCGCCGGCTGGGGACCAGTCGGCCGCCGCTGCGCGGCTTGCGGGCCGGTGCCGTACCCGGCCGCCGTCTGGGGGCCGGTGCCGTACCCGGCCGCCGTCTGGGGGCCGGTGCCGTACCGCTCGGCAGCTCGCGGGCCTGTGTCGTATCGGGCGGCAGCCTGGGGACCGGTTGGATACCGTGGGGCGGCCTGGGGACCGGTCGGCCGTCGCTCGGTGGCCTGCGGGCCGGTGTCATATCGGGCAGCGGCCTGCGGGCCGGTCGGATAACGCGGAGCCGCCCGCGGTCCGGTCGGATAACGCGGGGCCGCTTGCGGTCCGGTCGGATAGCGCGGGGCCGCCTGCGGGCCGGTCGGATAGCGCGGGGGAGCCTGCGAGTCGGCCGGATAGCTCGCTTGGGGACCGGTCGGGTACCGCTCGGCGGCCCGCGGGCCGGTCCCATATCGGGCAGCGTCCTGCGGACCCGTCGGATAACGCGGAGCCGCCTGCGGACGCGCCGGGCGCTGACCAGCCTGGGCCTGCGGGCCGGATTCTCGCCGCGGAGCGGCCCATGATTGGGGCCCGCTGTCTCGCCAGGGCGTGGCCTGCACCTGGGGTCCGGTTCGGCGGCCGGTGCCGGGGGGCGGGCCAGGTTGCCGTGCCGACCGTGGATCGGCCTCGGGGAGGTGGCGCCTCGGGTCGAACCATCCAGAGGTGTCGGGATAATCCGGCACGTCAAGAGGGCCGGACGAGCGGGGATCGAAGAACTCGGCCGGAGTCGGGACGGGAGCCATCGGCCCGCTGGCGGCGATCGTCGGCGTGTAGCGGAGCCTGCGCCGCCCTGGCATCTGTGCGCCGCGCTCAGCGCGGGATGCCCGGGGATCCATCCGCGACTGCCGTGGCCCGTCGAGCGCGGGCCGCAACTCGCCCGAGTCTCGCACGCGGTTAAATCCGCCCGAGTCGGCTACCGCCCCGAACCCGCCCGAGTCGCGACCAGGTCCGAACCCGCCGGGATCGCTCGGCCCCCGGAACTCCCCAGAGTCACGGACCGCCCGGAACTCTCCGGAGTCACGGACCGCCTGGAACTCTCCCGAATCGCGGACGGCGTCGAAACCGTCAGTGCCTCGCAGCCGTTCGAACCCGCCGGAATCGCTGAGGCGGCCAAAGCCGCCAGTGTCGCGTCCGTCGCGAGGTGCGTCGAACTCATAGCCAGGCGAGCCGTCGAAGGACTGCGGGGCGGAGAGAGCGGGCGGGTAGGGATCCGAACGCGACTGCCGAGCCTGGAAAGGATCGCGACGCTCCGGAGGCCGCGCACGCTGAAATCGGGGACGCTCACCGTCCCCGGCCCCGCGATCGCCGCCCCCACGCCTGCTACTCACCGATGTTTCTACCCGTGCAATCGCTAGGTGCAAGGACTGGGCATCGAGCCCAGATCACCCTTATTCGCTCGCGCCGATCGTACCCGGCGGCAAGCTACCGGAAGGGGCAAACCGCGCCATTGGATAGCGCGAAAGATCCTAGGCCCCGGAGGGCACAGGTTGTTTCGCGCAAACTCGCCTGCCCGGAATGTCTGAACTTGACATTCCGGCATTCCGGACTAATCTCCCGCTGACCTGATGGCGAGAGCAGCCGCTCGGCGGCTAAGCGGGGTAGGCCCGGCCCGACGGGCATGGCGACAGGCCGCGGCTACCGTACAGGAGACAGGCGCCTTCCAGACGCGGGGAAGCCGCGAGAGTTGTCCTGTCGAGCGCGTGATTCAGCCCACACGGTCCACCGGTGTCACTCGGGAGCTTTCACGCCACCTGCTTACTCAACCGACAGGTAACCTGGAAGCCGGACTTAGCAAATCACGTCTAACCTTTCGGAAGAAGGCGATGTCCGCCGTGTCTTCTGAGTCGCCGCGCGCGGCCGCGGATCTCAGCGCCCCAGCAGCAAATCCCTCGACACCGGCAGTGACTGGCGTCGTCCGGCCGTCGACGCCGTCGGGACAGGCGTCCGGGGGCGACTCGCCAGATCACGCCGCGCCGGGTGGCGCCGACTTCGGTGCCAACGAGTGGCTTGTTGACGAACTGTACGAGCGCTACCTCGCGGATCCCGGTTCGGTCGACCGTGCGTGGTGGAGTTTCTTCGCCGACTACCGGCCGGTGCGCACTAACGGGACCGGACCGCATCCTGTGATCCAGCAAGACGGTTTCGCCGCGACCCGCACCGCACCAGCGCCGACGTCAGCGACGAGCCAGAGCCCAACCGCAACCGCGACGGCCGCGCCCGAAGCCCCCGAAGCCCCCGCCACCACCACAGCCCCAGCCCCCGGGGCTACCCCGGCCGCCCCTGGCACCGCCAAGCCACCCACCCTGGGAACGCCGCCACCGGCGGATGCGGAGCTAACCAGGCTGCGCGGCGCCGCCGCCCGCACCGCGGCGAACATGGTGGCCAGCCTCGCCGTCCCCACCGCCACCTCCGTACGCGCTGTGCCGGCCAAGCTGCTCATCGACAACCGCATCGTCATCAACAACCACCTGCAGCGCGGCAAGGGCGGGAAGGTCTCGTTCACCCACCTGATCGGCTACGCGATCGTTCAGGCGCTCAAGGCGAACCCGGAGATGAACGTCGCGTACGCCGAGGAGGACGGCAAGCCTGTCCTGGCGACACCGCACCACGTGAACCTCGGCCTGGCGATCGACCTGCGGGCCAAGGACGGCACCAGGCAACTCCTCGTGCCAAACATCAAGGCCGCGAATGAGATGGACTTCCGCCAGTTCTGGACGGCGTACGAGGACGTAGTGCGCAAGGCGCGCAGCGGCAAGCTGACCGTCGCCGACTTCCAGGGCACCACGATCTCCCTGACCAACCCGGGGACGATCGGGACCGAGCACTCCGTGCCGCGGCTCATGCCCGGGCAAGGCTGCATCATCGGCGTCGGCGCCATGGAATATCCCGCGGCCTACCAGGGCGCGAGCGAGGAGACGATGGCCAGGCTGGCGATCAGCAAGACCGTCACGCTCACCTCGACCTACGACCACCGGGTCATCCAAGGCGCCCAGTCGGGCGACTTCCTGAAGCAAGTCCACCAGCTGCTGCTTGGCGAGAACGGCTTCTACGACGACTTGTTCACCAGCTTGCGGATCCCGTACGAGCCGGTGCGCTGGGTCAAAGACTTCCCGTACGGGCACGAGGACGACGTCACGCGGAGCGCGCGGGTCCAGGAGCTGATCCACGCGTACCGGGTCCGCGGCCATCTGATGGCCGACACCAACCCGCTGGAGATCGTCCAGCGCAAGCACCCGGACCTCGACATCAACCAGCACGGTCTGACGCTGTGGGACCTGGAACGCGAGTTCGCCACCGGCGGGTTCGGCGGCAAGCCGATCATGCGGCTGCGCGAGATCCTCGGGGTCCTGCGCGACTCCTATTGCCGCACGGTCGGCATCGAGTACATGCACATCCAGGATCCAGATGAGCGCAAGTGGATCCAGTCGCACATCGAGGTGCCGCACAACCGCCCAGGGCACGACGAACAGATCCGCATCCTGTCCCGGCTCAACGTGGCCGAGGCGTTCGAGATGTTCCTGCAGACCAAGTTCGTCGGCCAGCGCAGGTTCTCCCTCGAGGGCGCCGAGGCCCTGATCCCGCTGGTCGACGCGGTTATCAGCGAGGCCGCGGGTGAGCACCTGGACGAGGCGGTCATCGGCATGGCGCACCGCGGCCGGCTCAACGTGCTCGCCAACATCGTCGGGAAGTCCTACGCGCAGATCTTCAAGGAGTTCGAGGGCAACCTCGATCCCAAGTCCACCCAGGGCTCCGGCGACGTGAAGTACCACCTGGGCGCCGAGGGCACGTTCACCTCCTACACCGGAAGCCAGATCCGCACCTCGCTGGTCGCCAACCCCAGCCACCTGGAGGCCGGCGACCCGGTGACCGAGGGCGTGGTCCGGGCCAAGCAGGACGTCCTTGACAAGGGCGAGCCCGGTTTCACCGTGTTGCCAGTCCTCATCCACGGCGACGCGGCCTTCGCCGGGCAGGGCGTCGTCGCGGAGACCCTCAACCTCAGCCAGCTGCGGGGCTACCGGACCGGCGGCACGGTGCACATCGTGGTGAACAACCAGGTCGGCTTCACCACCTCGCCGCAGTACTCCCGGTCGAGCGTCTACGCCACCGACGTGGCCCGGATGATCCAGGCCCCTATCTTCCACGTCAACGGGGACGACCCCGAGGCGGTCGTGCGGGTGGGTGAGCTGGCCTTCGCCTACCGGCAGACGTTCCGCAAGGATGTCGTCATCGACATGGTGTGCTACCGCAGGCGCGGGCACAACGAGGCGGACAACCCGAGCTTCACCCAGCCGTTGATGTACGACCAGATCGAGGCGAGGCGGTCGGTGCGCAAGCTGTACACCGAATCGCTGATCGCCCGCGGCGACATCACGATGGAAGAGGCCGAAGCGGCGCTGCGCGACTACCAGCAGCAGCTGGAGCGCGCGTTCACCGAGACGAAGGAGGCGGCCGAGCGGCCGGCCGAGCCCGGCACCGTGCTGCCCCGCGAGCAGGCCGGGCGCCCTGTCAACCACACGGAGGTGACCACCGCAATCAGCCCGGACTCGCTCAAGCAGATCGTCGAGACCCAGCTGATCATGCCCGCGGGCTTCACCCCGCACCCGAGGCTCAAGCCGCAGCTTGACCGGCGGGCCACGATGGTTGACGAGAACGCCATCGACTGGGCAACCGGCGAGCTGCTCGCCTTCGGCAGCGTGCTGCAAGACGGCCGCCCGGTGCGGCTTGTCGGGCAGGACAGCCGGCGCGGCACGTTCGGTCAGCGGCACGCGGTCATCGTGGACAGGCATACCGGCACCGAGTACACCCCGCTGAAGCGGCTTGACAACGGGAAGGCGCGGTTCTTCATTTACGACTCGCTGCTTTCCGAGTTCGCCGCCATGGGGTTCGAGTACGGCTATTCGGTCGCCAGGCCGGAGGCACTGGTCCTGTGGGAGGCGCAGTTCGGCGACTTCATGAACGGCGCGCAGACCATCATCGACGAGTTCATCAGCTCCGGTGAGCAGAAGTGGGGTCAGCGGTCGAGCGTCGTCCTGCTGCTGCCGCACGGCTACGAGGGCCAGGGACCCGACCACTCCTCGGCCCGCGTGGAGCGGTTCCTGAGCCTGTGCGCGCAGGACAACATGACCGTCGCCATGCCGTCGACCCCGGCCAGCTACTTCCATCTGCTGCGCTGGCAGGCACTGTCGGGCCGGCACAAGCCGCTCATCGTGTTCACGCCAAAGTCGATGCTCCGGCTCAAGGCTGCCACCTCGGCGGTCCCCGACTTCACCAGCGGGTTTTTCCAGCCGCTTATCGGTGAGCCGGCGGACTTCGACGGCTCTGCTGTCCGCCGGGTGGTGCTGTGCACCGGCAAGGTCTACTACGACCTGGCCGACCGGCGCGGCGCGATCAACGCGAAGCACACGGCGATCGTCCGGTTCGAGCGCCTGTATCCCACTCCAGTGGAGGAACTGCGCGCGGAACTGTCCAGGTACCCGGCTGACGCCGAGCTGGTGTGGGTGCAGGAAGAGCCGTCGAACATGGGCGCCTGGCCGCGAATGGCGCTGACGCTGCCCGAGCTGCTTCGTCGGCCGCTGTCCGTGGTGTCCCTCCCGGCGAGTTCGGCGCCCGCACCCGGTTCGGCGAAGGTGCACGCCTCCTCGCACCGTGAACTGATAGAAGCGGCTATCCCCGCGGAGGGCTAGCGATGTATTTCACCGACCAGGGGATCGACGAACTCGACGAGCGCCGAGGCGACGAGCAGGTCACCATGTCCTGGCTGGCAGAGCGACTGCGGGACTTCGTCGACCAGAACCCGGACTTCGAGACCGCCGTGGACCGGCTAGCGTCGTGGCTGGCGAGGCTGGACACCGATTCGGAGCCCGAGCCTGGCGTCGAGGAATAAGGACACAATCCTCATCCCGAACGGACCGCGCTCAACCTGGCCGGGAGGCTGAAGGGGGTATTCCCCGGCGGGGCAAACGCGATACATCTTGACTTCTCCCGCACGCGATATATCGTACGTGGAGGAGAACGTATCGCCCTGGGAGGAGCCGTCATGCCGCGCTGGACCGTCGATGCCCCGACGCGCTTTGACTTCGATGACGTGACCACGTTGCAGGTCCGCCTCATCGACGGAACGGTGGCCGTGCTCGCCACAGACGACAGCCCTTCGATAGTGGTCAGCGGCATTCACGGTCGTCCGCTCCAGGTCAGCTATGAGGACGGCGCGCTGACGGTCGGGTACGAGGTGCTCTCGTGGGAGCGGCTCCTCGACTGGCTGAACCCGGTGCACGATAGCGCCGCGATCACGATCACGGTCCCGGCGGATTGCCGGATTCAGCTCGGCGTGGTGAGCGCCTCCGCGGTCGTCTGCGGGCTCAACTCCGGAGCGGCGGTCAAGAGCGTGTCCGGTGAGATCACCCTGGACGGAGTCGCCGGTCACGTGCAGGCGGACACGGTCTCCGGGGCCCTGGACGCACGCGACGTCGACGGCACGGTCTGCTTCAAGTCGGTATCGGGCGGGCTGACGCTGGCCGACGGCGCGCTCACCCTGCTGGAAGCGGACAGCATCAACGGCCAGATCGCCGCGGACGTAAGCCTCGACGCCTCGGGCCGCATGCGGATCAGCACGATTTCCGGCGACGTAACGGTGCGACTGCCCGCGGACAGCGACGCCCGGGTCCGACTGCACTCGACGTCAGGGAACGTTCGCAGCGAATTTGACGCACTGCGAACCAGTATGTCGCCAGGGTCACATACCGTAAGCGGTAACGTAGGCGGCGGATCAGGGAACGTGTCCGTGAACAGCGTCTCCGGTGCTGTCACGCTGCTGCGGCGCCCCGGCCGCCGCACCACTCCGCGCGTGGTTCCCACTCGCACGGAGGCTGAAATGGAAAGCGAGACCCGATGAGCCCGGTATTCCGTCATGGGCGGCTCCGGCTGTACCTGCTGCGCCTGCTCGATGAGGAGCCGAGGCACGGCTATGACATCATCCGGCTGCTGCGCGACCGGTTCATGGGTGTGTACGCTCCCTCACCCGGCACGATCTACCCCAGGCTAGCCAGGCTCGAGGAAGAAGGCCTGGTCACCCACGACGAAGAGAACGGGCGCAAGGTCTACCGGATAACCGAGGCGGGCCGCGCCGAGCTGCGCAGCCGCACCGACGAGCTGGATGAGCTGGAAGAAGAACTCTCCGCGTCGGTAAGCGATATCGTCCGCGAGGTCAGGGAGGACGTCAGGGACACCGTCCGCAGCCTGCGCGAGGAGCTGACCTGGGCCGCGAGGGAAATGCGCCGCACCGAGCGGGAGGCGCAGACAGAAGGGCAACAGGCCACGCGCGAGCAGGCCAGCCAGCAGCGAGGGGCCGCGCGCGAGCAGGCCAGCCAGCAGCGAGGGGCCGCGCGCGAGCAGGCCAAGCAGGCACGCGACACTGGCTGGGCGCAGGCCCGGCAGGTCCGCGAGCAGGCCGACCAGCTTCGCCAGCAGGCCAAGCAGGCGAGGGAGCAGGCCAAGCAGGCACGCGAAGAGGCTCTCGGGCACGCGCAGTGGCTGCGCGAGGAGGCCACCCATCTGCGCGACGACGCTCGCGACCGCTTCCGCTCCGTGTTCCAGTACGCCACGGGCGAGCGCGACCAAGGGTCGCGCGGCGGTGCGACCCGTGACAAGGGCTCCGGCCCTGGTGAGCCCCGCGACGCCGGCCCCCGCTCGGAATCGCGCGAGGGCAGCGGTCACGATCGGGGCGGCTGGCACGGCTGGGGCGAGTGGGCTCGGTGGACCGACTGGCCGGGACGCAAGAGCTGGCCGGGTCCGCGTGACATGGCGGCGTTCCACGACATGGAGCGGCTGGCCAAAGAGTTCGCGACCGACCTGCGCAAGGTGGCCTGGGACTCGGGCGCGCTCGGCGGGGACGTCATGACGTCGCTGCGCGACATACTCGAGGACACCCTCGACCGGATACGGACCGAGGTCTTCGGCCTGCACGACGAGCCGGCGAAAGACGCCGCCAGCTCGACGGCCCCGGCCCCTGATGCCGCCCCCCAGAACGACTCGCCCGGCGAAAACACCGCCACCCCAGGACCAGACACCCCGGCCGGCAACGCCGCCGCCTCCAAAACAGACGCCCCCGCGGCCAACGCCGCCGCCGGGACAGACGCCCCCGTCAGCAACGCCGGCGCTGCCGCGACAGACGCTCCCGCGGCCGTCGGCACAGACGCCCCCGTCAGCAACGCCGCCTCCGGCGACGGCTCCGCGACGGACCGGTCTACTCACGCGGCGGAAGACGGCGGCTCCGCCGTCTCACCTGGCACCTCCGCCACTCCAGACGCCTGAGCCGCTCTGGCGACGTTGAGGCCTGCCCCAGTGGCAATAGCACTCGTGCCCGCGCCGTCCTCCCCTGGATGAATGTCCCCTTCAGCTTGCTATGACCAGCTGAACGGGACATTCATCCGCTGAGCTGCGCCAGCAAGGGCGCTCAGAAGGTGTGCGAAGTGAGCAGGAGAGGCTGATGTGAAGGGTGAGCGGGACCCCGAGGCCAGGCAGACGCTGGCGGGGTCAGGGGGTGAAGACGATCTTGCCGGTATGGGTGCCGTCGATCATGGTGGCGAATCCCTCACGAGCGCTGGCGAGCGGGAGCACCCGGTCGATGACGGGACGGGTACCGGTCTGTTCGCAGAACCTGAGCAGCCGGCCAAGCTGGTCCCGCGTCCCCATGGTCGATCCCACCACGGAAAGCTGGGTGAAGAAGATCCGGTTCAGTTCGGCCGGCGGTACCTCACCGCTGGTCGCGCCGGAGATCACGATCCGCCCGCCGGGGCGGAGCGACCGCAGCGAATGTCCCCAGGTGGCTTCCCCGACCGTCTCCATCACCACGTCGACCCGCTCAGGCAGCCGGGCGCCGGTGGGGAACGCCTGGTCGGCGCCTAGCTTGATCGCCGCGTCGCGCTTGGCCTCGCTGCGACTGGTCACCCACATCCGGTAACCGGCCGCGCGGCCGAGCAGCACGAGTGCGGTAGCCACACCCCCGCCGGCGCCCTGCACGAGGATGGTCGCCCCGGGCTGCACGCCCGACTTCTCGAACAGCATCCGGTAGGCGGTCAGGTACGCGGTGGGCAGGCAGGCGGCCTCCTCGAAGGACAGCGCCGCGGGCTTTGGCAGCAGGTTTCGCCTGGGGACGACGACCTGCTCGGCGAAGGTGCCGTCGTATCGCTCGGACAGCAGCGAGCGGCGCGGGTCAAGAGTCTCATCGCCGCCGCCGGCGTCAGGGTCGGCGAGCACCGCGTGCACGACCACCTCGTTGCCGTCCTGGTCGACCCCGGCCGCGTCGCAGCCGAGGATCATCGGCAACCGGTCGGCGGGGAGGCCGACCCCGCGCAGCGACCAGACGTCGTGATGGTTCAGCGCCGCCGCCCTGACGGTGACCGTCACCCACCCCGACGGTGCCTGCGGGTCGGGACGCTCCCCTAGTTCGAGCCCGCTCAGCGGGTCATTGGCATCGATGCGGGCGGCGAAGGCGGCGAACATGATCAAGACCCTACAGGGGCCGCTGGCGAGGGGCCTAACGGCGGGCGACCCCGTCGGCGCGGGCCTGCGCGGCGACCGCGGCGGCGACCGCGGGCGCCACTCGCTCGTCGAACTGGCCCGGAATGATGTATCCGGCCGTGGCGTCGTCGCCGACGAGCGCGGCTATCGCGTCGGCGGCGGCCAGCTTCATCGATTCCGTCACTGTGCTCGCCCGGACATCGAGCGCTGCCCGGAACACGCCGGGGAACGCGAGCGAGTTGTTGATCTGGTTCTGGAAGTCGCTCCGGCCGGTCGCCACCACGGCGGCATGCCTGCGGGCCAGGTCCGGGTGGATCTCCGGGTCCGGGTTAGACAGCAGGAACGCGATCGCCCCCGGCGCCATGCTCGCGATGGCCTCTTCTGGCAGGCTGCTGCCGGACAGCCCGATGAACACGTCGGCGCCGCGCAGCGCGGACTCTGGCGAGCCGGTCAGGCCGCCTGAGTTCGTCACCGCGGCAAGGGCGGCCTTCACGGGGTTGAGCCCGTCACGGCCCTGGTAGATAAGGCCTTTGCTGTCAGCCACCGCGATGTCGCCCACACCGGCGCTGAGCAGGATCTTCGAGACCGCGATCCCGGACGCGCCGGCGCCGCACACCACGACGCGCAGGTTGCGGAGTTCCTTGCCCACCACGCGGGCGGCGCTGCGCAGCGCGGCGAGCGTGACGATGGCCGTGCCGTGCTGGTCGTCATGGAACACCGGGATGTCCAGCATGGCGCGCAGCCGGTCCTCGATCTCAAAGCAGCGCGGCGCCGAGATGTCCTCCAGGTTGATGCCACCGAAGCTGGGCGCCAGGGCAGCGACCGTCCGGACCACATCGTCCACATCAGTGCAGGCGATGCACAGGGGCACGGCGTTGATGCCGGCGAAGCGCTTGAACAGCAACGCCTTGCCCTCCATCACCGGCATGGCCGCGGCCGGGCCGATATCGCCAAGGCCGAGCACCGCGGTGCCGTCGCTCACGACGGCCACGGTGTTGCCCGCCCAGGTGTAGTCGCTCGCGAGTTCGGGTTGCTCCGCGATGGCGCTGCACACCCGGGCGACGCCCGGTGTGTAGGCCATGGCCAGCGCGGCGCGGTCGGCCACCTCGACGGTGGGATGAATGCCGATCTTGCCATCGCGGTGCATGGCGAAAATCGGGTCGTCGAAAGACAAGGTTGGCTCAGCGGCCACGGTAACCCCCAAGAACAGTGGTAACAGATGACTGATCCGGCGCCGGCAGGCGCGCGGCCGCGGGTTGCGGCGACCGCCAGGCCAGCCCGGGCGCGATGATCGCTCCAGGTACGGGGGTTACCCGTTGGCACATTGTGACACGGACCAGGCAGTGCTGGCGCGAGAGACGCCGATCTGTGTAATACTCAGTACCGGCACCAGCCCATTACATCGTCTTCCCCCGCAGCTAGGAATCGCGAGTGGACCTCTCCTCCTACGCCGAACTCGCGGTACGGCTCGTGAACACCGCCAGCCTCGGACACGAGGGCGGTGATCTGCTTGGCACGCTCGACGGACTGCGGGTGCTCGTCTCTGACCGCGAACACCTGAACCAGGGCATCACGCGTTCGGACCTCGAGGCACTGCGCCAGCTCAGGGGGGAGTTCCGCGGGTTCTTCTTGTCGTGCTCGCAGGGCAGCGGCACGGAGGCGGCATCCCGGCTGAACGAGCTGCTCATGCAGTACCCGGTGCACCCGCAGCTGTCCGGGCACGATGGACAGCCGTGGCACGTGCACTACACGGAGAGCGGCTCCATGGCTGACAAGTACGCGGCAGGCGCGGCCATGGGGCTCGCGGTCCGGCTGGCCGACCTCGGTCTCGACCGCTTCGGCATCTGCCAGGCGGCACCGTGCCAGGGAGTGTTCATCGACACCTCCGCCGGGCGGACCAGGCGGTACTGCTCCGATCGGTGCACTAACCGCGCGAACGTCACCGCGTTCCGCGCGCGCAAGCGCGGCGAGGACGTCCAGGGCTAGACCGGCGAGACCCGGCCCAGACCGACACGGCGATGAACAGTGTCAGCCTATTCGTGAATTCTTTCACAAGCGTGCGACACATTGTTACCCGTTGGATCGAAACCCTAAACCGTCGCGATGCGGAAACTTACAGGTAATTACCACGACATCACTATGTGATACCCCACATGTGTGATTATTCCGCCATACAGGCCGATTTAAGGCGCTGACCTGCGTTATAAAACCGAATCCGCGACAACACTTCTCATATGGGATGATCATCCCTACGATGATCTCACTCTGCTCATATGAAACGCTCACGCGCCTTTCGGACATCGAGGGGCGGGTGGTGACCCCCACAGAGCACGATCGAGAAAAGAGCTTCGATCATGGCAACTGATACTGGGCCTGCCGGGGCAACCGTCGCCCGGCCGGCAGACGTTGGCTTGCGACGAGAGGTCGGCCTGCTTGGCGCCACCTGGTCGTCGGCGACATCGATCATCGGCTCCGGATGGCTGTTCGCCGCGCTTGGCGCCGCGGCCGCCGCCGGCGCCGCGGCGATCTACGGCTGGCTCATCGGTGCCGTCTGCGTGATCATCCTGGCGCTCATCCATGCCGAGCTTGGCGGGATGTTCCCGGTCGCGGGCGGTACGGCCAGGTTCCCGCACCTGGCGTTTGGCAGCGTGGCCGGCACCTCGTTCGGGTTCTTCTCCTGGCTGCAGGCGGTTACCGTCGCGCCCATCGAGGTCTACGCGGTGTTGCAGTACGGGTCGTACTACTGGAACAACTCGGGCAACCCGACCGCGCAATGGTCGAACCTGTTCGCCGGCGGCCGGGCCACGGACCTCGGCTTCGTGATGGCGATCATCCTGATGGCGCTCTTCACCGTCGTCAACTTCCTCGCGGTCAAGTGGCTCGCCCGGGTGAGCAACTACATCATGTGGTGGAAGCTCGCCGTCCCTGTGCTAGCCATCATCGTGCTGCTCTTCTACTTCCACACCAGCAACTTCACCGCGGGCGTGGCGGGGTCGGGCGACGGGACCGGCGGCTTTATGCCGTTCGGCATCAAGGCCGTGTTCGGTGCCATCCCTGGCGCCGGCATCGTGTTCTCCTACCTCGGCTTCGAGCAGGCCGACCAGCTCGCGGGCGAGGTCAAAGACCCGCAGCGCAATCTGCCGAAGGCCATCCTCATCGCGACCGCGATCGGCGCGCTTGTCTACATCATGGCGCAGCTTGTGTTCATTGGCGCCACGCCGACCGACCTGCTGCACAACGGCTTCACGGGTATTGCGGGCCTCGCGAAGGGAACCGGCCACCTGGCTAGCGACGCGTCAGCGGTGACAACTTATCCGTTCGCGGCCATCGCCGGCCTGGCCGGACTCGCCTGGCTCGCGACGATCCTGCACCTCGACGCGTTCATCTCGCCAGCCGGCACCGGCATCATCTACCAGACCTCGACCTCCCGGATCGGCTACGGTCTAGCGCGGAACAGGTACTACCCGCGGTGGCTGCAGTGGACCGACTCCCGCGGCGTGCCGTGGATCAGCCTGATCGCGTCGTTCGTCTTCGGGATCGTATTCCTGCTGCCGTTCCCGAGCTGGCAGTCGCTCGTGGGCCTGGTCACCGGCGCGAGCGTGCTGATGTACGCGGGCGCCCCGCTGTCGCTGTCCGCGTTCCGCAGCCAGGTGCCCGACCAACCCCGGCCGTACCGGGTGCGCGGCGCCGTCTGGTTCTCCCCGCTCGCCTTCATCGTCGCGAACATGATCATCTACTGGTCGGGCTTCCCGGTCATCTGGAAGCTCGGCATCTGCATCGTCATCGGCTACGTCATCATCGGGACCCTCCGGCTCCTGCACGTAGCAGGCGTCATGAAGGTCTACGACGGTGACCCGCCGCCGCTGGACTGGAAGTCCGCGCAGTGGCTGCCGTTCTACCTCATTGGCATGGGCATCATCTCCTGGCTCGGCCAGTACCCCGACGCGGCCGTGACCTCGCCTGGTGCCCCGCCGATCAACACCGACACCATCCCGTTCGGCTGGGACATGCTGATCGTCGCGGCGTTCAGCCTGGTCATCTTCTACTGGGCGCAGTGGGCCAAGCTGCCCAAGGCGGAGATGGAGAAGCTGGTCGCCCTGCAGTCCGAGCGCATGGGAGACGCGGCAACCGGGAGAACGCACTAGCCAACGCGTAACACTCCGTAACGAAGGCCCCGCCCGCAAGGGCGGGGCCTTCGTGCTGTTCAGAGAAACAGTCGACTGTCACAGAATCAATTCACTTACCGACGGAGAGTAGCGTTCATGTGAAAATTGGGAAAACTGAGACTCAGAGCAACTCAAGTGGCAAGCTCACTCGCTTACGTCAGGACCAATCCGCCGAGGCGGGTGGCGCGCTCCTTAGATCGAGAAGGGAGCTCGATCATGGGTGCTGAAACTGGGTCCACCGGAGCTGGGGCCGTCATATCGGCGCCGGCAGACGTCGGTCTCCGGCGAGAGATGGGACTCATCGGGGCCACATGGGCGTCCGAGACCTCGATCATCGGCTCCGGATGGCTGTTCGCCGGGATGGGCGCCGCGGTCCTCGCGGGCCCCGCGGCCATCTACGGCTGGCTCATCGGGGGTTTCTGCGCGATCATCCTGGCGCTCTTGCACGCCGAACTGGGCGGGATGTACCCGGTGGCAGGCGGGACGGCCAGGTTCCCGCACCTGGCGTACGGCAGCGTGGCCGGCATCTCGTTCGGGTTCTTCTCCTGGCTACAGGCGGTCACCGTCGCGCCGGTCGAGTGCTACGCGGTGATGACGTACGGCCAGTACTACTGGCATAGCATCTACGACCCGACCACCGGGCGGATCACGGGGCTCGGATTCGCGATGACGATCGTGCTGATGGCCATCTTCACGGCGGTCAACTTCCTGGCGGTGCGGCTGTTCTCGCGGGTCAACGCCGGCATCACCTGGTGGAAGGTCGCGATCCCGCTCCTCACCATCATCATCTTCCTATTCTACTTCCACGGCAGCAACTTCAGCCCGGGAGGCGGCGGGTTCATGCCGTTCGGCATCAAGGCCGTCTTCGCCGCCATCCCCAGCGCTGGCATCGTGTTCTCGTACCTCGGCTTCGAGCAGGCTGACCAGTTGGCCGGGGAGATCAAGAACCCGCAGCGGAACCTGCCGCGCGCGATCATCATCGCGATCCTGCTCGGCACGTTCATCTACTGCATGGCGCAGATCGTGCTCATCGGCGCCACTCCGAGCGACCTGCTGCACCACGGCTTCCAGGGCATCCCCACCGGGAACCCAGTGCTCGTCTACCCCTTCGCGGCCGTTGCGGGCCTGGCGGGGATCGGCATCTTCTGGTCGACGATCCTGCATATCGACGCGTTCGTCTCTCCGTTCGGCACCGGCCTGATCTACCAGACCTCTACCTCCCGGATCGGTTACGGCCTGGCCAGGAACCGGTACTACCCGCGGATCTTCCAGTGGGTCGACAACAACGGGATCCCCTGGTTCAGCTTGATCATGGCGTTCGTGTTCGGCATTTTCTTCCTGCTGCCGTTCCCGAGCTGGCAGGCGCTGGTCGGCCTGGTCACCGGTGCGAGCGTGCTGATGTACGCGGGCGCGCCGCTGTCCCTTGGCGCGTTCCGCAGGCAGGTACCCGACGCGCCAAGGCCCTACCGGGTGCCCGCGGCCGTGGTGCTGTCACCGCTCGGCTTCATCATCGCGAACATGATCATCTACTGGTCGGGCTTCAACGTGGTCTGGAAGCTCGGGGTCTGCATCGCGATCGGCTACGTCCTCATCGGCATCTCGATGTTCTTCGACCCGCACCGGCCGCCGCTGGACTGGAAATCCGCGCAATGGCTGCCGCCCTACCTGATCGGCATGGGCTTCATCTCCTGGTTCGGCCAGTTCGGCAGCGGCGCGCCGCCGATCAACAACGACCGCCTACCGTTCTGGTGGGACATGCTGGTCGTCGCGGGCTTCAGCCTGGTCATCTATTACTGGGCGATGTACTCCAAGCTCCCCCGCGCAGATGTGCAACACCTAGTCGACCTCCAGTCCGCCCGAATGGGCGACGTCGCAGCCACTCCGAGGCACTGAGCTAGTCCGGGGGGACGCCCCCCCTGGACCGCCCGGCATGGGGGGGCGTCCCGGGCCAGTACCGGGCTAGCACCCGGCCGACTATCAAGTCCTCGCGCACCGGGCCGAACCGGTTGCTGTCCACCGCGCCGGCCGACGGGTTGTCCGAGACGAGCCACCAGCCACCGTCCACGCGCCGCGCGGCGCGCTTGACGAGCAGGAAATCCGGGCGGCCCGGGTGCCAGGCCAGCACCACCTGCCCGGGGCGGATGCGGCGGGTACGCCGCGCGAGCAGCCAGTCGCCTGGGCGCAGCGCGGGCAGCATCGAGTCCTCGGCGACCTCGACCCGCAGCAGCGGCCAGCGGATGGGGTACCACTGCACGTTCAGCTTCCAGCCCACAGAGTAGTGTCTGGAGTGCAACCTTACTGATCTGGCACGGAGAAAGGGAATCGATGAGGCTGCTCACACGGCTGCTCGCGCCGAAGTCCATCGCGCATGCCCACTGCGACCTGCCCTGCGGCGTTTACGACCCCGCGCAGGCCCGAATCGAGGCGGAGTCTGTCAAGGCCATCGACGAGAAGTATGCCACCAACACCGACCCGGAGTTCCGGACGCGTTGTCTGATCATCAAGGAACAGCGTTCCGAGCTCGTCAAGCACCACCTGTGGGTGCTGTGGACGGACTACTTCAAGGCGCCGCACTTCGAGAAGTACCCGCAGCTTAACCAGCTCTTCAACGAGGCGACCAAACTGGCTGGCGCGGGCGGCACCAAGGGCAACACGAACGTGTCCACGGCTGACGAACTGCTCGCCAAGATCGAGGAGATCAGCAAGATCTTCTGGGAGACCAAGCAGGCCTGAGCGGTCCGCCACGCCGGCGTGGCAGCGTCGTTCTCCCAGTGGGGACGACGCTGCCACGTCGCGTTCGCGGGCCGACGGGATGAGTCCCGGCGGCTGCCTTCTCTAACGGCTTCAGGAACAGAGCGGCACGCCTCGGCGGGAGCATTCGCAGATGACGGTAAGTTGCAATGAGTGGCCGGCGGCAATCGCCGACCGTGAGATGACCGACGGAGAGACGTGACAGAAGACACCGCCGCCGCCACGGCCGTGCCTGGCGAATCCACGGCCGTGACCGGCCGGGAGGCACCCGACTACGTGCACGTCCGCATGCCCGCGGCAAGCGCCTACCTGTCCGTGCTTCGCACGGCCACCGCCGGGCTCGCGGCGCGACTCGACTTCACCCTCGACGAGATCGAGGACCTGCGCATCGCCATCGACGAGGCGTGCGCGATGCTGCTTTCGCAGGCCATCCCCGGCACCGACCTGGAGTGCGGCTTCGAACTCGGCACCGACGAGGTGACGATCACCGTGTCGGTCACCTCCGCCGACCCGCAGATGCCCGCGCGCGACACGTTCGCGTGGACCGTGCTTTCCGCCCTCGCCGGAACCGTGGATTCCCGGCTCGGTCCTGACGACCGGGTCGCGATCGTGCTGCAAAAGCGCCGAGGCGTTTCGGGGTCCGGGTGAGCAGCGAGTACGAGGTTCAGGTGACCGAGGAGTTCGAGGTCGCGATCGGCGAGCAGGCTCCGCTGCTCGCGCGCGCTGACCACTCGGCACCCGACCGAACGCAGGCCCGCGAACTGTTCGAGCGGCTCGCCTCGCTGCCCCCCGGCGACCCGGAGCGCGCGCGCATCAGGGCGACCCTCGTTGAGTTGCACCTGCCGCTTGTTGAGTACCTGGCGCGCCGGTTCCGCAACCGCGGCGAATGGCTGGACGACCTCACCCAGGTCGCGACCATCGGGCTGATCAAGTCCATCGACAGGTTCGACCTCGAGCGCGGCGTGGAGTTCTCGACCTACGCCACGCCCACCATCGTCGGCGAGATCAAGCGTCACTTCAGGGACAAGGGCTGGGCCGTCCGCGTACCGCGCCGGCTCCAGGAGCTCAAGCTGTCGCTCACCAAGGCGATCGGTGACCTGGCGCAGCGCGAAGGCCGGGCGCCCACGGTCAGCGAACTCGCGGCGCATCTGCAGATGAGCGAGGAAGAGGTGCTCGAAGGCCTGGAGTCCGCGAACGCCTACTCCACGGTCTCGCTTGACGCACCGGACTCCGGTGACGAAGACGCGCCGGCGGTCGCCGACTCGCTCGGCATGATCGACGATGCCCTGGAAGGGGTCGAATACCGCGAGTCGCTCAAGCCGCTGCTCGAGCGACTGCCGCCGCGGGAGAAGAAGATCCTGCTGCTGCGCTTCTTCGGCAACATGACGCAGTCCCAGATCGCCGCCGAGCTCGGTATCTCACAGATGCACGTCTCCCGGCTGCTCGCCAGGACGCTGGCTCAGCTCCGCGAAGGGCTCACGATCGACGACTGACTCAACGGTTTACCGGGGGGTCACCGGGGGGTCGCCCCCCGGGGATTAACAGGGTTTACCGGGGGGTCCCCGGGGGGTCGTCCCCCGGGGATTAACAGGGTTTACCGGGGGGTCGTCCCCCGGGGATTCACAGCTCTGTCTGCCTGGTTAGGGCCTGCCAGCTGGCCGGGGCCACCACCGCGGCCACTCCGGCGACGGCGAGCAGCAGGGCGGGAACTCCCCAGTCGAACCGGTGCGCCTGAAGCAGGTAGACGGCGACGACACCCGTGAACGCCTGGATCATCACCGTGGGAGTGCGGCTCCACGGGCGCACGCGGGCCACACCGAACGCGATCCACGCGATCCCGGCGACGGCGATGAACTCCAGGATGGTAAGGGCGACCCCGCTAGAGGCCTGGGCCGACCGTCCGTCGGCGGCGTCGACAGCGGTGAGCACCCCGGCCACGCCCAAGCCCAAGGCCTCCACCGCCACCGCCACGGCCGCCAGCGTGAGCAGGGGCGGGCGGCGTGCCGCCCGCGCGTCGGCCAGCGGGGGCCTGGCCGACGCGGCCGGTCCTTTCTTGCCTGTTGATACAGACCGGCCGGCTGGAGAACGCATACCCATAGTCTCGCACCCTTCGCGGCACCGTTAGCCTGAGCAACGTGCGCGCGCTGCTGATCATAAATCCTCACGCGACTTCCATGTCCGGACACGACGCCGGACTGGTGGTCCGCGAACTTGGCTCCCGGTTTGACCTGGAAACCGTGCAGACACAGTATCGCGGTCACGCGGGTGAGCTCGCCGCCGCCTCGGCGGCACAAGGATTCGACCTCGTGGTGACGTTCGGGGGCGACGGGACGGTCAACGAGGTCGTCAACGGGCTGATGAACGCGCGGGTGCCGGGTTACACCGGGCCGCCATGCGGGCCCGCGGCGGCCAGCGGGGGCAGCGAGGGATCCGACGGCTCTGGCGGCACCGAGGCGGCCGACGGCGCCGGCGGTGTCAGGATCGCTGACATCCCCGAGGCGACCGCGCGGCCGGCGATCGCGCCGGTACCTGGCGGCGGCGCCAACGTGTTCGCGCGTACGCTCGGGCTGCCGCCGGAGCCGTCCGCCGCGGTGCGGCGGATTCTCGCCGCGGCCGACAGCGGCACGCGGCGCACGATCGGGCTCGGGCTCGCCGGGGACCGATTTTTCACCTTCAGCGCCGGGCTCGGCGTCGACGCGGAAGTCATGGCGGACGTGGAACGGTTGCGTGCCCGCGGCCGCCGCGCCTCCACGATGCTGTACCTGCGGACCGCGGTGCGCCGCTATTACTACTTCACCGACCGGCGTCGCCCCGCCCTCACCCTGCTGGCACCGGACCAGCCGCCGGTCCGCGGGCTCTTCATGGGGGTTGTGACGAACAGTTCGCCATGGACGTACCTTGGCCGCCGTCCGGTCCGTCCCGCACCGCATACCGACTTCAACTCCGGTCTCGACCTGTTCGCGCTCCGGCGACTGCGCACGCTGAGCACCCTTGCGGCCCTCCGGCACATGACGCACACTAACGAGCAGCCCCCGTCCGGGCGCGACGTGGTCAGCGCCGCGGCCCTTAATGAGCTGACGTTCAAGGCGGATCGTCCAATCGCATTCCACATCGATGGCGAGTACCTAGGCGAGACCGAGCAAGTAGCATTCAGGTTCGTGCCAGACGCACTGTGTGTTCTAGCGTTACATATCCCACATATTGTGACCGATCTGACACCAAATTCGTGAGGTTCGTTTGCCGTCCCCCCTTGCGCTGGCTCTGACCTGCTTGAGAGGCTAGTTCCGGTGCCTGGGGAGGCGTTGCCCCGCTTGCATGTGCGTGGTTGACACGGGTACGTCGCCCTCCGGAGAGCGTCCGGGCGTCCGCTGACACAGACTGCGATCGACGGGCACTCCCACAAGATCGGGAATAAACCAACGTTCCCGACATATCGCATAGCTCGTGAAATACTTCACAAGCACCGAGTGGCGTGTGGCGAGCCGCACAAATGACCAGCCGCTACGCCGAGAAGGAGTAGGTAGACATCATGGACTGGCGCCACGTTGCCGCCTGTCGTGAGGTAGATCCTGAGCTGTTCTTCCCGATCGGAAACAGCGGCCCTGCGCTCCTTCAGATTGAAGAAGCCAAGCAGGTTTGCCGACGTTGCACGGTGCAGGAGGACTGCCTTCGGTGGGCCATCGACACCGGCCAGGATGCCGGCGTCTGGGGTGGCTTGAGCGAGGACGAGCGGCGCACCCTCAAGCGTCGCACGGTACGGCTGCGGGCACGGGCCCACGTCTGACCGGCCGGGCCGGCGCACGGCCCGGTACACTCTCGCGACAACTTCATCTGGTAATTAACGCACTCAGCCCTGGCGGGGCTGCGGTTCGTAGCGGACGGGCAAGTCGACGACCGCTGTGGTACCGCCCCCCGGCCGGGGCGTGATGCTGAGGCGGCCGCCAAGTTCAGCCACCACCAGCGTCTTGACGATCTGAAGTCCGAGGCTCGTGGTGTTCTCTAGGTCAAAGTCCGCGGGCAGGCCGGCACCGCTATCGCTCACCGTGACCATGAGCTGCTCGGGAGCCCGCGCCGCCAGCACCTCGATGATCCCCTCCCCGTTTCCGGTCGCGCGCGACACTGGCGCGCCGAAGCCGTGCTGAAGCGCGTTCTGCAGCAGTTCGGTGAGCACCATCGCGAGCGGCGTGGCGACCGACGCCGACAGCATCCCGAACTGGCCGGTGATCTTCGGCGTCACCCGCACTTCAGGCGAGGACACCTCGCCGGCCATCATGGCGACCCGGTCCGCGATGTCGTCGAAGTCCACGATCTCCTCGGGAGCGTGGGACAGGGTCTCGTGCACGATAGCGATCGACCCGACGCGGCGCACGGCCTCCTCAAGTGCGGCCCGCGCCTCAGGCGCCTGCAGCCGCCGGGCCTGCAGCCGCAGCAGCGCGGCGACCGTCTGCAGGTTGTTCTTCACCCGGTGGTGGATCTCCCTGATGGTGGCGTCCTTGGTGAGCAGTTCTCGCTCCCTGCGGCGCAATTCGGTGACGTCGCGGACCAGGACAAGCGCGCCCGTCCGCTGGCCTCCGACCACCAGTGGGATGGAGCGCAACTGGACGACCGCGCCGTTGGAGTCGATCTCCGTCTCCCGTGGCGCCCGGCCGCGGGCGACCAGCATAAGCGACTCGTCGACGGGTTCCCCCGGCATGCTCAGCTGCGCTGTCGCCGCGCCGAGCTCGGCGCTCATCAGGTCCGCGTTAAGCCCGAGCCTGCGGTAGGCCGACTGCGCGTTCGGGCTCGCGTAAGTGACCCGGCCCGCGCTGTCCAGGCGGAGCAGCCCGTCCCCGACCCGGGGCGAACGCACCAGCATCGTGTCCTGGCCCGGGTAGGGGAACGTGCCCTCGGAAACCATTCGCGCCAGGTCGTCGGCACCTTGCAGGTAAGTGAGCTCGAGCCGGCTTGGCGTGCGCGCCGAATTCAGGTTGGTGGACCGCTCGATGACCGCGATGACCCGGCCGTCCCTTGTCACTGGTATCGCCTCGGCGCGCACCGGCACCCCGCTGGTCCAGTCAGGGTCGCTTTCCCGCCAGATGCGCTGCTCCCCGCGTGCCGTGTCGAGCAGTGGCGCTCGTTCCGGGCCGACTTGCGCTCCGACCACATCGTCGGGAAAGGAGGTAGGGCCGGTCGTCGGCCGCATCTGCGCGACCGCCACCCATGCCACGTCGGGCGCGGGATCGGAAATGCGCAGCGGGACCCAGAGGATCAGGTCCGCGAAGGACAGGTCCGCTAGGAGCTGCCAGTCCGACACCAGGGAGTGCAGCCACTCGATGTCGGTGCCGGACAGGTTTGTGTACTTCCTCGCGAGGTCGCTCAGCGTCGGCACTTTCCCATGATGACATGTCCCTGACAGCGGAAATTTCCCTGTTGGCGCATCACCTGGCATTATTCCCGCATGCAGGGCTCCGCTTTCACGACGTTCGATCCGCTCGCCAGGCTGCGGGCCGCCGCCGCCGCCCGCGAGGCGGCAGGCCTGCGACGGCGTCTGTCGCCGCGCTCGCCGCAGGACGCCGCACTGGACCTCGCGTCCAACGATTACCTCGGCCTGGCTGGGGATCCGAGGCTGGCCGAAGCGGCCGCCGCGGCCGCGCGGACATGGGGAACGGGGGCTACCGGATCGCGGCTCGTGACCGGAACGACCTCGCTGCACGCCGAGCTTGAAGCGGAGCTGGCGGCCTTCACCGCTGCCCAGACGGCCCTGGTGTTCTCTTCCGGTTACCTAGCCAACCTGGCCGTGGTGACGGCGCTCACGGCGGCTCTTGGCGGTGAGGTCCTGATCGTCTCTGACGAGCGCAACCACGCCTCCCTGATCGATGCCTGCCGGCTGGCCCGCGCTAAGGGCGTGCGCGTGCAGGTGACGCCGCACGGGGACACCGCCGCGATCGCCGCCGGCCTGGCCGGCCGGCGCGAGGAAGCAGCGCTGGTCGTCACCGACGCGGTCTTCTCGGTGTCCGGCGACCTGGCACCGGTCGCGGCGCTGCACGCGATCGCGCGCCACCACCGTGCGCTGCTCGTGATCGACGAAGCGCACTCTTTCGGCGTGTTCGGGGCCGACGGGAGCGGCGCGGCGGTCGCCGCGGGGATAGCCGCCGAGCCCGATGTCGTGCGGACCGTCACCCTGTCCAAGTCGCTCGGCGGTCAAGGCGGCGCGGTCCTCGCCGCGGCCGAGGTCAGGCAGACCCTGGTAGACACCGGGCGAGGCTTCATCTTCGACACCGGCCTGGCCCCGCCGGCCGCGGCCGCGGCGCTCGCCGCCCTGCGAGTGCTGCGGTCAGAGCCCGAACTACCAGCAAGGGCACGGGGCGCCGCGGCCCGGCTGGCTGGCATCGCGGCGGAATTTGGCCTGGATATCGCCATGCCCGATGCCGCAGTTGCCTCCGTGATCCTCGGTGATCCGCTTGATGCGCTGGCCGCGCAGCGGACGTGCGCCGAGCACGGCGTGCGAGTCGGCTGCTTCCGTCCGCCGTCGGTGCCGGCGGGCGCCGCGTGCCTTCGGCTGACCGGACGTGCCACGCTAACGGAAAACGACTTCCGCGTGGCCTCGCGCGTACTGGCAATCGTGAGGGATCATTGCCGGAATACCGCACAAGCGGGGAAGGAACACTAGATGAGCGTGTCTCCGATGCCGGCCGACGACAGCCCAGGCGATGCCAGCCTGCTGATCCCGGAAAAATCCGGCAATCTCACCTCGTCGCCGACCGTACTGCGGCTGCCCAAGTACTACCAGGTGAAGAAGCAGTTGCTCGAATTCACTTCGGCCATGTCACCGGGCAGCCCGGTGCCGCCCGAGCGGGAACTCGCCCGGCTGTACGGCACGTCCAGGACCACCGTGCGCCAGGCACTCGCCGAACTCGTGGTCGAGGGACGGCTGCTTCGCATGCAGGGAAAGGGCACATTCGTCGCAAAGCCCAAGGTAGCGCAGGCCCTCGAGCTGGCCAGCTACACCGAAGGCATGCGCCAGCACGGCCTGCACCCGCTGACCAAAATCCTCGACATCGGCTACGTGACGGCTGACGACGAGCTCGCCACCCGCCTGGCCATCAGGCCGGGCGGCCGCGCGCTGCGCATCCACCGGCTTCGCCTCGCCGACGGCGAGCCGATGTCCATCGACACCTCGCACCTCCCCGCGCGCCGGTTCCCCGGCTTGCGCCGTCAGCTCGAGCGGCACGCGTCACTGTACGAGACGCTGCGCAACGAATACGGGATCCAGCTCGCCGAGGCGGAAGAGACGATCGAGACCGTACTCGCCGACCCGCACGACGCCATGCTGCTCGGCGTGGACCCGGGAATCCCGCTGCTGCTGCTGTCCAGGCACGCGATCGACTCGACGGGTGAGCCGGTCGAGTGGGCACAGTCCTGGTATCGCGGGGACCGGTACAAGTTCATCACCCGGCTGCGGCGGACGCCCAACCCGTGACCAGTGCCCCCGACGCGCCGCGGGGCATCCTCGTGGTCACGGGCACCGGCACGGGTGTCGGCAAGACGGTGGTCACCGCGGCGATCGCGGCGCTCGCCCTGGCGCGCGGCGATCGGGTCGCCGTGGTCAAGCCCGCCCAGACCGGAGTGGGCCCCGACACGCCTGACGCGGATACCATCCGACGGCTGGCCGGTGTCATGGACACACACGAACTGGCGCGGTTCCCCGACCCGCTCTCTCCAGAAGCCGCCGCCCGGGTTTCCAGCCTGCCGCCGCTGGACATGCGCGCCGCCGCCGGGTACATAGCCAGGCTCGCGGAAGCCAGGGACCTGGTCCTCGTAGAGGGCGCCGGCGGCCTGCTCGTGCGCTACGACACGGCCGGCGCTACCATCGCCGACCTAGCATCGGAACTGTCCGCGCCGGCCCTGGTGGTGACGGCGGCCAGCCTCGGCACGCTCAATCACACCGCGCTGACCTGCGAAGCTCTGACCGCCAGAAAGATCACGAACGCCGGCGTGGTGATTGGCAGCTGGCCACGGCATCCGGGCCTGGCCGAGCTCACCAACCTGACCGACCTCGAGGTCGTCGCCGGTGAGCCACTGGCCGGCGCGCTGCCAGCAGGCAGCGGCCTTCTCGGGCAACCCGACTTCCTCGCCGTCTCAAGGGCAGGGCTGGGGCTCCGGCTGGGCGGCCGCGGCGACGCACCCGCCGGCGCCAGGTAACCACCCTTTTCATCCGGAACGGACCGTGGCGTCCGCGCGGCAGTCGCGCGAATCCCGTTAGATGATTGACGGCCCGGTTGGGCATTGCCTAATTCACTACTGTGTCAGAACATAGTGGGAACCATGTGGCCTATGTCACGCCTTGTCGCGCGATGACGCCCGAGAGGACGGCCCGAAACCATGACACAACCGGCTATAAGACCGAAGAGCCCGGTCGCCGCTCACCCAATCACGTCGGCCGCGATCGCCATCCTGGTGGTCGCGACCATCTTCTTCACGGTGTACGTCCCGATCTACGCACGGCTAACGCCGAAGGTCGGCGACTTCCCGTTCTTCTACTTCTATCTGCTCATCTTCATGCCAATCACCTCGCTGGTGCTGTGGATCGTCGTCCAGCTGCAGAAACGGCTGGGCACGCCCGTGGGGAACGAGGAGCAGTCATGAGCAACGTCAACACCACCACGTTCACGATCGTCGTCGCGCTGTTCGTCATCGTCACCGGAGCGGGGTTCGCGGCGGCGCGCTGGCGGCGCGCGACGGACATGATGCAGCTGGACGAGTGGGGGCTGGGCGGGCGCAGCTTCGGCACGTTCATCACCTGGTTCTTGCTGGGCGGCGACCTGTACACGGCCTACACGTTCATCGCGGTGCCCGCGCTGGTCTTCGGATCCGGCTCGATCGGCTTCTACGCCGTGTCCTACACGATCATGGTCTTCCCGATCGTGCTGATCTTCCTGCCCAGGCTCTGGTCGGTATCCCGGGTGCACGGTTACGTGACGCCCGCCGACTTCATCCGCGGCCGGTACGGTTCCCGGGGCCTGGCCCTGGCCGCCGCCTTCACCGGCATCCTGGCGCTGATGCCGTACATCGCGCTGCAACTGGTCGGCATCAAGGCGGTCATCACCGTCATGGGCGTCAACAGCTCCTCGACCAACACCTACCTCAAGGACCTGCCACTATTCATCGCGTTCCTGGTACTGGCGATCTTCACGTACGTATCCGGCCTGCGTGCCCCCGCCCTGATCGCCTTCATCAAGGACTCGCTGATCTACCTTTTCGTCATCGTGGCGGTCTTCTACATCCCCACCAGGCTGGGCGGCTGGAGCCACATTTTCGGCACGGCGCAGACGCACTTCAACTCGATCAGCCCGACGACACACAAGCCGATCGGCACGTATGTCCCGACGTCGCATGCGATTGGCAGCACACAGCTCGACTTCGCGTCGCTCGCCCTCGGCTCCGCGGTCGCGCTGTTCCTCTACCCGCACGCGATCACCGGCACGCTGGCGGCCAAGCGCCGCAGCGTGGTCAAGCGCAACATGATCTACCTGCCGCTGTACTCGGTGCTGCTCGCGCTGATCGCGCTATTCGGGTACATGGCGGTCGCCGACCCGGTGACCGCGGCGAACGTCAAGAAGGCGGGCAACGCGCAGCTCGCGGTGCCATATCTCTTCCAGCACATGTTCCCGAGCTGGTTCACGGGGATCGCGTTCGCCGGGATCATCATCGGGGCGCTTGTCCCCGCCGCGATCATGTCGATCGCCGCGGCGAACCTGTTCACGAGGAACATCTTCAAGGAGTTCTTCAAGCAGGACGCCACGCCGCGGTTGCAGACGCAGATGTCTCAGTGGGCGTCGCTGGTGGTCAAGCTCGGCGCGCTGCTGTTCGCGGTGGAACTGCCGCAGACGTTCTCAATCAACCTGCAACTGCTCGGCGGCGTGTGGATCCTGCAGCTTGCCCCGATGCTGATCGGCGGGCTATTCACCCGGTGGTTCCACCGCTGGGCGCTGCTAACCGGCTGGTTCACAGGCATGATCTACGGCACGATCTGCGCGTACAACGTCAAGAACGCGACCGCGTTGCACTGGGCGGCGTCCTCGGACATCGTGTTCGGGCACACCATCTATATCGGCCTGACCGCGGTGATCTTGAACCTGGTCGTCGCGGTGGTGCTAACGCTGGTCCTGAAGGCGGTCCGGGTGCCAGAAGGCGCTGACGAGACCCTGCCGCACCAGTACACGGCCGACCCGGAAGAGGCCCCGGCCCCGGTGCCGGCCACCGTGTAGGACTGGTAGCGTCACCCGCGTGACGCGAATAACCGGACATGGCGGCGCGCAGGCCGTCGCGGTAGCGCGGCGGCACGGCGTGACCGCCATGTTCACCCTCTCGGGCGGCCATGTGTTCCCGCTGTACGACGGCGCGGTCAAGGCCGACCCGCCGCTCCGCCTCATCGACGTCAGGCACGAGCAGACGGCGGTGTTCGCGGCCGAGGCCACGGCCAGGCTGACCCGCGCGCCAGGTCTGGCCGTGGTGACGGCGGGTCCAGGCGTCACCAACAGCGTGAGCGCGGTGACTTCCGCGTGGTTCAACGGCGCCCCGGTCGTGGTGCTCGGCGGCCGGGCGCCTGACTACCTGTGGGGCCAGGGGGCGCTGCAGGAAATGGACCACGTCCCGCTGCTCGCCGCAGTGACCAAGCGCGCCTGGACCGAGCACGACAAGTCCCGGGTCGCCGCATCCGTAGACGAGGCGTTCCGTGTCGCGCTGACGCCGCACCGCGGGCCGGTGTTCTGCGACTTCCCGCTCGAGGCGATCTACGACCAGGCTGAGGTGGAACTGCCCGACGGCGAGCCGCCCGCGGTCCCGGCCGCTGACCCGGCCGAGATCGCCGGGATCGCGAAGCTGCTGACCGCGGCCCGGCGGCCCGTGCTTGTCCTCGGCTCCGACGTGTGGCTCGGCCGCGCGGAGGTGGCAGCCCGGCAGGCCGCCGAGGCGCTGCGGCTGCCCGTGATCGCGAACGGGCAGGCCCGCGGCGTGCTGCCCGGCGGCCACGAACTGCTCGTCACCCGGGCCAGGTCCATCGCTTTCGGCGAGGCGGACCTCGTGATCGTGGCCGGGGCGCCGCTCGACTTCCGGCTGCGTTACGGGTCGTTCGGCCCCAAGGATCAGCCCGCCAAGGTGGTGCACGTCGCCGACTCGCCCGCTGCCCTCGCGGGACACTGCCCGCTCGCGGGCAGCGTGGCTGGGGATCTGGGAGGGTTCTTCGCCGCGCTTGCCGAGCAGGCCCGCCCAGGGGCGGACCCGGACTGGCCGCCGCGGCTCAAGTCGGCCGTCCTCGCGGCCCTGGCGGCGGACCAGCCGCTGCTGGCCAGCGACGCCGAGCCGGTGCACCCCGTGCGCGTCTTCGGTGAACTGCTCAAGGCCCTCGACGATGACGCGGTCGTGATCGGTGATGGCGGCGACTTCGTGTCCTTCGCCGGCCGCCTCGTCGAGCCAGGCAAGCCTGGCAGGTGGCTCGACCCCGGTCCGTTCGGATGCCTGGGCACTGGTCTCGGCTACGCGGCCGCCGCACGGCTCGCACATCCCCGCGCCCAGGTCGTGCTGCTGCTCGGCGACGGCGCCGCGGGGCTTTCGCTGATGGACGCCGACACGCTGGTACGGCACAACCTGCCCGTCGTCATCGTCTGCGGCAACAACGGCGCGTGGGGGCTGGAGAAGCAGCCGATGCGCGCGGTGTACGGCTACGACGTGGCGGCCGACCTGCGGCCGGGCACCCGCTACGACGAGGTGGTACGGGCCCTTGGCGGCGCCGGCGAACTGGTCACCTCGCCGACCCAGATCGGCCCCGCGCTGAGCCGCGCGTTCGCCTCCGGTGTCCCGTACCTGGTCAACGTGATCACCGACGTCGAAGCCACCTATCCCCGCTCCACCACTGGCGTGTAACCAGGGCTAGTCGATGACGGCGATCAGGTCGTCTTCCTGGACGACGTCGCCTTCGGCGACGTGCAGCTTGGCGATCGTACCGCCGGTCTCCGCCAGCACGGGGATCTCCATCTTCATCGACTCGAGGATCACCAGGGTGTCGCCGTCATCGACATGGTCGCCCTCTGCCACGAGCACACGCCACACGTTCGCGACCATTTCCGCGCGGACTTCGGCCACAGCAGGCTCCTTCTCTCGCGGCCAGGACCCCGGGCGGCTCCCAGGGGGGTCCCGGCGGCCCGGCGTAACGTCATGGTGGAGCGTACACGACCGCGATCAAGCCCGGCGCATGCGGCTCACGAGCCCGGTGTCGTACTCGCCGCTGACGAACTCCGGGTTGTCGAGCAGCTCGGCGTGGAACGGCAGGTTGGTCTTGAGACCCTCGACGCGGAAGTCCGCCACCGCCGCACGCGCCCGGGCCAGCGCCTCGTCGCGGGTGCTGCCATGCACGCACAGCTTCGCTAGCAGCGGGTCGTAGAACGTGGTCACCGTGGTGCCGGCCGCGTACCCGGCGTCCACCCGGATCCCCGGACCCGCCGGCTCGTCCCAGGCTGTGATCGGGCCGGGACTCGGCAGGAAACGGCGCGGGTCCTCGGCGTAAACCCGCAACTCGATCGCGTGCCCGGCCGGGACCACCGGCGCGTCCGCGTCGAACGACACACGCTCGCCCGCGGCGATCAGGAACTGCTGTTCCACCAGGTCAATGCCGGTGACCAGCTCGGTCACCGGGTGCTCGACTTGCAGCCTGGTGTTCATCTCGAGGAAGACGAACTCCCCCGTCTCCACGTCCAGCAGGCATTCCACGGTGCCCGCGCCACGGTAGCCGACCGCCTCGCCGGCGCGTATCGCGGATGCGAGCATCCGTTCGCGCAGCGCCGGGGACACCGCGGGCGATGGCGTCTCTTCCGCCACCTTCTGGTGACGGCGCTGCACCGAGCAGTCGCGCTCGCCCAGCGCGAGCACACGGCCATCGGCCAGGCCGAGAATCTGCACCTCGACGTGCCTGGCGCGGGGCAGGAAGCGTTCAAGCAGGATCTCCGGTGAACCGAAGAACCGCTCCGCGCGGGACCGCGCGGTGTCGAAAGCCGACCGTAGCGCGGGCTCATCTGCTGCCGCGCTCATCCCGATGCCGCCGCCGCCCGCGGCGGCCTTGACCATGACCGGATACCCGATGCGCGACGCCTCGGCGACCGCCGCGTCCGCGTCGGGGACCGGCGCTGGCGACCCCGGTGCCACCGGGACCCCGGCCGCGGCCATGAGGTTGCGCGCGCGGATCTTGTCACCCATCTGCTCGATGGCCTCCGGGGCGGGGCCGATCCAGGTCAGGCCGGTTGCGAGGACCGCTCGGGCGAACCCCGGGCTCTCGGCGAGGAACCCGTAACCGGGGTGGACGGCCGCGGCATGGGTCTTGCGGGCCACGTCGAGCAAGATGGTGCTGTCCAGGTAGCTCTGCGAAGGCGCGGACGCGCCGATGTAGACGGCTTCGTCGGCCTCGTGCACGTACGGCAGGGATTCGTCCGCGTCGGAGTAGACCGCGATGGCCTTGATACCCATTCGGCGGGCGGTGCGGATGACTCGCCGCGCGATCTCGCCACGATTGGCGATCAGAACCGAATCAAACACCCCTGCAGCCTATCGAGGTCCTTACGGGCCGAGCACGGAGCGCCGGCTGATAAGCCTGCTGAGCGCCTCGACCACCTGCGGGTCGTATTCTGACGCGGTATCGAGCCGCAGCCGCTGCACCGCCGCGGCGGCCCTGCTGGGCTCTACGGAGCTGCCGACAAGGTCGTCGAACGCGTTGGCGGCGCGGATGATACGGCTGCTCAGCGGCGGCTCCTCACCGCGTTCCGCCGGCCGGCACGGGTCGCTTTGGCGCCGGACGATGTCGGCCACCGTGTCCAGCACCCGGGCTTCCTGGATGACCTCGGCGCCGTATTCGGCGATGCGGCGCTGCTCTTCCCTGACGACAAGGACGGTCGCACCGCCCGGGATGGGGTCGCGCAGGGAGAGCTGGCCGATGTCGTGCATGAGGGCGGCGTACTCCAGCTCAAGCAGCGCGGGCTCGGGCATGCCAAGCTCGCGCCCGATGGAGACCGCGAGCTTGCTGACCCGGGCCGAGTGTCCGGTCTCCACGTACCCGCCGATCTCGGTTACCCGCGCGAGCGCGCGGACCGTCTGCAGGTACGTGGCGCGGATCCCGGTGTACCGGCGCAGCGCCACCTGAGTGACAAGCAGCGGCACGGTGAAGACCGCCACGGCCGCGAGCCCCATTACTTCGGCCGCGAAGGCTATCAGCAGCGCGGAGGCGCCGACGGCGGCGCCGAGCGGCAGCTGCACGCGCAATTCGTCGAGCAGCGTCACGCCGAACCTGCCACGCAGCAGGTCCGTCCTGATGAGCGCCGCTATCACGGCTTCCACGAGCCAGGCCAGGACCACGAGCGATAGCATCACGGGCAGCTCGGACCACCATTGAGCGCCGATCAGCGAGTGGTTCGCCAGCGGCCGGAACACCGCGGCCACGCACGCGACCGCGACCAGTCGCGCCGCCATCGCGGAGAGCCTGGCGGGCCTGCCCACCGCGAGGTGCGGCAGCGCGCCGATGAGCATCCCGATAGCGGCCACCGCGACGACCTGTTCTGGGCCGTGCTCCGCGGACATTGGTCCAACCTTCATAAGCAGCGCGTATGCCAGCGCGCCCGCCATCGCGATGGGCGCGGCTTCCCGGTCGCCCGGCAGGTTGAGCCGCAGCAGCTCGCCGAACGCGATCAGCCCGCCGAACGCGAGCGCGGTGCGCACGTCGCGCACCCCGAGGGCGGCGGTCTGCGCGACCCCCGCGATGAGCAGCACGCCGGCGAAGATGACGAGAAGCGACTGGCCCGAATCCAGGACCTGCCGCGGGAAGCCTGTAGGCTCGTGCCGTCGGGCGGGCATCGGGCGTCAGATGCTCTCGATGGCGCGCAGCGGCTCGGTCGGAGCATCCAGCTCGTCGGGCGGGTCGCCGACCGGATCGGACAGCAAGTCACCCGGCAGCACCTCGGCCGACAGCAAGGTGACGGAGGCCAGGCTCCCGGACAACGACCCGTCGGCGATGGTGTCCGCGGGCAGCGCGTCCGCGGCGGCCGCCTGATCGGCGCTCGCCGGCGCGGCTTCCGGCGCCCTCCAGCCGTCCCGCTCGATCGCGGTGACAAAGGCGTCGACGAACGCGGGGTCGAACTGCGTGCCCGCCCACTTGCGCAGCTCGGCCACGGCCTCGGGCACCGGGCGCGCGCCCCGGTAGGACCGGGTCGAGGTCATCGCGTCGAACGCGTCGGCCACCGCGAGCACCCGGGCGAACTCGGGGATCTCATCGCCCGCCAGGCCCATCGGATAGCCCCTGCCGTCGATGCGCTCGTGGTGGTGCATGATGCCGGCCAGCGCCTCGTCGAGGAAGCCGATCTCCCGCACGATGTCCAGCCCGCGCATCGGGTGCAGCTGGATGGCCGCGTACTCGTCGTCGGTCAGCGCGCCGCTCTTTTGCAGCACGGACGTGGGCACGCCGAGCTTGCCGACGTCATGCAGCATGCCCGCGTACCTGATCGCCTCGACCCGTTCCGCGCGCATGGCGATCTCGCGGGCGATCATCACCGATCCCCGGGATACCCGCTCGCTGTGGCCGCGGGTATAGAAGTCCTTAGTCTCCACCGCCTGGCACAACGCGCTGACGGTTGCCTCGTAGGCCCGCTGCTGCGCGGCGAACTGCGCCACCGCCCAACGGGCCACCATCAGCGGGATGATGACAAGGACCGGCGTAAAGGGGCCGAGCACCCCCCACAGCGCCGCGATCAGCACACCGAACACGGCATAGCCCAGGTCGGTAAGCAGCACCTTGAAATCGAGCCCGACCCGGCCGCTCTGAGTACCCGCTCCGCCCGCGAGCAGCAGCACGCCGCGCAACAGCGTGAAGTTGATGACCACGAACGCCACCGCCGCGCCGACGAACGGCGCGATGATCGCGGGAAACTGGTTAGACGCGGGCGTGCCCACCGAGCCGCCGAAAAGCAGGAACGTCCGGCCGGCGAGGTAAGCGCTCAGCGTGAACATGCCGGTGTTGAAGAGCCGCTGTGCCAGCGACGGACCGCGGCGGACACCGAGCAGCGTGCAGCACGCCACCAGCGCGGCACCAACCGGCCCGACTAGGATGACGGCCGCCAGGCTCGGGATGGTGTTGGGCGACCAGGAGATGCTCCTGTGCGAGCTCAGCAGCGTGGCGGTGGACTCACAGGCGGCAAGGAGCAGGCCGAGGGCCGCGACCTGGGCCCAGTTGACCTGACTGAACGGGCCCCGGGCAACCGCGACCGCGGCGGCGGCTATCACCGCGCCGATGTAAAGCCACGCGATTCGCGGGAGCTTGCCCACGCTTCCCCCTCGTTGCTGGCGATAGTTCATCGGGGATCGCATAGATCGCCGGCGCTACCCCCAGGCGACGCCGAAGGCAACCTCGACGGCCACTCCTCCTGTCGCTGCCCAGCACGTGATCGTGTCTTGTTTGGCGGCTGCCTGCATTGGGATAGTCCTCCCTCACGCAAATGCTGACGGCACATCACGGCGTGCCGCCCATGACAGGATAACGTGACGAGGCTAATTCTCGCAGACCCAAAGCCGATCGCGGACGGAACGCGAACAGATGACTACCCTATGCGACAAAGGGTACCCGGTGCATGCCCCCGAGGAAATTCGCCGGCCGACCCCTAACCGGACGCTAAATCGGCTTGGTTACCCGCCCAGCGGACAGCGGTCCGTCAAGCCGCGACTACTCACAGCTACTCGATGACTTCAATCTCAGCTTGAACCTGCCGGATGCGCACCATCACTTTGCTGCGCAGTTCAGTCGGCACCGGATCGCATCCGCAATGCTTTGCCACCAAACGCTTCACGGCCTCTTCAAGCCCGAACTCCCGCAGGCACGGCCCGCACTCATCTAGGTGCTGCCTGATGTTGTCGCAGTCGGCGGAGGACATCTCGCCATCGAGGTACCAGTAGATCCGGTCCAGTACCTCGCTACACGGTACGTCGTGGGGGTTGCCGCAGCTCATGACCTGCCCTCCTCGGCCCCAGCGGCCTCGGCCTGGGCGCCCTGTACCGAAGCGCCGTCAGCGTCCGCATGAACCAGACCACGCTCCGCGGCGTAGTCCTGGAGCAGCTCCCGTAGCTGACGACGGCCACGGTGGAGCCGTGACATCACGGTACCTATGGGGGTGCCCATGATGTCGGCGATTTCCTTATACGCGAAGCCCTCCACGTCCGCGAGGTAGACCGCGATCCGGAACTCCTCGGGCAGGGCCTGCAACGCGGACTTGATGTCGGAGTCCGGCAACCTCTCGAGTGCCTCTGCCTCGGCTGACTTGAGCCCGCCGGAGGTGTGCTCCGCCGCGCGCGCAAGCTGCCAGTCCTCCACCTCGTCCGCACCCGACCGCTGCGGTTCGCGCTGCCGCTTGCGGTAGGTGTTGATGAACGTGTTGGTCAGGATCCGGAACAGCCAGGCCTTGAGGTTGGTCCCCTGCTGGAACTGGTGGAAGGAGGCGTACGCCTTGGCGAACGTCTCCTGGACGAGGTCTTCGGCGTCTGCAGGGTTCCGCGTCATCCGCAGGGCAGCGGAGTAAAGCTGATCCAGGAACGGGAGGACGTCTGCTTCGAAGCGCTCACCGCGCTCCTCTAGCGTCTCAGGAACGGGACTCACCTCCTCACGGTTCTCCTCGTCGCCCCGCGGCGCACTATCGCGCAACGCGGCAAGACCGTAAGAGGATACCTGCCCCGCCCGGGCGGGGGACGGCCGGCGTGACCATCGTTGGCGGGCGGACGTCGAGCCGCCTGGCGTGCGCGGCGGTGAGGCAACAGCCATGCCGCGTTCAACACTGCAGGGTCCCAGGCAATTCCGGGCCTAGCAGCGCACCGACTCTTCATTCCCCCGAGGACCAGGGATGGAACTCGCGAACGGGGGAACAGTAACAGCCGAGGGAGCCCCGACAGCGGGCACCCGCTCAGGAGTAACCCCGTGCACGGAATCGCCACTGCCGTGCAGGACAAGGGTCCTGCCGCGGAGCGATACTCACGTTTCCACGCCGCAGTTTCCCGCGCCCAGCTGCTCCAATGGCTCGCGGAGCTAGCTCCGCGTCGGGGGGTTGGAGGGGGGTCGTCCCCCCGCAAGCAAGCATGGCTCGCGGAGCTTGGCACCGACCTTCAGCTCATTGACGTCTCAGGTCCGGGGGCACGGGCCCCCGAGGTGGCGGCCGGCGCCGGCCATACGGTTCTGCGCGTGGTCGAGCCAGGGACTCCGGTGGCGCCCGTCGGCGGTCATGGCACGACGGGGCGGCTGCGCACCGTTGCCGCGGACACCAGCGGACTTGAGTTCCTCCCCGATGGCTGCGCCGACGGCGTGATCGCCGAGGACGGCACGCTGTCCCGGCAGCTAGCAGCGGAGGGCCTGGTCAGCGAGATCGCGCGGGTGCTGCGCCCTGGTGGCGGCGTGCTGGCGTGCGTGGACTCACTCACTCTCGGCATGGCGGTGCTCGCGGAGCAGCATCACTGGCCGCACCTGGTCGACGTGCCGAACGCGGACGTGGTACTCGTCCCCTGGCCTGACGGCACCATCACGCGCTGCTACGGCGCCGAGCAACTACGCGAGCTCTTCACGGGGAACGACCTTGAGGTCAGCTGGATAAGACCGCGAACAGTGTTCTCGCCGCGGACGGTGAGCTACCTGCTCGCCCGAGACCCCGCGAGCTTCGGCAGGCTGGTGTCGGCGGAGCTAAGCGCACGCGCGGACGACTCCGTCGGCGCCCACCTGATCGTCAGCGCCCGGAAGTCCGAGCGCCCAGAGCATCCGGAGCCGGGTCAGGCGTCTTAGGGCGCGTTCGGCATGGACAAAGCACGCGAAACGGACCGAAAAACATGGCTACCGCGCCCAAAGACGACAAAGTCTTCGCGTTAAGGCGGCCGGGGACGGCCGCGACCGCCGAAGGTGTTGGTGTTACGGCGGGCTGGGACGCGTCTAGCGCCTTCGGCGGTCTCGCTTGGACTGGCAGGGAACGCAGCGCTCGGTCGCCGGACGTGCCTCAAGCCTCAGCTCGGGCACTGGGCTGGTGCAATCCAGACACTGGCCGTAGTTCCCTGCGTCGACCCGGCCCAGTGCCGCCATGACCTCCGATCGCTGGGTCATCGCCGCGTGCACCGCCGCCTCGTTACGGTCGGCCTCCGTGAGATTAGCCCCAGCGTCACCCGCCTCCGCGGACCCCCCACGGGCCATTGGATGTTCACCCTTCAGAACGGCGACCGTCCTGTCGAGTTCGTCTCGCATTTCCTCTAGGCGCTTGCGGGCAACGCTAATTTCCATAGGAGTCCTCGCCTCCTGTCCGCGACGTCGTGGGCACCGCAGTAACCGGGCCGCCCGACGTGGCGGGCTCAGAACAGGGGGGGCCGCTCCCCTTCGCCGGAACCAGACCCGCGGGCGGGGGAACCATCGTCGATCAGCGGATCGACGAGTTCCGGCCCGTTGTTCCGTACGGAGTTGACGGCCGTGGAAACGGAGTGCGATCTCAGCCCGCCCGCCCCCGGGGATGTGGCGGGCAGCATCGTCGCGAGTTGCAGTTCTTTGTCGTTATTGGCTGGGTCGAGCCAGTCGGCCCAGCTCTCCGGGGGTACCACCATCGGCGTCCGGTCGTGGATCTTGCCGATTTCGTCTGCGGCCGCGGTCGTGATAATCGCGGCTGACCAGTACCAGGCGCGCTCGTCGTCGGCTGGCACGGTCTCGTCCCGCCACAGCTCGTAAATGCCGGCGAAGGCGAGGATTCCACCGTCCGTTCGGTATATGTAGAAGGGCTTTTTGGCCTTTCCCTCGGTTTGCCACTCGTAGTAGCCGTCGGCCGGGATGATGCAGCGGCGCCGGGCGAACGCGCTGCGGAACGATGGCTTAACCGCAACCGTCTCAGACCGCGCGTTGATCATCCGGGCACCCCCGGATGTGTCCTTCGCCCACGTCGGCACCAGCCCCCAGCGGACCAGCCGGAGCTCGCGTTTGGGTGGCTCATCGCCGTCCTTGCGGTCGAGCACCGCATAGATCCGCTTTGTCGGGGCAACGTTATAGTCGGGATTGCGGTCTTCGGCCACGCGATCACGCTCAACGGCGAACTCCTCGAGGAGTTCGAGCCGCTTGCGAGCGGAAACGAACCGACCGCACATACTCCACTTCCCTTATGGCACGGTAGAAGCCGGATTGGCACTTCATAACCAGAAAACGCGCCCGTCAAACCCGCCGCCGACCGCGGAACAGCGCACCGCAGCCGATACCCTCAACCATATGGACTCCGAACGCTGGCGCTCACCTGTCGCCCAGGGACCGGTGCGGGCCCGGCTGCGGCTCCCCGGTTCCAAATCGATCACCAACCGCGCGCTGGTGCTCGCCGCCCTCAGCGACTCCCCGAGCGTGATCCGCGGCCCCCTGCAGGCCCGCGACACCCGCCTCGCCGTAGCCGCGCTCCGGATCCTCGGGTGCTCGATTTCGGAGTCAGGAACGGAGCTGGCCGTCTCTCCGAGCTCCGGGATCTCCGGCACAGTCTCGGTCGACGTCGGGAACGCCGGCACCGTCATGCGGTTCCTGCCCGCGGTCGCGGCGCTGACGGCGGCGGCCGTCGAATTCGACGGCGACCCCCGGGCGCGGGAGCGGCCCGTCGGGGCGCTGCTTACCGCGCTGCGCGCACTCGGCGCCGAGATCGACGACGGCGGGCGCGGAGCGCTGCCGTTCACCGTGCTTGGCTCCGGGGCGGTCCGCGGCGGCACGGTCACGCTCGACGCCTCTGGCTCCTCGCAGCTCGTGTCCGGTCTGCTGCTGGCGGCACCGCGCTTCGGGCTTGGCGCGCAGGTGCGGCACGAAGGGCCGCCGGTGCCGTCACTGCCGCACATCGAGATGTCCGTCCGCATGCTCCGGGCGGCCGGCGCGGAGGTGGAGGTCGGCGAAGGAGCACGGCCGGGCAACTGGCGTGTACGGCCCGGACGACTGAACCTCGGCGACTTCACCGTGGAGCCAGACCTGTCCAATGCCGGTCCTTTCCTCGCCGCGGCGCTGGTCACCGGCGGGTCTGTGACCGTGCTCGACTGGCCGCGCGACAGCCTGCAAGCCTCCGACGCGATCCTCGACGTGCTCACCCGGATGGGCGCCCGGTGCTCGCTCGACTCCGACGGGCTGACTGTCACGGGAACCGGAACGATCAACGGCATCGAGGCGGACCTGCGCGATATCCCCGAGCTGTGCCTGCCGCTGACCTCCGTCGCCGCGCTGGCCTCCGGGCCTTCCGTGCTCAGCGGAGTCGGGCACACCCGGGCGCAGGAGACCGACCGGCTCGCCGCGATCACCAAGGAGATCAACGCGCTCGGCGGCGACATCACGGAACGGCCAGACGAGCTCGACATAAGGCCGCGTCCGCTGCGGGCCGACGGGCACGCGTTCGAGAGCTACAACGATCACCGCATGGTGATGGCCGCGGCCGTGCTGGGCCTCGCTGTGCCCGGCATCGAGGTGGTCAACGCGGCCACGGTCGGCAAGACCTTCCCCGACTTCACCACCCAGTGGGAGTTGCTAGCCCGGGGGGACTCCTCCTGACGAACCGTTCGGCCCACCTCGACGAGGATGATATCCGGGTCCGCGCTGGCCGCGGCTCCCGGCCGCGCACCCGCCGCCGCCCCGCGCACGAGAGCGCGACCGAGGCGTTCGTCGTCAACGTCGACCGCGGCCGGTACGGGTGCCTGATCGGAGATGGTCCTGCCGCCCGGATGGTAACCGCGATGAAGGCCCGCGAGTTGGGCCGCAACTCGGTCGTCGTGGGGGACCGGGTCGCGTTGGCCGGCGACACCTCCGGCGCGCCCGGCACGCTGGCCCGCATCGTCCGGGTAACCGAGCGCATCAGCGCCCTGCGCCGCTCGCCCGATGACACCGACCCGCTCGAGCGCATCGTCGTGGCGAACGCCGACCAGATGGTGATCGTCTGTGCCCTCGCCGACCCGGCGCCCCGGCTGCGGTTCGTCGATCGCTGCCTGGTCGCCGCCTACGACGCCGGCCTCGACCCGCTGCTCGTGCTGAGCAAATCGGACCTGGCGTCACCGCGGAAGGTCCGGGCGTTTTACCGGCCGCTCGGGCTGCCCATGATCAGCACTCGCCGGCCGCTGCCCGCGCAGACCCTGACCCGGCTGCTCCGGGCGCTCGACGGGCGGGTGAGCGTGCTCATCGGCCAGTCGGGCGTCGGGAAGTCGACACTGGTCAACGAGCTGGTACCGGATGCCGACCGGGCGGTCGGCGAGGTCAACCCGGTGACCGGCCGGGGCAGGCACACCTCGTCGTCCGCGATCGCCCTGCCGCTGCCCGCCCGGCCGGCGCCGCGTCGCCGGCGCGGGCGGGACGCGCCAGCCGCCGCGGGCGGTCCTGACTCCGTCCCTGGCGGCGGGCGCGGCTGGCTCATCGACACCCCTGGCATCCGTGGCTTCGGGCTTGGCCACATCTCGGTGGATCGCGTCGTGGAGGCATTCGGGGACCTCGCCGAGGGAACCGCCGCATGTCCCCCCGGCGACGATCACCTGTCCGAGGGCTGCGCCCTCGACGAATGGGCGGCCACCCACCAGGCCGAGGCGCGCCTTGACTCGCTCCGCCGCCTGCTCCGCAGCCGCGACTTCACGGACTAGCGTGTCGCCAGGTGGCTTGAATAGCGGATGAGCTTATTCGGAGCCTCCATCACCTCGATTATCCCCTCATCGCGCCACGCGCCGTGTGCCGGCCACGTGCTGTGCTGGTCAGCGGGATGTCCAGACGGTACCGTTTCGCGGGTGGCAAGCTACGACGACGACCTGCGCTTCGCTCATGTCCTCGCTGATGCCGCCGATGACATCACGACCCGCCGGTTCCGGGCGCTTGATCTGAGGGTTGAGACCAAGCCGGACCTTACGCCCGTGTCCGATGCCGACCGCGCCACCGAGGACTCGCTGCGCAACGTGCTCCGCAGGGCGCGGCCGAGAGACGCGGTGCTTGGCGAGGAGTCCGGCCGGACGGGTAACGGACCGCGCTGCTGGGTCATCGACCCGATCGACGCCACCAAGAACTACGTCCGCGGCGTCCCGGTCTGGGGGACGCTCATCGGCTTGCTCGACGGCGACCAGGTGGTGGTCGGCGTGGCGTCCGCTCCGGCGCTAGGCCGACGGTGGTGGGCCGCGGTAGGCGGCGGGTCGTGGAGCGGTCGCAGCCTCACCAAGGCGACCAGATCTCGGGTCTCCGGGGTCACCAAGCTCAGCGACGCGTCGTTCTCCTATTCGGGCATCGGCGGCTGGGCGGAGGCGGGCAGGCTGGACGGGTTCCTCTCGCTGTCCCGGTCGGTCTGGCGGACCCGCGCGTACGGGGATTTCTGGTCGCATGTGCTGGTCGCCGAGGGTGCGGTCGATGTCTCGGCAGAGCCGGAAGTCTCGCTATGGGACCTGGCCGCGCTCCAGGTCATCGTGGAGGAAGCGGGCGGTCGCTTCACCGACCTATCTGGAGCCGCGACCCCCGACGGCGGCAGCGTCGTCTGCACCAACGGCCACCTCCACGAAGAGGTCCTAGGTCTGCTCGGTGATTAGCTCCCGAGCGGGGGCAAAAAGAGCTTTACGGGCGCGTTTCTCGCAGCGGTAGCGGGTATATCACAAGTTCACAAGCTCCGCGCGCTGCACTAGCTGGGAAAACGTCCGATCGCGAGCGGGAGCGACGTCCTGACAGCGCTGGGCGAGCACCCGTCTCGAACTCGGGGAACGCCACGCCGCGCCCGCGCCCGGGAACCAGGAACGCACCCGTTGGGGGTGGTGGGATGAAGGTAGCGGAAGGAATGTCGCGGCAGGTCCTCACGATCGGCCCAGCGCACACGCTGCGAGAGGCAGCCCGCATGATGGCGTCCAGACGGGTTGGCGCGGCCGTCGTGGTGGACCGTGAACACGCGGGCGTGGGCATCCTCACCGAGCGAGACATCCTCAACTCGGTGGCGGCCGGGGAGAGCCCGGACACCGAACTGGCGGCGCACCACTGCACCCAGGACCTCGTGTTCGCGGCGGCCGACTGGACGCTGGATGACGCCGCTGCGGCCATGGTCCGTGGCGGCTTCAGGCACCTCGTCGTGGTGGGCGGCCAAGATGTCGTGGGCCTGCTGTCGATGCGAGACATCGTCCGTGTCTGGTCCACGGCTCATATCCCCGCGCAGGCCGCCGCAAGCGATAGTCTTATTCGGTAGCTGACTTCGGCGAATGGCCTGCTAGCTCTGAGATACTGTTCAGTAACTGTTAATCGGAGCCGCAGGATCCCCGAGCACTATAAGAGACATGCGGGGCTTGATGACCCCGCTACAGGTCGCCAGGCGGTGAGTTCCCGCTCCAGCCGCCCGGCCCGCGCCCGGCCGGTTTCCCCGGCTGTCCGGGCGCCGCGGCGCCTGGCCCGGGTAATTCCCCCGTCCACCGGGCCGGGTGCCGCCCTTACGGTAGGAGCATGCACAGTGCGGGCGGCCGTGCCGCGGACGCTGACGGCGAACGCGCCGAAACCTACCTTCGGCTGGTCGCCGAGGCGGCGCTGCGTCCCGCGGCTGACGGGCGCGCGGACCGGGTGCGTAACGCCGCCGACGTCCTGGTGGACGCGGGCGTTCTCGCCGACACGGTGGCCGCCCAGATCATCGCCGACCTGAACGTGGCGCTGCGCCTCCGGGGCCGGAGATCGGCGCAGACGCTAGCGGGCCGGCTCCTGAGGACGGCTCCGCTCCAGCCGGGTCAGCGGATTCCTCTCCTGCCTGACAAGGCGCCTGAGCCATCAGCCGGCCTGGCGCCGCCGTGGCGGGTCCTCCCGGCCGGCCCGGGCACTCCCGCTTCGCGCCTGATGGCGCTGATCCTCACCGCGGACAGGGCAGTCGCCCCCGCAACCCTGTTCTTCCCGCTCTCTGACGGCCCGCCAGAAGCGGGGACGCCCCCGTTCACCCAGCTCACAGGGACTGACGACACCGGGATGGAGTACCGGCTCGGCTTCACCAACGGCACCTGGGCCGGCAGCGCCTGGACCGGGACGGTCATCTTCTTGCCCAGTCCGCCCGCCGCTGTCCGCTGGCTCGCGATCATGAGCCAGAACGGACCGTTGCTCCGCGTGGAAATCACCGCCGCACCCCCCGCCGCCGCGACGCCGATCGTGATGCTCGGACCGGTCCCTGAGACCCTCGGCGAACGGCTGCTCATCCGGCGCGCCGAGGCCATGCTCGCCGCGAACGCGCTCGGCTATCCTCTCGAGGGCGGCCAGCCTCGACAGGGCGAGGCGGTGGCCGCGCTGGAGGGTGCCGGGGTGCTTGCCCCGCTCAGCCCGGTCCCGGCGCGGCTGTCGGCGCTCGGTCAGCTACTCGGTCTGGCGATGCAAGGGCCCGCGGACGAGGTTCCGGGGCGATGGAAGGCCGTCATGACACACTACGGGCGCAGGAAGCGGCTCAACCCTGTCAGCGGGACCGCGACGATCGCCGTCGATTTGCCGGAAATCGACGGCACGCGGTTCGTGATAGCCGGGCTCCGCAGTGGCAGCGCGGGAACCTTCCTGCACGTTCTCGTCGACCGGCTGCCACGGCCGGTAACCCGCAGCCGCCCGGACATCGGCTTTTCCTGGTGGTTCAGGGACGACGCGGACTGCTGGCATCTTGGGGCTGTTGAGGACGTCGGCGCCGTCGGCGGTAGCGAAGCGATGCTCCGGTTGGTGCTGCTGCCGCCGCTGAGGCACGAGGCGTCCGCGCTGACCGCGGAGATCCGCGGCGCGACGCAGCAGCTGACGGCGAACCTCCAGGTTCGCTGGTAGCGGCGGCCATCATGAGCTGGTTCGACTCGCTGCCCCCCGCGGACGCGGCGGTGCCCTGCGGCACCGGCGCGCACCCCGTGCGCTGGGAGGCCGGCCGGCTGACGCTGCCCGCGCACCCGGACGCCGAAGCCGAACTGGTGCTCGGCGCGCTTGGCGGCGACAAGCCGGGCTGCGTCACGCTCGCGGAAACCTGGGCGCGGCACGCCGGCGACCTGACCGTGCTGACCTCCGGGCCGCGGTGCGACGCGGACCGCGTCCGCGTCGACTGGCCGCAGATCGAGGAGCTACGGGGCCAACTGCCGCGCAGTGTGGCGCGGCTGATCTCGCAGACGAGACCAAACCCTCCGGCGACCGCGACGCCACCGCCCCCAGTGCGTGTCGCCAGGCGCATCCACTACGGGCAAGCGGGAGCAGCCGGCCAGTTCACGCCCGGATTCCCTGGCTCACGGAAGGATGACGTCATCCGCCGCCAAATGCAGCAGATCGAGCTGCTCGAACTGCTCGCCCTCGGGCCGGAGTTCCAGTTCCGGCTGGCTGGCACGGTGATCGCGGCCTGGGCCGGTCCCGACCGACGGGACGACAGGGCAACGCGGCGGCCCGAGTTGTCCGGCGTGCTGACCGGCCGTTTCGCGCCGGCGGCGCAGGAGTGGCTCGGCGTCGATCCGGACACGGTGACCGTTACCACGCACGAAGAGGCGGGCTGGGGCAGCCTGCAGGTGATCGGCACCGGCCGAGGGCAGCGGCTGCGCGCGTCGCTGCCGCTGAGCTGGCTGTCCGAAGTATGGGCCTGCGGGCTCGCCGTCGTGGCCGGCCACCTGGTAGTGGCCGTCGAGGAACCCGGGTATCCGAAGGCCGGCGTCCTCGCGCTCGCCGCGCCCGAGGCTGAGCCGGTCCGGTTGCGCGCCCGCGCCACCGGGAGGTCCGCGGGCGGTCTGGTGACATGGACCTTGTGACCGGGCTGCGCCAGGCTGGCGTGGCACGAGGCGACCTCGTGGGGCTGGCGGTCGCACCCGACGGGACCGTCGCCGTCGGACTGGATGACGGCGGCTGGACCGCGCCGGTAAGCGAGCTGGCAGCCGCGGACGAGGCGCTGCGGCCGCGCTGGGTCACCTGGTCCCAGGAGACAGCGCAACGGCTGGTCACGGACGGCGTGCGGCTGGTGATGTGCTGGGATATCGCGGCGGTGCACCGGCTGCTGTTCGGCGGGTGGCGGGCGGACCCTGGCTGGGCGTGGGCGCACCTGCACGACCTGCCGCTCGACCAGGTCCCCGCCATCGAATCGCGGTCACGTGGCGAGGCGGACCTGTTCGACGCGGCCCAGGAACAGGAGGCGGAGCTGTCGCCGGCCGACCAGGCCGGCGACGTGCCAGACCCCGTTGGGCCCGACGGTCAGCTGCGGCCAGAGTGGACGCGTGGCGGCTGGGCAGACACCCCGGACCGGCTGGCGGTGTGGGCGCGGCTCGCACTGCGGGCCGCGCACGAGCAGGCCGCCGCGATCTCGGGACAGGGCGTCGAACTCGCTACCGCTCGCTCAGAATCGACTATCGAACTGCTCTGCGCCGAGCTGTCGGTCGACGGGCTGCCGATGGACGCGGGCGCGGCTGAGCGGGTACTCGCGGGGATCATCGGGCCGCGGCCTCGCGGCGAAGCCGAGGCGGCGGCCATGCGGGTGGCACGGGACGGCCAGGTGCTGCGGCACGCACCCTCCGGGGTGACCGCCGACCTGCGCAGCCCGGCCCAGGTCCGGCTGCTGCTGGCGGCGGCCGGCGTCGAAGTTCCTGACACTCGCGCGTGGCGGCTCGAGGAGTTCCGCGACTCCCATCCGCTTATCGCCGCGCTGCTCGAATGGCGCAAGGCGGAGCGGGTCGCCACCACCTACGGGTACGGCTGGCTCGACGAGCATCTCGGCGCGGACAGCCGGCTCCGCGGCGCGTGGACCGGTTGCGATGGCGCCGCCGGGCGGATGACGGCGTCTAACGGGCTGCACAACATGCCCGCCGCGATGCGCCAGGCGGTCATCGCGGCGCCCGGGCACGTCTTCGTGCGCGCCGATCTCGGCCAGATCGAGCCGCGTGTGCTCGCGGCCGTGTCTGGTGATCAGGCGCTGGCCGCGGCGGCGTCCGCCGATGACTTGTATCTGCCGGTGGCGACGCAGCTCGGGGTGGACCGGCCGACCGCCAAGGTCGCGATGATCGCCGCGATGTACGGTCAGACCACCGGGCACGGCGGGCAGGCGGGGCGGCGAATGCGGGCGGCGTACCCGGTCGCGATGGCTTACCTTGACACGGCGGACAGGTCCGCCCGCGCGGGGCGTGACCTGCGCACCTACGGAGGGCGGCGCGTTCGGATGTCTAGCGCGCCCGCGGACTCCGCACGGGTCGCGGCCCGCGGCCGGTACGGGCGAAACGCGCTGATCCAGGGCGCGGCCGCGGAGCTGTTCAAGATGTGGGCGCTCACCGTGCGAGCGCGGGGCCTGCCGCTGGACGCCAGGATCGTGCTCTGCCTGCACGACGAGTTGCTCGTGCACGTTCCGTGCGACCACGCGGAGGCGACCGCGCGGCTCGTTGGCGGCTGCCTGGAGGAGACCGCGGCCCGCTGGGCGCCCGGCGGACGCGTCCGGTTCATCGCCGATATTGCTGTCATCCGGACCTGGGCAGACGCCAAGTAACCCGCGAGGCTCGGCCATGCCGCTGCGTTTGGTAGCGTTGCGGACAGAAAACACAGGTGGGAGGGGGCTTGACGTTGCCGCGTTATCGCAGGGTGGTGGTCAAGCTCAGCGGAGAGGCCCTTGCCGGGCCCGCAGGAACGGGAGCTGACCCGGCTAGTCTCGCCCGCGTGGCGAACGAGCTGCTGTCCCTGCACCAGCTGGGCGTAGAGGTTGCGGTCGTCGTGGGCGGCGGCAACTACTTCCGCGGGCGGATGGCCGAGGGCTGGGGAATCAGCCGCGCCGAGGCGGACAACATCGGCATGCTCGGCACGGTGATGAACGCGCTGATGCTGCGCGGGGCGCTGACCGCGAGGACAGACACCGACGTGCGCGTGATGACAGCGGTGCCGATCCACAGCGTCGCAGAACCCTTTATCCGGCTGCGGGCCGTCCATCACCTGGACCGCGGCATGATCGTGCTGCTGGCCGGCGGCATCGGGCAGCCGTACGTGACCACGGACTACCCGGCTGTGCAGCGAGCGCTGGAACTCGACGCCGACGCCCTGCTCGTCGCCAAGCAAGGTGTCGACGGGGTCTACGACTCCGACCCCAAGATCAATCCGGACGCGGTCAAGTTCGACACGCTCACCTACGACGAGGCCATCGCGGCCGGCATCCGGGTCATGGATACCAGCGCGTTCGTGCTGGCCAACGAGCAGGGTCTGACCATGCACGTGTTCGACGTGGCCGCCCACGGCGTAATGCGCAAGATATGCGAAGGGGCCGATCTCGGCACGAAGATCACCCGCAAGCACTGACAACACGCCATAAGGCGGCAAACTGTTGGTATGAGCGAGCCGCAAGCCGGGAACCCCGCCGCGGAGGCGCTCGGGATCGCGGTCGCGGCTCGGGTGCCTGTCTTGCTGTGGGGCGCGCCCGGCACCGGGAAGACGTCGGCCATCCGCGCGATGGCGGACACGATGGGCCTCCCGTGCGAGACGGTGATCGCGTCGATCAGGGAACCCTCCGATTTCGCCGGCCTGCCCGTCGTCGCGGGCGACTCGGTCCGCTTCGCGCCGCCGCGCTGGGCGAAAAGGCTCGCCGCGGCCGGTACCGGTGTGCTGTTCCTTGACGAGCTGTCCACGGCGCCACCCGCCGTCCAGGCCGCGCTGCTGCGGGTGGTGCTCGAACGGACGGTGGGAGACCTGACGCTGCCGGCCGATGTGGCCGTCGTCGCGGCCGCGAACCCGCCCGAGCAGGCGGCCGACGGCTGGGACCTGTCCGCGCCGCTGGCCAACCGGCTGTGCCACCTGGTCTGGGAGACGACGCCGCGGTCGATCGCCGACGGCCTGGCCGGTGGCTGGGCCGCGCCGCTGGTTCCGGCGCTGCCTACCGGCTGGGCGGCCGCCGAGCAGCTGAATAAGGGGCTGGTAGCTGCGTTCTTGCAGGTCCGCCCAGCGCTGGCGATCGCGCCTCCGGCGAACGCCACCGAGGCGGGGCGCGGCTGGCCGAGCCCGCGCACCTGGGAGATGGCCGCCAGGCTGATGACCGCGACCGACGCCGCCGGGGCCAGCGACCAGGCTAGGTCCGCGCTGGTCCGGGGGGCCGTCGGGGACGGCGCGGGCGTCGAGTTCCTCGCCTGGCTGGTAGAGATGGACCTGCCCGACCCGGAAGAGGTACTCGCCAACCCGGCCTCGTTCCGGCTGCCTGAGCGCGGCGACCGCGCTTACGCGGCCCTCGCCTCGATCGCCGCCGCGGTCGCGGCGCAGCCCACGCCCGAGCGCTGGACGGCGGGCTGGCAGGTGCTTGGCGGCTGCGCCGCGAAGGTGCCCGACATCGCGGCGACGGCCGCCCGGGTCCTGGCCAAATGCCGCCCGGACGGCACCGAACTGCCGGTGGACGACATCAAGCTCTTCGCGCCCGTGCTCCGCGACGCGGGACTGCTGGCGCCATGACGCCCTCAACGGGGGGGCTCGGGGGGGTCGTCCCCCCCGGAGCTAGCAGCACTCTTGCCGCCTCCAGGCTGTGGGCCGCGGCTCGCTTCCCGTACCTGGCCAGCGGGCTGTTCGGCATCCAGGTGACCGAGACGCCCGGCCTGGGTTCGGTCGCGATCGACCCGCGCTGGCGGCTGTACGCGGACCCGGCGGTCGCGGGCGGCTGGACCGCGGCCGAGTTCGGCAGCGTGCTCGTGCACCACGTCTGCCATCTGCTCAGGAGTCATTCGGAGCGGGCGATGGAGGCCGGGGTAACCAAAGACGACTCCGCCCACTGGATACGCGCCGCGGACGCGGAGATCAACGACGACCTGATCCCGGCCGGGCTGGAACTGCCCGGCGACCCGGTGCTCCCGCAAGACTTCGGCGCGAAGCCCGGCAGGCTGGCCGAAGAGTACTACGCGCTGCTCAAGCAGCCTGTCCGCGAAGCTGGAGCCCCGGTCCGTTCCGATCAATGGGTTGATTGCGGAAGCGGTGCGGACGGATTGCCTCGTGACTGCGAAGGGGCCGGGGCGGCGGGCCTCGATCAGTGGCTGGCGGACCTGCTGATCCGTCAGGTCGCTCAGGACATCATCAAGCACAGCAAGACCGCCGGCACGGTGCCTGCCGGGCTGCTGCGCTGGGCGGGGGAAGTGCTCGCCCCCACGGTGGACTGGCGCCGGCAGCTGGCCGCCGAACTGCGGCGGGCCATCGCCGACGTCGCCGGCGCGGTCGACTACTCCTACCGTCGGCCATCCCGCCGCGGAGCCGCCGTGAGCGGGGTGGTGCTGCCCGCGCTGCGACGGCCGGTACCCGAGCTAGCCGTGGTGTGCGACACGTCGGGAAGCATGAGCGAGGACCTGCTGTCCATGGCCCTCGCTGAGGTGGAGGGCCTGCTGCGTGCGCTCGGGCTGGCCCGGCAACTGCGGGTGCTGGCCTGCGACGCCGCCGCCGGGCCCGCGCGGCGGGTGCGCACCGCGCGGCAGGTGGAGCTGACCGGGGGCGGCGGCACCAACATGGGCGCGGGCATCGCCGCCGCGTACGCGCTGCGGCCGCGCCCGGCCCTGACGGTGGTGCTGACCGACGGGTACACGCCGTGGCCCTCGATGCCACCGAAGGGGATGCGGGTGGTGGCCGGACTGCTCGGCGACGACGCGCCTGACGCCCCGTCGTGGGCGCGGCCGGTCCGGGTGCCGACTCCCGCGTAACGTGATCCTGGTGAGCGCACCGGAGACGACGGACGCGGCCGGGACGCCGGCGCAGACGCCTGCCTGGCCGACCGCCCGGACGATGACCACCATCGCGGTGCTCCTCACGTTCGCCTCGGGAGCCTCGGACGTAGCGAGCGTTACCAAACTGGGAAATGTCTTCACCAGTGTGATGACGGGGAACATAGCGGTCTTCGGCCTGTCGCTGGCGCGCGGGTCAGTGTCCCTGGCCGCGCACACCGGAGTGGCTGTCGCCGGGTATGTGGCCGGGGTCGTGGTCAGCACCCGGATCGACTGGCACCTAGCGGGAAAGCGGTCGGCGGGGCCGCAACCGAAGCCGCCAGGCGGCTACTGGCCCGCGCACATGACCGTGACGCTGCTCCTGGAGATCGCGTTGTTCTGCGGGGTAATCGTCGGCTGGGAGCTCACCGGGTCAAAACCGGCCGGCACGGCCCAGTTCATCATTCTGGCCGTCGCCGCCTGCGCGATGGGCATCCAGTCCGCCGCGGTGAACCAGATGGGCCTCGGGAACGTGTCCACTACGTTCCTCACCGGGACGCTGACCGGCCTGGTCAGCTCGCTTGCCCGGCCGGACAGCAGGCCGGCCGGGGGGCGGCGCCCCGCCATCCTGCTCGGCCTGCTGGCGGGCGCGGTGCTGGCAGGCGTGTTCCTGGCCACCATTCCTGATGCCGTCCCTGTCCTGCCACTCACCGCGCTGGTATGCGCGGTCGCGCTCGGCTCCAGGGGGGCACGGGGGGACGGGATGAGTCCCCCCGTTACGGGGGGGTCTCCGGGGGGGTCGTCCCCCCGGGAGCAAGCAGGGCGGAAACGATGCGGTAGCCGACGCCGCGGACGGTTTCTATGCGCGCACCCGAGCCGGCGAGCTTGGCTCGCAGCCGCGCCAGGTGGACGTCGATCGTGTTCGAGCTGAACGTGTCGGCCTCGTTGCTCCACACATGCTGCGCGATCTGCCTCCGGTCAGCGACCGCGGGCGAGAAGCGCATCAGCATCTCGAGGATGCCGAGTTCGGTTGAGGTCAGCGCGGGACGGCGGTTACCGAAGCGCACCTCGCGCGAGGCCGGGTCGCATTCCAGGTCGCCGATCGTGAGCCTGGGCGGCAGCAAGTCGGGCGGCCGGCGCTGCAGCGCGCGCAGCCGGGCGAGCAGTTCGGCGAAGTCAAACGGTTTGACCATGTAGTCGTCGGCACCGGCGTCCAGGCCGGCTACCCGGTCTTCCGGATTGTCCTTGCCGCTGACCATGAGCACCGGCATCCGCGCACCCCGGCGGCGGAGCCGGCGAACCACCTCAATGCCAGACATCCCTGGCATCAGCCAGTCCAGCACCGCGACGGAGTAGTCGTAGCAGCTTATGTAGCTCAGCGCGGTTTCGCCGTCACCCACCAGGTCCACCACGTAACCACGGTCGCGCAGCCCGTCGGCGAGCAACTCGCCGAGAATATCGTCGTCTTCCGCTACCAGGACTCGCACACCACGGGAATGTACCCGCGCACCCACCGCATCGAACTGTGCGAATGCGTGTTCAGAGGGAATACAGCGACATCAGACGCGGCGCCTAGCGGTTGATCTTGCGCCACAGGGGGCGCGGGACCAGGCGCATGGCCGTCGCCAGGCCCGCCAGCGAGGCCGGGACCCATACCGTGGACTTCTTTCCGCGCAGCGCGACAGCCACCGCCTGGCCGACCGCCTCGGGCGTGGTCGCCAGCGGGGCCGACGTCATGCCCTCGGTCATCCGGCCTGTAACGAAACCTGGACGGACCAGCAGCAGGCGTACGCCCGTGCCGTGCAGGTCATCCGCATACCCGCGGGCGAACGCGTCAAGGGCCGCCTTGGTGGCCCCGTACACCGCGTTGAACTTCCGCGGCCGGGTCGCCGCGACCGAGGACAGCACCACGATCGTGCCGCTCCCCCGCCGCCGCATGCGCCCGCCAAAGGCGAGCAGCGCCGTGACGTGGCCGGTGAAGTTGGTCTCGATCATGCTGGCGGCCAGGCGCACGTCCTGCGCGGCCCGCTCTTGGGTGATCAGGATCCCGGTGGCCGCGATCACCATGTCGGGGACGCCCGCCGCGCAGATCTCGTCGGCGAACGCCTGATGGCTCGCGGTGTCCATGGCGTCGTACCGGGCCACCGCCACGGCGCGGTTCAGCGTCTTGCCCGCGGCCTCCAAGCGCTGCGGGTCCCGGCCCGCCAGGATCACCTCCGCGTCCCGGGGCAGGTCGAGCGCGGACAGGATCGCCAGGCCTATCTCGCTCGTGCCGCCTAGCAGCAAGACGCGGGACGGCCCCGAGGCACCATGGTTAGCGTTCGTCACGTCAGCCAACCTACGCTGCATAGAGTCCGGTACAGAACAGAACCAGCCATGCCCCTTCGCAGCAGAGCATGATCATGTCCCTGGTGATCAGGTCCTCCACCGCGCGGACGCTGCGGCGCGCGGTGAGCACGCCGAACCAGATGAGCGCGGCCGCCAGCGGCACAGCGCTGGCCAGATGCCAGCCGCGGGCGGGGGTGTCCTCGCCGGCCGCCCACATCAGGTAGGTCGCCAGCATGCCCGCGCCGACCAGGAACTGAACGATCCGGAGCACGCCTGGCCGGTACCAGCGCAGCACCGGACGGTGCCGGACCGCGTCCGCTCCCAGGCTGGTCAGTTCGGTGTACCGCTTGGCGACCGCGACACCGAGGGCACCCAGGCTACATACCAGCAGGAACCAGATGGACAGCTTCACGTGGGTCGCCGCGGCGCCGCCGAGGACGCGCAGCAGGAATCCGGAGGCGACGAGCAGCATCTCGACGTACGCGACGTGCTTGAGCCGGAACGAGTACAGGAACGACGAGAACAGATAGGCGGCCGCGGTGGCGATGAGCAGCGGCTCGCGGATCGCCACGCCGGCGGAAATGGCAAGGGCGGCCGCCAGGACGGCCAGCACCACGGCGTGCTGTGCCGGGAGGGCTCCCGAGGCGATCGGCCGGTTCCGCTTGACCGGGTGCCGCCGGTCACGCTCGACGTCGACGACATCGTTGACGAAGTACACCGCGGCCGCCGCGCAGGCGAACGCGAACATCGCGACCAGCGCGTAGGCGAACCCGTCATTGCGGCCGAGCGTGGCGGCCGCCAGCGGCGCCGCGAACACCAGCAGGTTCTTCGGCCACTGCCGGGGCCTCGTAGTGCGGATGACCGCGATCAGCCACCGGGACGGCGAAACGCGAACCGTCGCCGTGGCCGGCACTGCCGGTTGTGGGCCTGTGTTCTCGCCACGAGCCCACGTCTTGTTGACGGTCACCGAGCGTAAACCGCGGTGAAGTCGCGGGTAGACGGGGTGTAGTACGAGTACGGGTTCGCCTGCTGGCCGGGCAGCAACGGTACCGGCGTAGGGTCGCCCGGGTGCCCGTCGGCCTGGTAATAGTCGAACTTCATCCACTCCGGGTTGATGTCCATCTGCATGCCCTCGACCGCCCCGGCGCGCACCAGCAACTCGCCGAGGTCCTGGGCGTCAAGGGCCTGGCCATAGACGAAGATGATCCGGCCGTCCTTGGTTATCCCGATGCCGGACCGCCACACCCAATACCCACCGCCGAGCGTCGCGCCCCAAGCGCCGGTTTTCACGGCCGAGTTCGCGTCCGGCGAGAGCTTGCCGTGGTCCACGAGCAGCTCCAGGTTCTGCCTGACGCCCTCGATCCTGGAGTTCATCGTGAAGTCCCGGCCCCACTCGCCGATCTTGATGGTGCCGTTCTTGTAGTAGACGATCGATGCCGTTCCGTTGACCAGCGAGCCGTGGTACATGCCGTTCAGGTAGAACCCGCCCCCGGCCGAGTCCAGTTTGAAGCCGCCGTTGAAGGTCGCCAGCACGCCGGTCCGCTGGCCGGGCGGGATGTAGTTCGCCACGCCCCAGTTGCCGCCGTCGCCCGGGGCGCTGCCCGGGTCTTCCGTACCTGGCCGCAGCGAGAACTTGACCAGCCGCTGGTCGATTGAGGCGATCCCGTTGGAGTAGGAGGTGTACTGCCCGCCGTCCCGCAGGAACGTGACCAGGATCGCGGGCTCGCCCTTCACCTTCTCGACCACCCGCCACTGGCCTTCACCAGGCAACGGCGCGCCGGCCGCCAGCGTCTTCACCTTGGCCGGGATGTCGGGCACGAACCCCTTGTGCTTGCCCTTGTTAGTCGTGATCTGCTCGCCCTTGGGCACGGCGTAGCTGAAGGACGGCTTGCCGCCAACCTTCGGCGGCTGGTAGCTCAGCCACTCGCCGAACGTGACAACAGGGCCGAGGTAGTGGTCGCGGGCCCATTCCGCCAGGTTGGCGCTGAAGCCCTGGCCGTTGTTCTTGAAGGCCGCCTGGCCGGCGGAGAACATCACCCAGATGAGGAACACGCCGATGATCGCGGCAACCACGCGGACCGAGCGGCGGCGGGCGAACCTGCGCAGCCGACGGAAATGGACTTTGCGCTGACCAGGGGCGCCGGTCTCGGCGGCGCCCCTGTTGCGGTGGCGCGGAAAGCCGCGTGGCTTTCCCCGGCCCGGCCTCGGCCCCTGCCCCGGGGGTCCGGGCGCGGCGCCGTACTCCGTGCCGGGATAACCCTGCTGCTCCTGGTAGCCCTGCTCCTGGTAGCCCTGCTGTTCCTGGTAGCCGTTGTATCCGGCGTACCCCTGGCGGTCGTATCCCTGGCCGCCTCGCGGGTCGCGGTAGCCCTCTTGCCACACTGGCTGGTCGGCGTAACCGCCGTACTGCCACGCTGGCTGGTCCGCGTAGCCCTCGTACTGTCGCGCTCCTTGATACTGGCCGTTCTCCTGAGCTCCGTAGGACTGATCCCCGTACCACTGGCCGTCTTGAGGCTGACCGTTCTGCTCGTGCACCCCGTAAGTGTGGTCGTCCTCCCTCTGAGCGCCGTAAGTCTGGCCTCTGTAGCCCCGCTGGTCGTAGCCGTAACCGTCCTGCGCCTGACCGTCGTACCGCTGATCGTCCCACTGCTGCCCGGACGCCCCTGTCATGTCGCCATCCCCCGAACCGGGCAGCTACTGCCCCGCGCCGCACCCCTGATTTCACCGCTCGCCGTACGGACAACCCTGGAGAGATCCCCGGGCACCGTTCGCGACATGTCGGTGTACCTCCCGCGTAGCAAGTCCCGCAGGGAAGCTACCCGCCTTAGATGAAGGAATCGTTACACACACGATGCCTTACTGAGGCTGCGTTCCCGATGCTTCCTATGGTCTAAGCGGGTGCGCGGTGTTCACGCATGTTGTCAGAATATGCGGTCGCTGATCTGATGTGGGCTCAACCTCACAGGACCGGTCCAGTCGGCGTCGCGGATCGCCTTCATGGCGAGCTTGCGGGTCGCCGGGTCCATGCGGTCGATGAAAAGCACACCGTCGAGGTGGTCGGTCTCGTGCTGCAGGCAGCGCGCCAGTATCTCGGTGCCGACGATCTGCACCGGGTCACCGTGATCGGTGAACCCGCGAGCCACCGTGTTGAGCCGGCGCTTGACGTCGAAGTAGATGCCAGGAAAGGACAGGCAGCCCTCCTCGCCGTCTTGCTCCTCCTCGTCAGGAAAGTTCAGTTCCGGATTGACCAGGTAGCCGCGCTCGTCGTCCACCGCGTAAGCGAACACCCGCAGGCCCACGCCGATCTGCGGTGCGGCCAGGCCCGCGCCCTGTGCGTCACGGAGTGTCTCGGTCAGGTCCTTGACCAGGTTGCGCAGTTGCTTGTCAAAGTCGGTAACTGGGTCGGCCGCGGTGCGCAGGACTGGGTCGCCGAAGAGGCGGATCGGTCGGATCGACATGCCTACCGAGGTTAGTCGCTAACGCGGGCCCAGCACACTGCTGTGGAACTTATTTGACAGGCTGCGACGAAGGAATATACAACTGTAACAGTAAGTTTCTTACTGGCGGAGGGTGAGACCAGGTAGGCGACCCTCCTAGGAGGCAACGATGTACCTGACAACTCTCGACCCGATCTCGCGTGACTTCGACCGGATCGCGCGGCGGGCCTTCGGCCCGGCGACCTTCCGGACGGCGGTCGCCACGGCCCTTCCCATGGACACCGTGCGCCGCGAGGGCGAGCTCGTCCTGCGGTTCGACGTCCCGGGCTACGACCCGGAGAAGATCGACGTCACCGTTGACCGCGGTGTGCTCGCCGTGAGCGCCACGCGCGAGGAGAACCGCGAGGAGGGCGAGTCGCCCGTCGTCCGGGAGCGCCTTTTCGGCAGCTTCACCCGGCGCGTCCGGCTCTCTGACAACCTGGACGCGGACGCGATCGAGGCGACCAACCGCGACGGCGTGCTCGAGATCCGGATCCCGGTTCGCGAGGAGGCCAAGCCCCGCAAGATCGAGGTCAGCGTTTAAATCCACAACGAGCGGCCAGCGGAGTGCCGCTGGCCGCTCGTTATGCCGGATGAATAGGCCGTGCAGCTGGTTATAGGAAGATGAATGGGACATTCATGCCAGGTGCTGCTTGGGTGCTCCGGGAGGTGACAGGACATGGAGCCGTTTGAGGACGAGAACGTTCCGCTTTTTACCGTGGGGCAGGTCGCGCAGATGCTCGCTGTTAAGCAAGCCTTCCTCCGGCGCGTCGACGAGCTTCAGGTCGTCTCCCCGCAGCGGTCGGCGGGTAACCAGCGCCGCTACTCCCGGGTGGAGATCCGGGTCATCCAGCAGGTCGTGAGCATGGCCGACGAAGGCATGACGATGACCGCGATCAGGCGCGTCATCGAGCTCGAGCAGCAGCTAGCCGACCTCACCAGGCAGCACGAGGAACTCGCCCAGCGGCTGGCCCAGGTGACGGCCGAGCGGGACGACCTAGCCCATAGGCTGAGCATGTGGCTCAGGAGAGGCGGCCCGGTCCGTTCTGAAGAAGAATAGGGCGGAGCCCATCTAGTACGGCGGGATCGTCGATAGTCGAGGGAACTGGCTCGTCCTTCCCGTTGGCGATGCCGCGCATCGTCTTCCTGAGGATCTTTCCCGACCGTGTCTTAGGCAGCGCGGGCACGATATTGAGCCCGCTCAGTGTCGCGATCGGGCCGATCCGCTCACGGATCATGCCGGCCAGTTCCGCCGCCAGGACGTCAGGGTCGGCGGCGGCGCCGGCCTTGAGGACCACGAAACCGCGCGGAACCTCGCCCTTGAGCTCATCGTTCACGCCGAACACGGCGCACTCAGCGACCGCGGGATGACTAGCGAGCACCTCCTCCATCTCGCCGGTGGACAGCCGGTGCCCGGCCACGTTGATCACGTCGTCGGTCCGGCCCATGACATACAGGTAGCCGTCCGCGTCGCGGTAACCGCCGTCGCCGGTCAGGTAATAGCCGGGATACCTGGCCAGATATGCGCTGACGAAGCCCTCGTCGTTGTGCCACAGGGTGGGCAGGCAGCCGGGCGGCAGCGGCAGCTTGATGACGATCTGACCGGTCTGGCCTGGTGGCAGTTCGGCGCCATCGTCGTCGAGTATCCGCACGTCGTAGCCAGGGATGGGCATGGTGGGCGAGCCCGGCTTGGTCGGCAGCGGCTCCAGGCCCATCGGGTCGGCCGCGACCGCCCAGCCGGTCTCGGTCTGCCACCAGTGGTCCACAACCGGCACTCCGAGACGCTCGCCCGCCCAGCGGTAGGTTTCCGGGTCGAGGCGCTCGCCCGCGAGGAACAGGTACCTGAACCCGGTCAGGTCGTAGCCGGTCATGAGCTTGCCCTCGGGATCTTCCCGGCGGATCGCGCGGAACCCGGTCGGCGCCGTGAACAAGGCCTTCACGTTGTGTTCCTCGACGACTCGCCAGAACGCTCCCGCGTCGGGCGTCCCTACCGGCTTGCCCTCGTACAGGATCGTGGTGCAGCCGGCCAGCAGGGGCGCGTAGACGATGTACGAGTGGCCGACCACCCAGCCGATGTCGGACGCCGCCCAGAACACCTCTCCCGGGTTCATGTCATAGACGTTTCGCATGGACCAGGCGAGCGCGACCGCGTGCCCGCCGTTGTCCCTGACGACGCCCTTTGGCTTGCCCGTGGTGCCGGAGGTGTACAGGATGTACAGCGGATCGGTCGCCTGTACCGGCACGCACGGCCGCGGTCGCGCGGCCGCCATGAGCGCATGCCAGTCCAGGTCCCGCTCACCCATCGCCGCGGGCGCCTGCGGTCGCTGCACGATCACCGTGTGCGCCGGCTTGTGCGTCGCCTCCTCGATGGCCTTATCCAGGATCGGCTTGTACTCGATGATCCGCGTCACCTCGATGCCGCATGACGCGGACACGATCAGCTCCGGCCGCGCGTCGTCGATGCGCACCGCCAGCTCATGCGCGGCGAACCCGCCGAACACCACCGAGTGCACCGCACCGAGCCTGGCGCAGGCCAGCATCGCCACCACGGCTTCCGGGATCATCGGCATGTAGACGACGACGCGGTCGCCCTTGCCGATGCCAAGGTCGGCGAGCACCCCGGCGAACCTGGCCGTCTCGTCTGTCAGCTCGCCGAAGGTGTAGCTGCGCTTGGTCCCGGTGACCGGCGAGTCGTAGATCAGTGCCGTCTGGCTGGCTCGTCCGCTGTCGACGTGGCGGTCGAGGGCGTTGTGGCAGGTATTCAGCGAACCGCCGCGGAACCACCGGTAGAACGGCGGATTGCTGTCGTCCAGGATGGCTTCCGGCTCCTCGTACCAGTCGATGGCCCGGGCGGCTTCGGCCCAAAAGCCGGCGGGGTCGGTGAGACTGCGGAGGAAGACTTCCTCGTATCTGCCCATAGGGGGCAGCGTAAGCCCGCTATCGGGACGATGCCTAGCGGCGGTTCAGGTCACCCGGCACAGGATCTCCGCGTTCACAACCGTGAACCATCCGTCTTGGTGTGCGGCCCAAGCGCGCCAGGCTTCTGCGATCTGTTCCAGGTCCTCGGCGGTGGCGTAGCCGCCGCTGATGGCGTTCGCCGCGTACGACGACTTGACCGTCCGGTCCGCCCATAGGCCGCCCCACCACTGTCGTTCCGGCGGGGTGGCGTACGTCCAGGTGGTCGACGTCGAGGTCACGTCCGTCAGCCCGGCCTGCCGCGCCCAGGCGTGCAGCCGGCGGCCCGCGTCGGGCTCGCCCCCGTTGCCCCTGGCGACCTTGTGGTACAGCGCCAGCCAGTCGTCCAGGACCGGGATCGCCGGGTACCAGATCATGCCGCCGTAGTCAGCGTCGCGTACCGCGATCAGGCCGCCGGGCTTGGTGACCCGGCGCATCTCGGTCAGCGCGCGCACCGGGTCGCCGAGATGCTGCATTACCTGGTGGGCGTGCACGACGCAGAACGTGGCGTCCGGGTAGTCGAGCGCGTAGACGTCGCCGGTGGTGAAGTCGAGGTTGTCCCGTTGCGCCGCCAGCTCGCGAGCCTCGTCCACGACTTCTGGCGCGGTGTCGATGCCGGTCACGTGTCCCCGCGGAACCCGGTCGGCGAGCCCCGCGGTGATCGTGCCCGGCCCGCACCCGACATCCAGGATCCGCATGTGCGGCTTGAGGTGCGGCAGCAGGTACGCGGCGGAGTTCTCGGCGCTGCGCCAGCGATGCGAGCGCAGGACAGAGTCGTGATGACCGTGGGTGTAAACGTCTGACATGCGGTCAGCGTAGCTCGTGTCTTATATTCCGATCAATTCTGTCTCACTATACGAGACATTTATTCCATGTGGCAGCCGTCGGTGCGGACGCGGGCAGGGTGGCTACGAGCCTTGGCCCGCGGCATACCTGTCGGCGAGCGCACGAGGCGCGCAGGCCAGCCAGCCGTCGGTCAGGGCTTCCTTGAGCGCTTGGGCGGTGACCTTGCTCAGCTGGATAAGGATGGCGCTGTACCCGTCGAAATGCGGGATGGTGAAGAAGGTTTCCAGGTTGGCGGCGAGGATGGCCTCCTTCTCGGCCAGGTCCGCGACGCGGACCGCGAGGATCGGCCCGTCCGGCGGGGTCTGGTCGCCGTACCGTCTGATGTCGGCCTTGCTGAAGGGACGCTCCCAGGCGAACGCCTTGCCGCCGACTTGCCAGCTGCGCTGATCGTGCCCGTGCTTATCTTCGCCTTCTGTCACCTCGGGCAGTTCGGCGGTCATCCGGGCCACGTCCTCGAAGGTCGCCACGATTGACAACGTACCCGGCGCTCAGGGGGCGAAGATGGTGGCGTGGCACCAAGGATGCGCGTCGTCGCGATGACGCCGGAGTACGCGGCGGACATCATCACCTGGCGGTACCCAGCGCCGTATGACTGCTACGACGTCGGCGACGTCTCGCCTGGGTTCCTGCTCGATCCGGGCAACGAGTTCTTCGCCCTAGTGTCGGGGCCGGGCGAGCTGATCGGGTTCCGGTCCTTCGGCGCGGACGGGCGGGTGCCGGGCGGAGAGTACGACGACTCGGCCCTCGACACCGGTGGCGGTCTGCGGCCCTCGCTGACCGGGCAGGGGCTGGGCCGGCAGGCGATCCAGACCGGACTGGAGTTCGGGCGGTGCCGCTTCGCGCCACCGGCGTTCCGGGTGACGGTGGCCAGCTTCAACGTCCGGGCACTGCGGGTAGTGACGTCGCTTGGCTTCCTCCCGGTAAGCAGCTTCGCCGCCACGACAGACGAACGCCGCTTCGAGATCCTCATCCGAGACGAAGTCGCTTCGAGCCCGGTCACCTAGGACCGGCTCCCACACCGCGGGGGGTCAGGTCGTTGTGACTCTCACCCCGTGGGCGGTCAGTTCTGATCGCACGCGGTCGGGATCGTTCGGGGTGATCACAGGAAGGACGCGGCCGCCCGACGTATGGATGACGAACTGGACCGTCTTCCGCGGGCGACCCGGGTCCAGGTTGTACCAGTGGCGGAAGTCGCCGCTTCCCCAGATCCGCCACTGCCCGGTCAAGCCAGCCATCGGCCGCCGCTGTACCTGCTCGATCTTGGTGTACGGGATGCGCTTGTCGCCGAACGGGAAATAGTAGCGGCGGATCACGAGGGCATCCTCGGTGCAGGCCACGCCACCGTCGTCGTAGGTCATCGGTACACCCCAGGCTTGTCGGACCGGTATTCCATTGCCGTTCATGAAGGTAACCCTTGACTGCCTGAACGTACCGTCGCAGCCTGAAAAACGGAGCCGAAAACAATGCGACGGTTCCGCACGCCGGTTGTCTCGCGGGAAGGAAAACCTTGAGTAAAGAGAAGTTCGACCTCGTTTTTCTCGCGGGCGGAACGCTACTGAACGTGCTCGGTACGCGGCTGCGCCGCGAGCCGGCCACGCCACGAGAGTCGGTGGGCGCCGCCGTGTACACGCTGGGCCAAGTATTCGACGAGCACCGCGACCGCCTGGCGGACGCTGGCGCGGTCGAGAGGCAGATCGGGACGATCCGGCAGGAGCTGTGCGCGTCCAGGCCGCGCCGAGCTGTGCTCGCCGGGCTGGTTGACGAACTCGTCGAACAAGTCAGCCCCGTTGCGGAACTGGCGGACGCGGCGGAGCGAGCACGAACGGAGATATCGGGCTACCTGCGCGTGCGATTCGGGGGCTGGTCGATCAGCTGAACGGCGCAGCCGCGAGCCGGATCGCCGCTAGTGTCTGAAGGAGCATGGTAAGCGTCTACGACAGCGAGCGCCTCGCGACGGGTTACGCGTTCGACAGGCCTCCGATACACGAGCACATCCTCCGGTCGGCCCACTTGGATCAGCAGGCCGAGCGGGCCTTGGACGTAGGGTGCGGCGCGGGCCTGTCCACTGCCGCACTGGGGTCTTTGGCCCGGCAGGTGATCGGCCTGGAACCGATCTCCACCATGCTCGGGCACCGGCGGACGGTCGCGCCGCTGGCCAGGTTCGTCATCGGCCAGGCTGAGCGGCTGCCGTTCGCCGCCGGGTCATTCGATCTGGTCTCGGCGGCAGGATCGCTGAACTACGCCGACCTCTCGTCGGCTCTCGCCGAGATAGCGCGGGTGCTGACCAGCGACGGTACGTTTCTGCTTTACGACTTTTCCGTCGGCCGGCGCTCGGTCAGCGGCAACGAGCTGGCGGATTGGTTCGCCTCGTTCGAACAACGATTCCCGTGGCCGTCCGATGGTTGGCAGCCCTTTGACGTGCGCGAGTCGCCTCTCGTCGCGTATGGCTTGCGGCTGCTCGATTACACGGGCGTCGAGTGCCTGTTGCCGATGACATTGGATTCTTACCTGCGCTACATGCTCAGCGAGACCAACGTGGACAACGCCATCGCCCGCGGGGCCAGCAGCGCCGAAGAGGTTCGCGAGTGGTGCCGAGGAACACTGGAGGCGGTCTTCGCGAACGGTGAAGTGACCGTGGTCATCCCCGGACATATAGCCAAGCTCGGCCGTTCACAGGCCACCCAGGACTAGACCTGCTGCCCCGCCAGCCAGCGGGCGCCTCGTTACGCCGCCCTGGGCGGCACCACCCTTCTCTCGTCGGTACTGGCGATGGCCCGTGAACCTTGTGGCCTTCGGGGCGGGAGCGGCTCGGCGAGTGCGGCGTTGCCTCACCTCGCCCCCTCAGGCTGCCTCCGAGTTTGCTGCAAGTCGGCTGACCGTCAACTCTGCACACTGAGCGACCACTTTGGTGTCCGATATGGGCGGTATGTCTGGCGCGAAGGTATGCAAAGTGAGCGGGTGGGGCTGGTGTGATCCACGGGGTTTCGCGACGGGGGCAGGAAGCGAGGGCTGGGGCGATCCATGGAGATCGCGGAGGGAATGGCGGTTGCCGGTCAGACCGGTCTCCCCGTCCGCACAAGATCTACCGCGCTAAAGACGCGTCGCGAGCATGATGAGCATGATCACCAGAAACGCGCCCGCCGTAAGTATGAAGATCACCGCGAGGACGTGCTCGAGGATCCAGTCCCGGCGTGCTCGCCGTTGCCGTTCCCTCAACGGCATCCTGCGCCGGGGCGGGCGATAGCCGGGCGGAGGATCGTGCAGGATAAGCGCCTTGGTCCTGCCGCCACCCCGCCCCCGCGGGCCACCGATCCAGACCATCACGCCTCCCGACGCTTTTGCCCGACAGTGTAATGCCGTGCGGGATGGCCGAAAAGACCACAGGCTCGCCCGTTTGGCTGTTACCGCTGCTCAGGCGGGTTTCTGCGGAGTTGTGGCGGCGTATTGTCCAGACAGCAGCGGACGAAGTCCTGGACAACGGATCGGCATCAGCTTGGCTGCGACCGCTGTTTAGCCTGGAGACGGAGTCGTTCAGCGCACTGGCCGAAAGGACAGGCACATGCCAGGCCCCAGTGAACTCGCGTCTTACCCGCCCGCACCCATCATCGGCCGGGAAGCCGAACTGGCCAGGCTGCACGGGCTTGTGGACTCGGCCCCGCAGGCCGGCCGGGTTCTGATCGTGATCGGTGAGCCAGGCATGGGCAAGACCGTGCTGCTGGCGAACGCGGCCAAACGGGCACGGTCAGCGGGCCAGCAGGTGCTGCGGGTCACAGGGCGGGAATCGGAGTCGAGACTCGCGTTCGCCGGGTTGCATCAGCTCCTGCGGTCGGTGCTGCCGGCCGCCGCCCGACTTCCTGGGCGGCAAGAACGGGCGTTGCTCGGGGCCCTCGGCTTGGCCGCGGACCCCGTTGCGCCCGACCTGCTTCTCACTGGCGTCGCCGTCCTCACCCTGCTGTCGGATCTTTCTGAACGCTCTCCGGTCCTGGTGGTCGCCGACGACGCCCACTGGCTCGACCGCAGCTCGCTTGATGCCCTGGCCTTCGCCGCCAGCCGCCTGGACACCGAGCCGATCGTGCTGCTTGTAGGCGCCAGGGGCCAGGCCCCGCCCCACGGATTTGAGCGGGGATTCCCAGAGCTGTACCTCGGGCCGCTGCCGGCGGCGGACGCCGGCCGACTGCTGGACGAGCAGCCTCACCCACCGCGGGGACGAGCGCGGGCGCAGGTACTCGACCAGGCAGAGGGTAATCCCATGGCGCTGATCGAGTTGGCGAAGGTCATCGCCGCCGATCCCGGCGCCAGTCGCCGCTGGGCCGCCGAGCCGCTCCCGCTGACTGACCGGCTGAGCACTGTCATCACCTCCAGGTTCGCCGCCCTGCCAGAGGAGACGAAAGAGGCGCTGCTGCTGGCCGCAGTGGCTGACGGCCAGGACTTGAGCGCGAGCAGCCGTGCGGCTGGGTCAGATGCGCGGGTCCTCGCGCCGGCCGAGCAGGAGGGCCTTGTCACGGTCGGCCGGACCGGGCTGCAGTTCTCCCATCCCCTCGTCCGCTCCGCCATCTACCACTCCGCGCCCTTCGCGCAGCGCGCCGCGGCGCACCGTCAGCTCGCCCAAGCCCTGCACGACCAGCCAGACCGTCGAGCCTGGCACCTGGCCACCGCGGCACTGCAGCCGGACGAGCAGGTGGCTTGGCTGCTCGAGGCCACCGCCACCCAGGCGCAACACCGTGGCGGCGCCGCCGCCGCGGCGCTGGCCATGGAACGTGCCGCGGATCTCAGCCCCGACCCCAAGGACCAGGCACGCCGGCTTGTAGCCGCTGCCTCGGCCGCCGTTCCCACCGGCCAGGCCGACTGGATCCAGGACCTCACCACCCGCGCCCTCGCCGTCACATCGGACCCCGGACTACGGCTGACTGCCCGCCACGACGCCGGGTGGGCGCTGGCCTACTCGGGCCGGCCTTCTGCCGCGCTGGACGCGCTCATCTCCGTCGCCGAAGAGGCGGCCCGCGACCTGCCGACCCTCGCCTGGGAGGCCCTCGCGGATGCCGCTACCGTCGTGTACCACGCAGGCACGCCCGACAGCTGCCAGGCCGTAGGCCGCGTTCTCTGGCTCCTGGAAAATCAGGGATGCCGGTCCGCCAGCGATAGCCCGCGCGTTGATTACGGCCCGCGCAAGCTCTGGATACAGGCATGCACCGACCCCTTCGGCAGCAGAAGCGAGCTCATCAGGTACCTGCGCGAGACCAGTCGCTCTCCTCATGACGAGCCCGCGCTGTGGCGAATCGGTTCCGCCGCATGGCTCCTAGACGAATCCCACCTGGCGATCACCATGCTGCAGGACGCCATGCAGCGGCTCAAAGCCCCCGGCACGCGGGGCACTAGCGGCCCCGGCCTCACCGCGCTCGGATGGGCATACATCGACAGTGGGCGCTGGGACGACGCCCAGGAAGCCGCCACAGAAGCTGCCGACCTGGCCGAGGCGAACCAGATGAAACTCATCGCCGCGGCCGCGGACTTGATCGCCGCCACCGTCTTTGCCATGCGTGGCGACGCCCCCGCGGCACGCACGCATGCGAACAGGGCGCTGGCCACCGCCGACCCGGCAGAAAGCGGGCTGATAGCCGCCCGGGCGCGGCGGGCCCTCGGCATCGCCGCCCTCACCAACGGCAGCCACCTCCTTGCCTTCACCCAACTTCGCCAGCTCTTCAGCGAGGAAGGCGCGCCCGTCCACAACATCTTCTCCTACCTAGGCGTGGCCGATCTCGCCGCCGCCGCGGTCCGTGCCGACCGGGCGATGGAAGGACAAGGCGTCCTCGAGCAGGCGCTCAGCCACCTAGGCGGCACGGCCTCTCCCCGGGTTGGCCAGCTCATCGCCCGCGCGCGCGGCATCCTCGCCGGCCCGGACGGCGCTGAAGCCCATTTCGAGACGGCGCTCGCCGACCCGGCCGGGGAGCAGTGGCCCTTCGAGCGGGCACAGCTTCGCCTTGACTACGGCGAGTGGCTGCGGCGGCGCCGCCGGATCAACGACGCCAAGCCCGTTCTGGCGCAGGCCCTGGCCACCTTCCGCCAGCTAAGGACCTGGTCCTGGGCGCAGCGGGCGGAGGCGGAGCTGCGGGCCAGCGGCGTGGCCGCGACGGGTACACCCGGCGAACCCGATGCCCTGTGGGAACTGACCCCGCAGCAGCGCCAGATCGTCTGGCTGGCCAGCGAAGGCATGACCAACCGCGAGATCGGCGACCGGCTCTTCCTCTCACCCCGCACAGTCAGCTCACACCTGTACCGGTCCTACCCCAAGCTCGGGGTCACCGACCGCCACCAGCTACGCGACGTCATCGCCCGCGCCGGCACCGCGGCGCCAGCCTGAGAAGACGCAGAAAGCGGGACTTCGCAGGTGCAGTCACCTGCCGGATACCGGGACGGCCCTGCTTCCTCCAAGGTGGAGGCAACGCAGAAACGACGCATCCTGACGGAGGCCGCCATCATGATTATCTTCGATAACCCTGCGACCGTCCCCGCCCCGGCCGGGGCATATTCCCACGTCGCGCGCGCTGAACTCGGTGATAAGACCATCCTTCAGCTGTCTGGCCAGGCCGCCATTGACGCCGAAGGCAATATCGTCGGCGGCAACGACGTGGCCGCGCAGGCGGAATACATCATGGACAACATCACCGCGATCCTGGCCGCCCACGGCGCCACCCTGGCCGACGTGGTCAACATCCGCGCCTACATCACCGACACGAGCCGGCTTTCCGAGTACGGCAAGGTACGGGCGGCGCGCTTCACCGGGACACCACCGACCGTCACGACCGTGGAGGTGTCCCGCTTGTTCGTCTCCGGTGCGCTCCTCGAGGTCGAGGTTTCGGCCATTACCTGAGCACGTGAATCGCCGTCAGCTTGCCGCCATCGGGAGCGACTCGGTGGCCCGCATCACTGGCCACGCTTGGTCCTGCAACGGCAGTTATGGAAGGTAAAAGCGCAGAGTCTTGAGGATGCACCGCACGACCGGCCGCGGGCATCACGGCCACCCGAGGATGACGGCAAGCGGCTACCTGCCCGTTTTGCCCTGATTGCCTCAACGGCTCGTTGAAAGTTAGCACTGTAATTCCATGATCTCGAAACTTATATGTACCAATAGCTACCAAATGCCTACGTGATAAAAAATGTTTACGCGATCATGAGCCTGGCAGCGATTGGGACCGCGCACCGGGAGCTAACACGGCACCACCAGGATCCCTCGCCGCACAACCGGCTCCCCAACCCGCCGACCCGCCAGCACAACCAGCCCGGAGAGGCCCCAAGCACAAGCACCGTCGCAGTACTAGCTAGGGAGGTTGCCCCATGACCGTTTACATGGTGGCGCAGGTGGAGATCCTGGACCGGGAGCAGTGGGAGCGCTACAAGGAGATCGCCGCGCGGGAAATCGCCCGGCACGGCGGACGCTACCTCGCGCGCGGCGCCAACCCGGAAGTGGCAGAAGCCGACTGGAAGCAGCCGGAAAACCTGCGGATCAACATGGTCGCGTTCCCCAGCATGGAGCAGGCTCACGCCTGGTACGACTCACCGGAATACGCCAAAGCGCTGGCCTTCAGGAAAATCGCGGTACACCGGCGCCTGTTCTTCGTACATGGCGCGGACGAGCCGCAATGGTGCTATGAGTCGTGAGCGCGGTTCTTTAACTGGGCCGCGTTTCTGGAGACGCCCGCCCGAGTTCGAGTACGTTGGCCACGGCACGATCCCCACCGCCGCCGCGACGAAGGGAACCTGGCCGAACGAGCGCCACCGGCCGTTCGGTGAAAAGAATTTCAATTAATCTGAACGGAGGGTGGTTTTCCGATTTACGTATGTTCTTGCTGGTACGGGTGGAACTTCGACTTGTCGCCGGCGTCCCAGCTTTCGCGGAAGCCGGGTGCGGCCAGGTCCCAGTCCGGGCGGATCTCGCGGGTCGCCTCGCGCAGGTCCCGGCGCAGGTCCTCGAACGACGGCCGGCCCCAGAACCAGTAGCCGTTGTAGACGCTGAAGATGACAAGCCCGGGCTTGAGCACCAGCGTGTACGGGATCGTCGGGTCGTGGTACGGGTCGGTGTACTCCTTGATGTCCAGGTCCTTCTGGACGTGGCGACCCGCGTCGGACAGGAACGTCCACTGCGCGCCCACCTGATCGCGGAACTCGTTGGTCTCCAGGATGTTGTCGGTGGAGATCGTGACGATCTGGGTATAGGCGACGGCGATCTTGGGGTAGTTCGCGGCCAGCTCGAGGTGCTGCTGGTGGTCCTTCGGGCAGAAGGAGCCGCGCGAGAGGATCACAATCATCGGGTCGATCCCCTGCAGCTCGCTGAGCCTGCGCCTGGTCTTGGTTTGGTCGGTCAGCTCATAGTCGGGGAAGACCCCGCCGGGCACGATATCGGCTCGCATAGGTTTGCTCCTTGTCGACGGTGATGTCGGGGATCAGATCGCGGTGCGGCCGCCGTCGGCGGCGAAGACGGCGCCGGTGACGTAGCTGGCCTTCGGCGATGCGAGGAAGGCGATGACCTCAGCGATCTCGGCGGGCCGAGCGGCACGGGAGAGCAGGGTCGTGGCGCCTTGGGTCTCGAGGCGTTCGCGCGTGGTCGCCGCGGTGAACACCGGTCCGGGGGCGACCGCGTTGACCCGGACCCCGGCCGGGCTGAACTCGGCGGCCCACGACCGGGTCATCGACGCCAAGGTGGCCTTGGTGGCGCTGTAGGCGGCGGCTCCGACCAGGCCGATCTGGCCGGCCATGCTGCCAATGTTGATGATGCTGCCGCTGCCCCTGGCTACCATCTTCGGTGCCAGCGCGGCGACCAGGAAGTACGCTGCTCGCACGTTGGCCGCGAACATCCGGTCGAAGGTTGCCACGTCGAGCTCGGCCGTCGGCCCGAACCAGGCGAAGCCAGCGTTGTTCACCAGCACGTCGACCGTGCCCGCTCGCCCGGCCAGATCATCCAGCTGGGCCGGGTCGCTGAGGTCGGCGGCCATGAACCGGGCCGTGCCGCCGTCCGCTTTGATCGCGGCGACTACCTCAGAACCACGAACGGGGTTCCGGCCGTGCACGATGACTTCGGCGCCGTGCCGGCCTAGTTCCTGGGCCGCTGCCTGACCGATGCCTGAAGTGGCCCCGGTGACCAGGGCACTGTAGCCCTCTAGGTCTCGCTGCTCGTTCATCTCTCGGCTTTCGTTGACGGGACTTCTCAGTACCTCAACCATGGACGGCGCCGGGCCCGCCGGGGTATCCGACGCATGACTGCACATCGCGGCCCACCAGCACTGCAGTCAGGCGGCGGATACCGTCACGGCCTGCCCGCGAGGGACGCTGACGTTATGACTCAGTTCACGCATGACACGGTGCCCACCCAGTACGCCGAGGGCGGCGGTCTACGTTTCGCGTACCGCCGGTTCGGGCTCCCCGGACGTCCTCCGCTCGTGTTTTTCCAGCACTTCATGGGCACCCTGGATGACCATGACCCCGCTCTGAGCGATGCCTTCGCGAGCGACCGCGAGGTCATCTTGTTCGACAACGCCGGGGTGGCGGCCTCCAGCGGGACCGTGCCCGACACCATCGAGGCCATGGCCCGCGACGCGATCAGTTTCACCGACGCGCTCGGACTGGACACCATCGACGTCGTGGCCCACTCGATGGGCGGCCTGGTCGCCCAGGAGGTCGCCCTCGCCCGCCCCGACTTGGTGCGCCGCCTGCTGCTGGTCGGCACCGGGCCGCGGGGCGGTGAAGGCATCGGTGCCACGCCAGTCTGGGTCGCGGAGCTGTTCACCCGCAAGTACGAGCAGCAGGAGGACATGTGGCTGCCGATCCTGTTCGCCCCGACCCAGACCAGCCAGGCAGCCGGGCGTGCCTACGTCGAGCGCATCGTGGCCCGCGCCGACCGCGACACGCCCGTCTCCGACCAGTCCATCGCCGCCCAGAGAGCGGCGCTCGCGGCTTACGGCGCCGCCAAGGACCCCGGCTACGCCCACCTGAAGGGCCTCAGGCTGCCCGTCCTCGTCGTCAACGGCACCGACGACATCGTGATCCCCACGATCAACTCCTACATCCTGCAGCAGTTCCTCCCCCGCGCCGAGCTCATCCTTTACCCCGACGCCAACCATGGCTCGCACTTCCAGTACCCCGGACTGTTTGTCCGCCACGCGCGCATCTTCCTTGACGACTAGCGCCTCACGCGCGTAGCTGTCGCCGGGAACGACCTAAGGAACGGTCCGGCTTGCCGCGCTTTCGTGTGCTGGCGGTGGCGCGCTGGGGCGGGCGATAACGTCGCGTAGCTGGTGGCGGCTGGCCACTCCGAGCTTGGGATAGGACCGGTACAGGTGCGAGCTGACCGTGCGCGGTGAAAGGTAGAGGCGGTCACCGATCTCGCGGTCCGTCAGGCCGTCGCTGGCCAGGCGGACGATCTGGCGTTGCTGGGGGGTGAGCTCCGCGAGGGCATCAGGTTTGCTGGCCGCGCCGGTAACCGACACTCCGCAGGCTCGCAGCTCGGCCTGGGCGCGCAGCGCCCATGACCGTGCACCTAGTCGCTGGAAGGTGCTCAGGGCTTCGGCCAGGACGGCCTTGGCGTCGTTGATCCGGCGGCGACGGCGCAGCCATTCGGCGTGGTCGAGGCGAAGCTGCGCGCGCTCGAAGGGCCACTGGTCCCCGGCCGGGTCGCAGAGCGCCTTGTCGAAATGGGCTTCGGCCCCATCTGGACCGGCGAGGATGCCGCGAGCGCGGGCGATGAGCTGCTCGAGCCGGGCAGAACCCCTTCCGTCGAGGCGGCTGAGTGCGTGCTCGATGACGTCGCCGCCTTCGATCCGCCGGTCGGCGTGGACCGCGGCGACGGCGAGGTCGGCCACACCGAGGTAGGAGGCGTAGTTGTGCAGCGGCGTGCCGTCCTCGCCGAACAGCCCGCGGAGCTGGGTGAACGCCTGGAGGTAGCTGCCGTCGGCGAGAGCCGCGAGGCCGATGGCACGCCGGGCCCTGGCGGCCACCAGCCCGCATTCGGCTGGATCGACGGTGGCGAGCGCCCTGGCGGCATGCCAGCGCGCCGCGCCAGAGTCGGCGCGCAGGGCGTGGACGGTAGCGGTGATCACGTCAGCAGACGCAGCGACGATATCCATGTGGCCCGCCTCGGCAATCCCGGCGGCCTCGGCGGCAACCTCCAGCGCCTCGTCCCAGCGCCCTGTGTCGATATAAGCCCACCCCAACACGGTCAGGCTCCCGCCGCTGGTACCCCGCACGCCGGGAGCCCGGAGCCGCTCCATGGCGTCTTGCAGCAAGGTGATCGCCAGGTCGGATTCGTCCAGAAGCCATGCGGCGGAAGCTATCCGCCACAAAGAGGGCTCTTCAACGGCCGAGGCAGCGATCTTGCGCAAGTGCGGGAGGAGCTGGTTCCTGCCGCCGATCGGGTCGGCGCTGGCGCGTATCCAGAGTCTCAGCACGTCGACATCACTGCCCGGGAGCTGTCCTGGAGGCGGCGGATCCTGGCGTTCCAGCAGGCCGAGAGTCTGGCTGACGGCCTGGCGGCTGGCGGGCATCCCGGACTGGTAGGCGACAGTGGCCGCACTCCCGAGCGCGTCCCAGGCGAGGGCGGGCAGGTCACGTGATGCCTCTTCGGCGACGGAGATGAGCGCTGACAGCGCGACGGTGCGCCGCCCTGACCAGGCCAGCGCCCACGCCGCGTCGTGGCGGGCAGTCAGCCGCAGTTCCGGGTTCGCCGTGACCGCCAGGGCACGGGTGGCGAGCTCCTGCACCCAGTCCCCCTGGCCAGTGGGAACAGCGGCAGACGCGGCGGCTACCAGCCTGCGTGCCTGGTCTGCGCGGTCGGGGCTGAGTTCGGCCGCGCGTTCCATCGCCAGCGCGGCGGCGATCGCACCGCCGCGGCGTTGCGCCTGGGCTGCAGTGGCCTCCAGCAGCGAAGCGACGTGCTCGTCCGGTTGCAGGGCCGCGGCGGCCAGGTGCCAGGCTTGCCGGTCTGGCTGGTCGTGCAGGGCCTGCGCGAGCTCGCGGTGCGCTGCGGCCCGCCGCGCGAAGGGGGCGGAATGGTAGATGGCGGAGCGGACGAGCGGATGGGAGAACTGCAGACCAGTCCTGTTCACCTTTACCAGGCCCAGTTGCTCGGCCGGCGTCAGCGCCGCCGCGTCTAGTCCGGCGCCGTGGCTCGCGGCTACGCGCAGGTCCGGGCCATCAGCCACGGCGGCCAGCAGCAGCGCGGCTTGCGCCTGCTCGGGCAGGGAAGCGAACCGGGAGGTGATAACGGCGCTCAGCCGGTCGGTCAGGGGCAGCGGCTCGGCGGCCCACCGCCTGCTGGCGGCAGGATTGTTCGCGATCACCTTAGCCAGCTCGATCAGCGCCATGGGGTTACCCGCAGCTTGGGCGAGCACCTGCAGCCTCGCGCGGCCACGGGGAGGGCGAGGCTGCCCGTCCAGCAAGAGGCCGGCGTCCGCCGTCGACAGCGGATCAAGATGCAGCTCGGAAAAGCCCCGGTCAAAGCCGGAAGGCGGGGCCTGTCCCCGGGCGCCCACCAGCAGCACGACCCGCTCTGCGTCCAGGCGGCTTCCGACGAAGGCCAGCGCCTCCAGCGAGCTGCGGTCCAGCCAGTGGACATCGTCGGCGACCACAAGGACCGGGGACCGTTCGGACAAATCCGAGAGCAGGGTAAGGACGGCCACTCCGGTCAGCAGCGGGTCGGGGGCGACCGGATCCGCGGCCAGGCCCAGCGCTCCCATCAGCGCCTGGGCCTGCCGGGCGGGCAGGTCGGCGGCACCGGACAGCACCGGCCGCAGGAGCTGATGCAGCCCGGCGAACGCGAGTGTGGACTCCGATTCGCGGCCGGTGACGGACAGCACCCGCTGGCCCGCCGACCGGGCCCGTCCGGCCGCGTCGGCCAGCAGCACGGTCTTGCCCATCCCCGCTTCACCGGTGACGACCAGCACTTGGCCGGCCAGCGGGACATGATCCACCATTCCGCGCAGCCGGGCCAGCGCGTCTTCCCGGCCGATGACGCGGGCCGGCTGTGGTGCGGGGAGTTCACCAGGACCTGGCATGTGCCTGTCCTTTCGGCCAGTGCGTTGCGAAAATGCCGTCCCCAGGCTCAACAGCGATTGCGGCCCAGGCATGCCTTCAGGCGCCAAAAGTGCAGTAGCGCCACGGATACCGTTCGTGCCTGTCCGGAGGCCACAGTGATGAAGGGGCCAGGCGTCACCACTGCAAGCACAAACGATGAGGATCGCGATGCCCTTTGTCACTGTGGGGCGGGAGAATTCAGCCGTTATCCGGATCTATTACGAGGACCATGGGTCTGGTCCTCCCGTCGTGCTGGTCCACGGATACGCACTGAACGGGCATTCATGGGAAAAACAGGAGACGGCCCTGCTCGCCGCCGGGCACCGGGTGATCACCTACGACCGGCGGGGTTTCGGCGCCTCAAGCAGGCCAAGCACCGGATATGACTTCGATACGCTGGCCGACGATCTTGACGTCCTGCTCAACAGGCTTGACCTCCGCGCAGTGGTGCTGGCAGGGTTCGCCATGGGAACCGGTGAGGTAACCCGCTACCTGGCCGCTCATGGCTCAGCGCGGGTCAAGGCAGCCGTGCTGGTGGCGCCGCTGCTGCCCTTCCTGCTCAAGACCAACGACAGCCCGGAGGGTATCGAGCGGAGCGTTTTCGACGGCATCACGGCGCGAATCGCCACTGACCGCCCGGCGGCGATGAAAGACTTCCTTGACCGCTCCTACAACATCGATCTCCTCGACGCCAGCCGGGTCAGCGACCAGGCATGGCAGAACAGCTTTTACGTGGCCATCTCCGCATCGGCCCAGGCCGCGCTCCGCTGCGTCACAGCCTGCCTTGAAGACTTCCGCGGCGATCTCGCCAGGATCAGCATCCCCGTCCTGGTAATCCACGGCGACCAGGATCGGGTACTGCCCTACGAGGCCACTAGCCGACGGCTCCCCGCGTTGCTGAAGAACGCGCGTTCCATCGTCATCGCAGGCGGGCCGCACGCGATCATCTGGACGCACGCCGACGAGGTCAACCGGGCACTGCTCGACTTCATCGCCATCTGAGCCGGGCCCGCAGACCGCAACAGCGGGACGGTAAACCGCCCACGGTCAGGGTTACCGTGCCGAACGGCCGGTCCTCGATCGTGGCGTAGCGCCTCGGGGGCCTGCTAGGTACGGGTCGTGGGCGGGCGCGATCTGGCCGCTGGCGATACCGGTGCAAGCCGGCCAGCACGGTGCGGTCCATCGGGGTCACACCCGCTGAGGTCACCCGCACCAGGGCCTGGCCGGTTCGAGGCCGCGGCTCGGGAATGTCGACGAGCCGCAGCGCCTCGTAACCGCCGCGCTCGGCGGCGTGTATGGCCTTCACCGGTTGCCTCCGTGGGCGAGTTGGGACGCGGAAGGAGCGCGGCGGGCCCGCGCTCGGCTATCGGAGCTCGGCTATCGGATTGGGGAAAGCTCAGCGCCAGCGAGTTCCGCGTAGACCAGGAACCCGAATGGATCAGACAACTGGCGCTGCTCCATCAGCCGGACCAGAACCGCTTGCCGGAGCTCAGCTAGTTCGCTGCTGTCCGGATGACGGAGCAGGCCCGGGCTGAGGATTTCCAGCGCGAGAGCCAGGTCGCCCTGATCGGCGAGGGTCGCGGCGGCGGTGACGAATGCGTCCGCTTGTTCGCCCGCCAGCAGGTCGAGAGCCGCCGCTGTTTCTTCCTGGCTGCGCGGGTCGAGGCCCTGCCCGTCTGGCTGCCAGTACCCGGTGCGCTGGTGATAGAGCCGGGCGATGAAGTTGTCCCGGCTGACCAGGTACGGCACGACCGCTGCGGGGTGATCGCGGAGCAAGGCGGGCAGATAAGCAAGGTCCAGGATGTGCGGTAGCGTCATGCCTTCGCCGATCCTGGCCAGCGCGAACTCGTGCAACTCGGTGAGAGCGGGCTCCAGGCCCATCAGGGCACCGATGGTGAAGTTCTCCGTCAGCGTGGTGTGGCCCTCCAGGAGCATCCGCGGGGCTAGCTCGCGGATGTACCGCTGTGTTTCCAGCAGTCCCTCCGGTGAGCCCTCGGCGGTGAACGGGACGCCGAGGTAGGGCATCAGCACGTCCCCGGTGAACAGCAGCCCGCTGGCGGGCAGGTGCACCATCAGCGCGTCGGGCGTCTCGCCACCCCGGACTGGAATGAGCGTGAACTCGGTGTCGCCGACGACAATAGACGTCCGCTCGCTGATCAGCCGGTCCGGCTTCACGTCGGAGGCCGGGCTGGCACCGATTCCGGTCAGGTAGCGGGGAACGTGCCAGTGGCGCTGCCGCTCCGCTTCGGCGGGGAATCCCGCGGAGGCGATGACCTTGGTGTCTGGCCCGCGCAGGGCCGCCGCGCCGCCGACGTGGTCGAAGTGAGCGTGCGTGAGGATGAGATGGCTGACGGGCGCACGGTCCTTCAGGCCAAGATCGGCCATTGCGGCCAGCACGCGGTCTGGGCTGGTGCCCGCGTCGATGGCGACGACTCCCCCGCTTGTCTCGATGAACGCGAAGTCGCCAAAGTCATAGGACTGTGCCACGCGTACGCCGGGCGCAGGGCTGAGCATGCCCGGTGCGGACAACCGCATCCCGTCCCGCGCGGTCAGCGAGAAGCTGGTGAACATTGGCGGCTGGTCCGGCGCGGCAGGGCCGAGGCCCGACCGTCGCAGCGCCTCGGCCGCCCGCTCGTGCCGCCCGAGCACCGGGTAGGCACGGGCGAGCCCCTGGTACGCGGCGCGGAGCAAGAACGCGGGGAACTGGTCACGCGCCGCGAGTGCGAACTCCAGGTCCGCGACCACCTGGTCCGCCCGACCGGCATCGGCGGCGGCAACACCCGCCTCGGACGGGCCTACCCGGGGAAGCAGCCACGCCAGGGCAAGGCCGCGGAAGTACTGTGGCAGGCCCGCGTCCATGGCCGCCGCCTTGTTCAGCTGAGTTACCGCCGCGGCCACGTCATGGCCAGCGCGGACACGGAAGAAGCCGGCCAGCGCCTGCGCCGTGGCGTCGGCGGGGTTCCGTTCGGACAGGTCCTGGAAGTAGCTACTGCCCTCGGCGTCGGCGCGTGCCGTTACCAGCGCGGTGGCCAGGGCCACCAGAGTGCTCCTGTCTGCCCCCGGCCAGCTGCCCGCCTCCTTCAGCGATCCGAGCAAGCGATTGCGGGAAATTGGTTTTCCAGCCACGGGATTTCCTTTCCGGAGACCAGTTCAGGCCTTTGCCGCCTGGGCCGAGAGCCACAGTGCGCCGGGGTTGACCCGATCCGGGTAGATCGCGAGCATCTGCCAGTACAGTTCCTCCGCCGTCGTGGTTTCCTTGTCGAGCCGGTCGAAGTCGCTGATGTACCGGCGGGTTTCATCGATGATGCGGGGGTTATCGTCGTTGCCGTAGCGTTTGTGTCCGGCTACGACGGCACGCGGATCCAGTGCCTCGATGATGTCGAGCGCCGCTAGCCAGTCCTGGCGCCCTTGAGAGCCTGATTCCGCCAGGTACTGGTGCACGCCGTTGTATACCGCGTCGCCGGCGACGACCAGCCCTATTTCCGGTACGTGCAGGACCGTGGTGTCGTCGGTGTCGGTGTGCCCGACGTTGACGGCGACCAGCTGACGGCCTTCCAGCTCGAAGGACGGACCGTCCAGCGGATCGGCGACGGGGTTGTCATCGGGGATCTGGCCTGGGAACCGGGGTTGCCAGAATGTCTGGAGTACCTCCGGCGCTGACCACTTGCGCATGCCCGCGATGACCGCTGGCGTTGCGACGGCCCGCACACCGGGGAAGCGCTCGCGGACCGCGCCGAGCCCGAACCAGTGGTCACCGTGCCCGTGGGTGATGTACACGGTGGTGAGGTTCTTTCCCGTGGTCGAGACCCAGTCAGCCACCGCCATGCCCTGCTCGACCGTCATGAGGGGGTCGACCAGGACGGCGTCATGCCGGCCGGAGATTAGGGTGGCCGATATCGGGCTCCAGGTTGAGCGGCGCTGGCCAGGCGGGACGTCCTTGCCTGCCATCGCGATGATCGGCGCAACGTAGACCTGATAGGTCAGCGATGTCTCACTCATCATGATGTGCTCCTTGCCGGTCTAGCTCGTAACCGGCACGGCTTCGGCCGCCGCCTTGATGAGCTCGGCCACATCACCGGGATGGGAGACCATCGCGACGTGGCTGGAGGGGATCTCGACGGTGGTGGCGCCCATGCGGCTGGCGAACAGGCGCTCGGCATCGGGCGGTAGCGCCTGGTCGTCGGTGGCGACCAGATACCAGGACGGCAGCGTTTTCCAGGCCGGGACGCCGATCACCGCGCCGAAGACGGAGCTGGCCAGGGGTTGCTGCACGGCGTACATCACCTTTGCCTGGACCGGGTCGACGTCGGCGGCGAAGTGGCGGACGAAGTCGTCCTCGGAGAGCCAGGCGAAGCCCTGCCCGTCGGTGACCAAGTGCGCCAGCGCCGGGGTCACTGGTCCCTGAGACAGCAGCGCGCTCAGTGATTCGCCCTGATCAAGGCCGAACGCGGCGACGTAGACCAGGCCGGCCACGTTCGGCGCGTCCGCGCCCAGGGCGGTCATGACCTGGCCGCCGTAGGAGTGTCCGGCAACGATGGTCGGGCCGTCCTGAAGGTCCAGCACCTGCCGCAGCCGGGCGACGTCATCGGCCAGCGCGGTCAGCGGGAACTGGGGTGCGGTGACGTGGTAGCCGTCGGCCTGCAGGCGCTCGATGACGCCGCTCCAACTGGAGCCGTCGGCCCATGCGCCGTGGACAAGCACGATGTTCGGTCGAGGATTCATCTCGGTGATCCCTTCGTGGTCGGGTCTTAATACCATCCTGCGAAGCGAACCTCAGGCGCGGTATACGTAACGTCACTGCACTTTGCGGGAGCGTGCCGCCCGGGCGAATCCGGTCCACCAGGCGTCAACGGTCGATCAGCCCGCTCACCGAGTTCTTAGAAATTTAATTTCGATAGTCATCGACAGAAATGCAGTGGCGCTTCTGATACCCCACTGCCAGCTTCCAGCCGCACAGTCGAAGCAGGGGACTTTCTTTTACGCCTTTCCAAAGCGACCGAACGGACGCTGGGCATCCCCGGAGCAGGAGAACACAGTGAACATCGACCGAATCGCACGGCGAAGGCTGCGCCTCATCGTCCCGGCGCTGGTCATAGCCAGCGCGGCCCTGATCATTCCCCTCAGCCAGACCGCCTCCGCCCATACCACGACTCGGGCTGCCGCCAGCGACGGGCCTAAGCCCACCATCGTGCTCGAGCACGGAGCCTGGGCCGACACCAGCAGCTGGAACGGCGTCATCAAACGGCTACAAGCCGACGGCTACACCGTGTACGCGCCGCCGAACCCACTGCAGGGACTGACCTATGACTCCGCGTTCCTGGCCGATTTCCTGCACACCATCTCCGGGCCCATCGTGCTGGTGGGCCACTCATACGGCGGGGCCGTTATCACCAACGCCGCCACCGGCGACCCGCAGGTCAAAGCCCTCGTTTACGTAGACGCGTTCGCACCCGCGCAGGGCCAGACCCTCGCCCAGCTCCTCGCCTCCATTCCCGGATCGTGCGCCGTGCCCGCGAACCTGAATGTGGTCCCGTTCCCCGGTGCTCCCTCAGGCGTTGGGGACGCGTACATCACCCAGAGCGCGTTCCCCTCGTGCATGGCCAATGGCCTGCCCGCCAGGGAGGCACGCGTGCTCGCCGTCACCCAGCTGCCAATCGCAACGAGCGCCCTCACCCAGCCGTCTGGTGTCCCAGCCTGGCAGACCATCCCGTCCTGGGCCGTGGTCGGCACCGCCGACCACGCCATACCGCCGGCACTACAGCTGGCCATGGCCGAGAACGCGCACGCCCACATCACCGAAGTGAAGGCCCCGCACCTGTCCATGATCTCCGACCCCGGCGTCGTGACCAACGTCATCCTGCAGGCCGTCCAAGCCACCACCTGACCCGCCGCGCTCGGCCGCCAGCGACCCGGACCCGAGGAGCAAACGCGACATGTTCACTTTCATCGCCGCGGTCGCTCCCGCCCACTTCCTGGCCGTCGGCACCGCCGCTTCTAGATCCCCGGCCGGCATCACGGTGCCGGCCGGGCCGATCAGCTGTGTCTTACGAATCACTCAGCTCAAGGAGTCGGCCGCGATGACCGTCCCCGGCGCCAGCACCGGCCGCGAGTACGAGCAAGGCGTAACAGGACGTCGACCGGTCGGCGTCATCGTGACGGGCCTGACTGCTCGTTTGTAAGTCGCGACCACAGTGTCGGGCTACTGTTGGAGCCATTCTTCTCTCCGCCGCGCGGCGCATGGGGGATGATCAATCCGCCAGAGACTAGGAGGCTGAGCATGCACCTGCTCCCGCTGCTCTGGGCACTGGGGGTCATGACCATCATAATATGTGCATTCATCCGGGAAGGCCGAGAGCGCGCCAGGAACGCTCCGCTGCGCTTCGACATAGAGATGCAGGTGTGCTTTTCAACTGCCCTTGACCATGCCATGATTCTCGCAAGAGGTGGCTACTGGATTGCGATCAAGGGTCCGAAGCGGTTGGTCGTCGGCACTGACGCCTTTATGGTCGCATCGTCGTTGGGCGCGGCTTATGCACTCAGAGGATGCGAATCTTCCATTGCATTCAGCCAGGAACCGTCCCGCGTAGTTACCCGCGACTGGATAGTCATCACCGGACAGAATGGCGGCCGGGAGGTCCAGCTCGCGGTCACCAGGAAGGGGAGCCTGCCGGAAATCTGGCAGGCGCTGACTGGAACCGGTGCAACGCCAAGGTCATCGGCCGACTTCGGGGCCGTTTAGAGGCTACCCTGCCCGGCTCGGGCCAGCGCCAGCGAGAGCGCTTGGCCACGCGGGGAGTTGCTGATACGCGACCTTTGCACGGCCTGGGTCACAAGAGGTCGGCGAGTTCGGCAATGGACGATACGGACAGGTCCCACGGCTTGGTGGCGACGCCGACCCCGGGAATCCCGGGCCCTCGCTCCAGGGGCCGGGAGATGAACGCCGCAGCCAGGCCCGCCTTGCGGGCGGCTGCCAGGTCGGCCTCGTGCGCTGCGGCCAGCATGATTTCCCCTGGCTCAAGCCCGAGCATGGCGGCCGGCCGCAGATACGCCTCCATGGCCGGCTTGTAGGCCTTTGACACGTCCGAGCCGAGGATCACGTCCCACGCCAGCCCGCCCGCCTTCGCCATGTCCAGCAGCAGGGACGTATTCCCGTTCGACAGCGGTCCCACTATGTAATTCCGTTTCAGCGCAGTGATCCCCGCGACGCTGTCCGGCCAGGGCGGCAGCAAGTGCCAGGCGCGGTTGAGTTCGTCAAGCGCCGTCGGGCCGAAGCGCCCCGGATCGAGCCCGAGGTCCTCAAGCACGCCGTCGAGGTTCTCGCGGTGCAGCACGTCCAACGGGACAAAGGACCGCTCTCCGGTAGTGACCCGTCGCATCCCCGGGACGTACCGTGACCGCCAGGCATCGGCGAACGCGTCGGCGTCGAGTTCGAGCCTCTGCTCGCCGGCGAAGCGGCGGACGGCCGCGGCGACCCCGGTCCGCCAGTCGACCACAGTGCCGAACACGTCAAACAACACGGCCTTTACGGGCTGGGCGGTAGACACGGGGGTGAATGACACGGTGTCAGCATCTCATCATCAGGTGAGATCGGACTGCCGGGGCCGGGCAGGACGGGGCTCTTCGCGCGGGTGCGCGAAGACTCCGGCTGTTCTCCGCGGCAGGCCTCCCCGTCAGCCTCCGTCCTTGGATGACATAGTTTCGCGGCCGCCGCCCGGTCATGACGGCAACAGTGCGGGGCGGCTGTGTGACAGGCTGGAGCAGCAGCCCAGGGGGTGGGCCGCACGTGGTGAAAGGAGAGCGTTGTGAGCGTGTACAGAGTGACCGAGATCATCGGGACAAGCAGCACATCGTGGGAAGACGCTGCAGCGGAGGCGATCAGGACGGCCGCCGGGACGCTTCGCGATCTGCGGGTGGCCGAGGTCGTCAAGCAGGACATCCACCTGGACGAGGGCGGGACGATCACCTATCGGACCAAGCTCCAGCTCTCATTCAAGTACGAAGCCGACCACTGATCCCAGGTCACCCGCTCCCCGCGCTGGCGAGTTGAGTACGCCAGCTTTCGGGCCCAATCCTGTTCCCATGCCCGAATGGCCTTGCGCGCACATCCTAGACACCCGTAACAAGCGACATCCGAACGCGCGTAGCCGCTAGAACACGATTAATCGCGCTGGTAGCCGCCTGATCTGCCCGGCTCTGTCGCTAGCTGCGCTGACCGGCGCGAACGGATGGTCTGCGGTTGCACCGCCGCTTGCCGAGCCGTTCATGTCCGGGCAGGACGCTGACCGCGAACTGGTCCGGTGGTGAACGCCGCGGGCCGCCGGAAAGGCTTGTCCCGGCTCGGCTGGCGCCGATCAGAATGACCGCTGGCCAAGCCAGTCCAGCGCCGCCTGCGCGACCTCGCGCCAGCCGTGGTCGATCGTCAGCGAATGGCCGCGATCGGGGAACTCGATGAAGTCGGTGATGGCCGGTGACTTGTGGTAGAGCTTGCGGGTCGACGTCGTGATGGCCGGCGGCACGGTGTGATCTTTGCCCCCGGTCGTGAGCAGCAGCGGCCCGCGGGTCTTGTTGGCGGTATTCACCTTCGCTGGCGACCGCGGGGTGAAGTTTGCCAGGGCGGCTTCGAACAGAGGCTTGCCCGGCGAGGGCACTGTCCAGCGGTCGTACAGCTCAGCTGACTCCTGCTCGGGAAGCGCGTTCCCGAAGCCGTACCGGAACTGTTCTGGGGTAAGCGCTATTGCCAGGTTGCGGTTGGCCGGCTTGCGCAGCGCGATCGACGCGACTTTCAGCGCGGAAACGGGCAGGTTGAGCACGCCCTTGATAGGCGCGGCGTCGATCGCCACTGCGGCAGCGGCCAGGTCCTGCCCAAGCAGCCGCTGCGCGATGAGACCGCCGAAGGAATGGCCGATGACGACCGGAGGGGCTTCAAACCCGCGGATGATCCCGGCGTAGTGGTCGACCACATCGTCGATGCCCTTGCCCGCCACCCGGGTGGGGTCCCGGCGGGCCTCTTCCACCGTGTCCGAGTCACCCGGCCAGCCCGGCGCTGTCGGCGTGTAGCCCGCCCCCTGGAACAGTTCTAGCCACGGCCCCCACGAGCTGGCATGCAGCCACAGGCCATGAACGAATACCGCCGGCCTGCCTGGTTGTGTCATTTCGCGCTCTCCTCATCCACAGTCTGACCGCGATGTCAGAGCCGACACCCACCACCAAGTTCTACTCCCTCCGGCCCGGCCGTAAACGATCCCTTGGCAACGGCATGTGAGTGACATGGCACAGTACGAGAAGCGAATTGAGGTCGGCATGTTGCCTCGCTTCGACACATGTCTGCGCTGTTCTTGCGCCGCAGCCACGCTAAGCGCTGTTCGCGGCGCGTGGGCCTGTGGAGCAGGAAGCTGCCCGCGGCCGCCGCGGCGAGCACGGCCAGAGCAGCGGAGTAGACCACGGCGGTCCGGTGCAGGCCGACGTGCGTGGCAGCCACGCCGGCGATCACGACGGGGACGCTGAACGCCAGGTAGTAGACGATCCAGAGGGCGGCAATCAGGCTGGCGCGCTGGCTGGAGCCGGCGAGCGGGGTCAAGATGCGGTAGGCGCCCAGGAAGAACCCCGTCCCGAAGCCCGCGCCGGCCACCGCGGTGCCGGCTAGGAAGGCGGCAGGCGATGCTGTCTGGATCGCGGCGAGGGTCATCGCGGCGCCGGCGAGCAGGATCAGGCAGCCTGCCCGCATGGCCGCGGCGCCGCCGACGCCGCGCAACGCGACCGACGCCGCGGCCCCGGACCCGGCGACCAGGAGGATCACCAGGCCGCCCCACAACAGGTCCGGCGAGCGGAGCACCTGCGCGGCCAGCGACGGGCCCAGGGCCAGGTAAAAGCCGAGGAGCGCGGGCGCCGCGATCATGCACGGCAGGGCCACCGCGAACGTCGTGCGTGCCTGTCGCGGCACGGCCACCCGTGGCCGCAGCGTGGCCAGGACGCCGGGCCGCCCTGGCGCGGTCTCCGGGATCGCCAGCACGGCCACGGCGGCGGCGGCGGAGGAGCCGAGCAGCAACCACCAGATCAGGTGGGTGGGCGCCGGCCCGTACTGGACCAGTGCGCTGGTGCCCAGCGCGCCGGCGGCCAGGCCCAGCAGGGTGGCGGCGCTGGTGACCACTGGCGCGCGGCCGCTGCCCGCGGGTTGCAGGTCGATCAGCGCTGCGCCGCCCGCGCTGGTCGCGGTGCCGGCGGCGGCGCCCGACAGCGCCCGGGCCGCGAACAGCAGCCCCACGCCGTGGGCTGCCAGGAACAGCCCGCACGCGCCCGCGCCCGCCGCCATGGCCACCGAGATGACTCGGCGGCGCCCGAGGTAGTCCGACACCGACCCGACCACCAGCAAGGTGACCAGAAGGACGAGGGCGTAGACGCCGAAGACGGTGGTCAGGGTGATCGCCGAGAACCGCCACTGAGCCTGGTAGATGCCATACAGCGGCGACGCGGCCCCCGACGCGAACAGCAGCAGGAACAACGCCCCGGCCACCAGCCAGAACGCGGTCGCACGTGGCAGCGCAGCCTGCCGGGCTCGAGGCCCAGCATGTCGAGGGCCCGGTTGATCGTCTGGTCGACGATGTCGTCCAGGGATGAACCAGCGGCTCCATCCCTCGGCCGTCGACAGTGCCTCGAACACGAACTGCTGGCCGGCTTCGATGTTGATCCGGTGGGCTAGTGACATCGTGTGACCCCTTCCGGATCCGGTGATTGCCTCCCTGTCATCGTCATGCCAGGAGGGCCGCGCTCGCGTCCGCCAAGCGCACAGTGCAGGGGCCAGTGGCGGCCTGGCCGCGACTGTCCGGGTGGCCAGTAGCGGCTGGCGGCGCGCCCGGCGACGTGGCGGTCCGGCGGATTAGCTTGGCCGGATGGTGTCCGGGTCGCCGGGCAGGACCCGGTATAGCTGGCCGCGGGAGCTGATGCCGAGCTTGGTGAAGACCTTGCGCAGGTGGTACTGAACCGTGCGCGCGCTGATGAACAGCCGGACGCCGATCTCCGGATTCGACAGGCCGTCCCGGGCCAGCCGCGCGACCTGGGCCTCCTGCGCGGTCAGCGGCTCGCTGGTTGCGGCGGTGCGGGTGGCCGGGGCGATGCGCGGGCGGGCGGTCTCGCCGGTGGCCCGCAGCTCACGGCGGGCCCGCTCGGCGAACCCCGACATGCCCATGGTGTCCAGCATCTGGTGGGCGGCGCGCAGATGCTCCCGGGCGTCGATGCGGCGCCCCTTCCGGCGCAGCCATTCCCCGTAGAGTAGGTGCGACCGGGCCAGCTGGTCGCGGACCCGGGTCCGGCCCAGCCGCTTGACCGACTCCCGGTAGCAGCGCTCCGCCGCCTCGCCGTCGCTGAGCAGCGCCCGAATCCGGGCCTCGATCCCCAGCACCCACTCGGTCGGGGTCACCCGGGTACGTTCGGACAGCCAGTCCAGCGCGGCCTGGACGGCCGCGACGTCGCCTGTCCTGGCCGCCGCCTCGGCCAGCTCGGGCACGACCATCTGGCCGAAACCCAGCTGGTCGCGCTCGAATACGTCCCGGGCGGCGTCCCGCGCGGCGTCGTACCGGCCTAGGCCGTTGTCCAGTACCGCGCTTGCCCACGTCGCCAGATCGGCCAGCATGTTCGTGCCCTGTGCGGTCGCCATCCGGGCGGTGGCCTGGACCAGCTCGGAAGCCTCCTGCTCCCGGCCCTGCCAGGCCGCGAGCATCATCGCGGCATACCCAACCGTCGGGTTGCCGGTCGCCTCCGCGATCAGGCGATCTTCTTCGATCAGCCGCCCCGCTGCGCCCAGCTCGCCGGCGAGCAGGTGGAGCATGCAGAGGTAGTTGAGCGCCAACTGCAACTGGACGAAGGCGCCCGCCTCGCGGGCGGCCTGAACCTGGCGGGCGGCCAGCGCGTACCCGGACTCGAAGTCCCACAGCTCCATCGGGATGATGCGGCTGGCTCTCCCGCCGGCCAGCCAGAGCGCATGGCGAGCTTCGCCGGCGTCCAGGGCAGCAAACCGCTCCAGTGCCCGGGTCAGCGTCGCCGCGGCCGCCGCGTGCCCCTCTGTCAGCCGCAGGGCGAGCGCGTCGAGCACGACATCGACCGGGCGCGGCGGGTCTGGACCGGGCGGCGCGGCGCGCGCCGCTTCGGCGGCCTCCCGCACGCCGCCGGGCCGCCCCAGATCGCCGGCCATGAACGCGGCTCCGAGCGCCTCCAGGTGCGTCTCGCGGGCCAG
>Ga0210390_10000034_pt1 | contig 146587 bp, 127 predicted proteins | sample IncBWH11OmetaG_FD_161050 | JGI IMG/M metagenome (GOLD analysis project Ga0210390, IMG submission 161050) | Forest soil microbial communities from Barre Woods Harvard Forest LTER site, Petersham, Massachusetts, United States - Inc-BW-H-11-O ... | reverse complement strand
CCATCGGCCAGAAACCGATAAGCAATCTGATCTTTCTGAGTCTCCGCCCTGAGCCGCAGCACATCAACGATTGTTGCGGTCGCCACCTCGTTCGATGTCGTAGTCGCTTCGCTCAACCTACACCTCCCTGCCAACTCACCATACTTATTAGGTCTCACCTAGACAGCAGTTTGTGACTTCAATCACCGTTTGGAAGGCACGAATCGATTTGCGACCCATGTCGATTCGGAAGGAGACTTCACCTTAAGACTGCACAGGCTCCAATGACGAAAAACAGGCAGCAGTGAATTTGTCGCAGACTACCGCCAGAGAAGCCACAAATGCCTCTGAAACACCATCCTGACGACGCTACTACCTTCGAACTTGCTGCCACAACCAACCTCCCGTACGAGCGAAACCTCGACGAAAGGTACAGGGATCCGGAATCGATACAGTGCTATGATTTCATTTTTATCGGCAACCTGTTAGTTGCACTAAGAACTAAGAATAGTACGGAAGACTTCGAGGCATTCGGCATGACCGTTTCCCATCGCCATTCCAGCGATGTGATCCTGCCGCGATCGAGTATTGCCAGGAGGCCCCACGCATTGCGCCGTGGGCCCGGTCAGTAATGAAGCGGTAACCGCGATCCTGGCCAGTCGGGGACGTTTTGCAGATGCAATACGCTCCTATGAAATCGTGACCCGCAGAAACGGCGATCCGAAGATAGTGATTAATGCTATGCATCCATACGCTGCGCCGCCCTGTCTCGACTTACCTAGCCTTCTTCGGCGGCTTGTTGGTGGTCAGAGTGAAGCTTTTGAAAACGGCGACAGACTTCAAACCAAGCCTTACATATATCTTGGAAGTAGGCTTCGTAGGCAGCTTGAAATTGGCGGTACACGTCTTCCGTGGAAGCGGATTCTTTGTTTTTCGCTTCGTTAGTCATGTATGTTGCGCCCCTCAGAGGGACGTTACTCCCGGCCGGGGATTGCCGTCAACAAAACCTGTTGACAACAACGATAGATCGGTAACTCATGACTACAACCCATCCTTAAGTATTAACTATATAACCCGACATCCTAGACGGCAGAGCTTAGCTACTTTTCATTGTAGGAGGTATTACTAGCAACCAGTCTCTATATAGATGAACGAAAAATGCGACGAGAATAAGCTTGATTTCTGGAAAGAAACGTTTAATACTCATTCGCAATTAGTGTCAAGCGGGGACTCGGGGCAAGGGCTAACTCAAAGAGCGTAGAGGTAGCATGCTCGAGACCTCCATTTGTGATCGCATTGAATCCAACGTTCGCTATTACTCGAGAGAGTATCCAGCCATTTTCTCTCGTGGCGAGGGCTCCTTTGTTATTGACGACCAGGGAAGAGCGTTCATCGATTTTTTCGGCGGCGCAGGCGCTTTGAACTACGGTCACAACCATCCCCTCCTAAAAGATGCCCTGATCGAGTATTTGCGCGACGATGGAATCGTACACTCGCTCGACCTTAACACTGAAGCGGAACTTCGTTTTCTGGAGCGCTTCGAGCGTGTCGTTCTTCAACCTCGTCATCTGGAGTACAAGGTACAGTTCACGGGACCGACCGGTACGAATGCAGTCGAGGCGGCTCTGAAACTGGCACGACTGGTCACAGGCCGCAGCCTAATTGCCGCCTTTACGGGCGGGTTCCACGGTGTGAGCCTTGGGGCGCTTGCAGCCACCGCATTGCGGGGTAATCGTGCAGCCGCGGGCGTGCAACTAGACCAGGTCGTGCGGTTACCGTACGAAGGGTTTCTTGGCGGCGGCGAGATTGACTTTATTGAGAAAATGCTGATTTCAGATGAGAGCGGCATCAGTCCGCCGGCCGCCTTCCTCCTCGAAACCGTTCAAGGCGAAGGCGGACTCAAGATACTCTCGGCGATGTTTGTTAAGCGTATTGTTGCGCTGGCTCGCCGGATTGGTGCCCTGGTGATCGTCGATGATGTCCAGGCCGGCTGCGGAAGAACCGGTCGCTTCTTCAGTTTTGAAGATTTTTCCGTGACACCCGATATCGTTTGCCTGTCGAAATCGATAAGTGGACTTGGCCTGCCCATGGCGCTGGTATTAATGAAGGGCGAGCATGATCGTTGGAAGCCGGGCGAACACAACGGCACTTTCCGGGGCAACAACCTGGCATTCATTACGGCCGCCGCCGCGTTGGGGTTTTGGGAGAGTTCGTCATTCGGTGAAGCGCTTGAGGCGAACATCGATCACCTGGAATCACGGCTGGACCAGATGTGCGAACGCTTTGCCTTCGCAGGCATTGAGCGCAAGGGACGAGGCATGTTCGCCGGCGTCGACGTTCATGATGGCAAACTCGCCCGGCAGATCAAGCAGGATGCATTCCGGCTCGGCGTATTGTTGGAAACCTGCGGCGCGACGGGCTCAGTGCTGAAGATTATGGCTCCCCTCAACATCGAACAGAAGACGTTGGACAAGGGCCTCGACATCCTCGAAGCAGCGTTCTCCGGCGTTCTTTCCGAAGCGGCTTGCGCCGCGGGAGCCTAGCGAATATGACTGCCAATGTGGCTGTAGCTCCGACGGGAATTGGCCCGACTCTGACAGACGGGCTGGCCCTCAATGATTACGTGCGAACTTATGCGGGATCGGAAATCTTTCAAAGCCGCAGTCAGCCCTGGGAGGAAGACAATCCTTACCGCCGGCCTCTCCTGACGGAAGATTTTTCCGGCTTGAACACCAAGACCGCGATTCCATTGGTTGGCATCCGCTCCAACGCAAGCCTGGTGGCAAACCGGCTGCTGATGTCCATCTACGAACGCGACTTTGTTTTTCTTCCGGCAAGCAATCTGGACGACAAGTGGAGCGACTTCCAGACCTTTTACGGTGAAGAACTGCGCATTTCCGGCGAGGTCATTCGTTCGCGCCTGGAGCCATATGTCTTCTCTTCAGTTGAGGCCGAATTCTCCGCGTCCGGTTGCTGGACCCTCGATAGTTTTGAAGCTTATTTCGAAGAGTTCCGAACGAGCTTTACCGCTCCCGGTAACGCGTCGTTGATGAGCTTGATCGTTGGGGCAGCGAATCCGGTGGCGGCCGCACAAACCTATCTCATCCAACTCGCGGGCGACTTTCTGGTTGAATCTTCCGCCATGGCCCGGAACGCCATTGGGAACTATGGACAACTGCAGTCCGAGTTATTCAAAGTTATCATCGACGAATGCGGCTATGGAGTCCATCCGACTCGTCACAGCGCACTGTTCCAGAAAGTGCTTACATCACGTGGATTGAATCCGATTCCCCACACTTACTGGGAATTGTACTTGCCTTCTTCCTTCTATCTGAATAACTACTACAGCTATATATGCCGGGACCATCGCCATCTGTTCCGGTATTTTGGAGCTATTCTGCAGGTAGAAACCGCATTTGGTGTTACCTGCCGTCAGATGGCGGAGATGATGCGCGCGGTTTTTGGGCCGGACGCCGAAGTTCAGTATTTCTTAGAGCATGTGCATATTGACAATCACCACAGCCGCATGGTGCTTGAAGAAATTGTGGTACCTGCCGTGAAGGCTTATGGCACTTCGATTCTGGTAGATATTCTTCGAGGGTTCGAGGAGAGCCGCATCGTGGGTGACGTGTTTGGAACCGGTCTGAGCGAACAGATTGCATGGGGTGACTCCTTTTTTTCCCCATCCAAAGAAGATGGACCATCTGTTCCGGTTAGCCTAGCCCCTATGGTGGAGCGAGGTCTGTCGGGGCGCTGGACGGGAAGCAAAATGAGTGGGCCGGGCGCGACACTCAGCGTTAAGTCCGGCGAATTGGATATCGTTGCCGGGTACGGCATTTGTGCGACCTTCGAGCGTGGCCAAACCGTTCGGATCCCGCCGGACGTTCTGTACGCGGCGTGCCCGTCGGCGGATTGCAGTTACGAGGTTGACATTGCCACCTAGCCCAATGACCGTGATTCATCTCAACCGTGGTCAGAACTTCATCGAAGCCGGAGCGGAGCGATACCTCGTCATGTTGGATTCGCGGGGAATTGCCCATACGATAGCGGGGAAGTGTTCACACCGGGGTGGGCCATTGCATCTGGGCGCCCTGGACCCTTCAGGCCGTTTCATTGTTTGCCCGTGGCACAAAAATAGAACGAACCTCGCAAATGCGGTTGCGAAAGAACTCCCGACAGTGCGGGCGGGAGAACGCATCAGCGTTGTTGTGGGTCTTGATCCACCATCCCTTGCGCATCCGCTTCAGCGGACGTTTCTGCTCGATTGCAAAGCTTCACTAACCGCCGCTTGCGGCACGACTGGGGCACCGAAATGAATCGCCTGATCTCAATTCAGGACTTGGACGGAAAATCCCTGCAAAGCCTCGTCGAGGCCGGCGAAAAACTCGCAGCGGGCCAACTGGATTTCTCGTCGGCCTTGAAAGGAAAGCTGATCGGACTCTATTTCTCCAAACCTTCTACGCGGACTCGCACTTCGTTCTTCGCCGGGATTCAGCGCATGGGCGGCTCATCCATCCTATATTCCGAATCGGACCTGCAGACCTCTACCGGCGAGTCTCTGGAAGATACGGCGATGGTTTTCGGGTTGTACCTCGACGGGCTGGTCATCCGTACCAATGGAAGCACCGAGGAAATGACCACCCTCGCGGATAACTGCGGCAAAACGGTTGTCGTGAACGCGCTGAGCAAAACCGAGCATCCCACGCAGGCCATCGCCGACCTCATCACCATTCAGCAGGAATTCGAGAATGTCTGCGGCCGGCGAGTGGCATATGTTGGCGCGTGGAATAATACCGCCGCCTCATTGGTGCTGGCTCTCACAAGATTTCGGGATACGCACATCACTGTCCTTACTCCTGAGGAATTCGGTGCGAACGATGCGATGGTATCCGCCGCGCACAGCAACGCCAGGCTGAATCACGCGGTTGTTGAGTTCATCCACGACCCTCGTGGCCTGCCAAAGGAAGTAGATGTCGTGTATACAGTTCGCTGGCGAAGCATGGGTGAGGAGCCGCGGGACTCCTCGTGGTTAACTCACTTTCATGGGTTTCAAGTAGATTCCGTGATGTGGCGTCGCATATCACATCCGGGAACAATCTTCATGCACGATCTACCAGCGCATCGCGGCGTCGAAGTTGAGAGAGAAATCATCGACGGACCCGCGAGCCGAATCCGACGGCAGGCTTATAACAAGCAAATTTCTGCCATGTGCGTTTTGGAGATGCTCCTGCGGAACGACCCTATCCCGATTGCGAGGTACAAGAGCGAAACACTGCGAGGAATGACAGCATGACTTCCACAATTTATGAAATTGAACAAGAAGCGGAACGAAGTAACTCAAGAAATACTTACACGACGGTCCTGAATCCCGAATTCAGAAAACATTGTGACAAGTTTCTCTCCGATCTAATCGCCGATACGTTGGCCCAAAATAGTCGGGTCGCGGCCAGTATGAAAAGTTTCAGCCGTGAACTCTTTATCCGCTCGACCATCGAGTCAGTACTGCGTATAGAGATGATGCGCAAAATCAATCCGCTGGCGTGCGTGCGTTCTTCGGATCTGGACCCAGTCCTTTGCAAGCAGTGGGGTATATACGCAGCCGACGAGGGATTGCACGGACGTTTGTTTGCCAAGGACTTGTACGTGCTAGGGATCGCCGACAAGGAGATCTACGGAACAAGGCCGTTGTTTGCCACCGAACTGCTCGCCGGTTATCTTTATCAAACCTTAGCCGACGAAGGGCCAATGGGTGTGGTGTCGAGTGCGTACTACGTCGAGTCGGTATCGAGTTGGACACAGCCGGCATGGCTGGACGGTATGGAAAAGGTTGTCGGTCGCGAAGCTACAAGAGGCGCGCGGTCGCACCTCGGCATCGATGATACCGACCACCATGTGGATCTGGCGTGGAACATGTGCATGCGCATGATTAAAACACCGGAGGACCAGATTCGTTTTAAGAGACACCTTGTCCGCCTTCATAGTCTGCTGGTTGCTTATATTGTTGAGGTAGCGGATGTGGTAGCGGGGGAAAATTCCACGGCCGCTGAAGCCGGCGCTGCGGTGGTGGCAATCGAGGCCAGTATGCCGGCCCAGGCTCTTAACTGAACGGTGTGGAATGCACTTCGAGTGGGCGACCGGTTTGACCGAAATTGACGCGGCGCAGATTCTCGCCATCATCAATGCTGTAGCTAGCCACGAGGGTACCAACGGCATGTCTCGCCCTCTGACGGATCGCGAAGGCGAGGACTTCATTTTTGCCGTGCGCGGAGCGATCGCACGTGGCGACTGTTATCAGCTTCTTGCGCGCGCCGGAGAGGCTCGCGCCATCGTCTCCATCGCAACACTGGAACCTGTGAAATTGAATCCAGCCAGACGACACGTGGTGGAGATCAAGCGCATGGCCAGCGCGCCAGAAGCTCGCGCTTTTGGCAACTACATCCTGGCTGGGTGGAAGGTCATTCTTGACAAGTGCCGCGAAATAGGATGCGACATCATCAACATCGATGTAAGCGAAGATGGTCCGTATCGGATGTGGGAGAAGCTTGGATTTCGCACTTACGCGAAGGTTCCCGACTATGCCCGTGTCGGCGCGCGCACGCTCGATGGATACTTTTTATCAGTGTACGTCGAGGAAGCTTATGGAGTTCTGGAACGGTTTCAACGCCGGGCCCTATCTGAGATGTGATTGCTGATAGGAAGGTTTGAAATCCGCGCGGAAGTCGCGACCACAACGCTCCTTACGCTCTCGGCCCTACCTGCACTGCTCGAATACCAACCTCGGGACCATCGCAGGGATCAGCACTTTGAGCACGAATACCGCGATGCTTTGCCCCATCCAAACTCATCCGCGACAGTATTGTGTCCTGATCTTTGAGTGCACACTTTGATCTCTATCCAGGCCGCGTGCCAGGGCAACGAGGTCAAGCTAAAGCCTCCGCTCTGCCCCGCCCCTTAGTAGGCAATTGCTGGTGGAAACGTTATGGGCAAGAATCTGAACGGGAGACTGTTGCCCAGGTGGATAGCTCAACAAAGTATTCCGCCCAAGTCCGGGAACTGGCGATTACGTACTTTTCCGGGAATAGCGACCCAGTACGCGCGCTCGATGGCATCAGCATCGACATCGGAGCTGGAGAAATCGTGGGGATATTGGGAGAGTCGGGTTGCGGGAAGAGCACTCTGGCAGGCGCGCTGTTGCGATTGTTGGCGCCGAATGCAAGATGCGATGGCGGGACAATCCTGATTCGCGGCCGCGACCTACTCAACCTATCTGAGAAGGAGTTGCGTTTGATACGAGGGCGGCTGATCTCGCGGATCCCGCAGGACCCGGCCCTGGCGCTCAATCCGGTGATGACGGCTGGTTCGCAGATCGGCGAAGTTCTGCGCGCGCATCAGGTAAGCAATGTTCAGCAGCGGCGAATGCGAGTGATGGAATTACTTCGAGAGGTCGGCTTCGATCATCCGGAGCAAATCTATTCTGCATATCCCCATCAACTTAGCGGTGGACAGAGACAGCGAATCGCAATCGCGCAGGCAATAGCGTGCAGGCCAGCTCTTCTGATTGCCGATGAGCCGACGAGCAAGCTGGACGCAACGCTACAGGGGGAGATCATCGCACTGCTCTTGCAGATTCGGCAACAACACGGTACAGCGATTTTGCTAATCAGCCACGATCCAGCGTTATTTGCCGGATTTGCGGATCGCATCGCAGTGATGTATGCCGGTCGCATCGTGGAAGTTGGAAGCAGCGCTGAGATCTTAGGGAGACCACTGCACCCCTATACGCAGGCCCTCGTTCGACTCATGATGCCTCCGGTGGCCCCAGGATCGAGGGTGCGGGCGCGGCTTCCGGCGATCGAAGGTGAATCTTTCGATCCAACTTGCTTTCCAGTGGGTTGCCGGTTTGCTCCGCGCTGCGTCGAGCGCATGGACATTTGTTCGCTCCGCTATCCGGGCGAATTCCTGCCCGAGCCGTCACGTCCCGTGAACTGTTTCAAGTACGGGGAGTAATTGGTCAACTCATTTGCCTGCTGACTTGTCACAAAGCGAAGAGCTAGTCCAAAACTTGCTGGTCGTAAAAAGACTCACCAAGAAATACGTCCGGGGCGGTCTGTGGTGGAAACGCGTACCCATCGCCGCCGTAAGCAACGTCGATTTCGAGATCCCGAGCGGGCAAACGTTGGCGCTGGTTGGAGAATCGGGATCCGGAAAATCCACCGTCGCGCGATGCGTTACGCGTCTCGAAAGGCCAGATGCCGGACAAATTCTGGTTCGCGGCACAGACATCGCGCAGCTGCATCATCGAGACCTGGCCCCTTTTCGCACTGGCATCCAGATAGTGTTTCAGGATGCAGTGACCGCGATGAATCCCCGCTTCTCGGCCCTTGAGGTAATCGAGGAGCCTTTGCTGATAAATGTTCGGGGGGAATCCGGTGGCAGCAATCGAAAGGATCGTCGCGACTTAGTCCGCGCCCTGATGATTGAGGTTGGGATCGCTCCCGATTGGATGCACCGGTCGATATTTCACTTCAGTGGCGGACAACGACAGCGGCTCGCGCTGGCGCGGGCACTCGCTTTACGCCCACAGCTTCTGGTTCTCGATGAAGCACTTTCAGGACTTGACCTATCCACTCAGGCTCAAATTGCCAACCTATTGTTCGAACTGCAAGCGGCTCGTTCCCTGACCTATCTTTTGATTTCCCATGATCTGGCCCTCGTCGCGCGGATGGCGGACATGATTGCAGTTATGTCTGAAGGAAAGATGGTCGAAGCCGGCCCAATCCAGCAAATCATTTCCAGCCCCAAACATGAGGCGACGAAGAGATTGCTGGCGTCGGCGAAAACCGCTGCATCGAAGCTGGCGGCCCTCACTGGTGGACTTGCGTGAGTTACCTCGCACGCAGGCTGATACGCGCGATTCTATTACTGACCGGAGTATCGGCACTCTGCTTCTTGTTCACCGAAATGGCGCCCGGAACTTTCTTTGACGAAATGAGATTGAACCCGCAGATTTCTCCGGAAACAATTTCGGCGCTGCGCTCCCACTACGGATTGGATCAGCCCCTGCTATTGAGATACGGGCGATGGGTGAAGTCCGCTCTGCACGCCGATTTTGGCTATTCCATCGCATACAACGTACCGGTCGCGCCGTTGCTGTGGAGCCGGGCGAAAAATACTTTGCTCCTTACGACCACGGCGCTTCTGCTGACGTGGCTGATTTCCGTTCCGTTAGGCGTGTGGGCGGCCAGCAGGCGCGGCGGGCTGTTGGATAAGGTGGTCACCATTGGAAGTTCATTCCTGGTTTCTGCGCCGGAACTTGTGATTGCCATAGGCTTGCTCGCTGCCGCGGTTCGTTGGCGGATTCTGCGCGTTGGTGGAATGATGTCGATCGACTTCGAGGGCCTGTCTACCTCGGGGAAATTGCAAGACATCCTATTGCATCTGGCTCTGCCTGCGCTGATCCTTGTGCTTTGCGAAACAGCCGTGATCGTGAGGCACGTTCGCGCCAGCGTCCTCGAAGTGCTGGACGCTCCTTATATCCAAGCCGCGTGCGGATTCGGAATCAAGTCCGACAGAGTCCTCTTCCGGCACGTACTGCCGGTAGCCGCCAACACTGCCATTTCGCTTCTGGGATTTTCGCTGGCCGGACTCCTCAGCGGATCGATGTTGGTTGAGGCAGTGTGCGGATGGCCTGGGCTGGGGCCTTTGATGCTCGAGGCGACACTTTCCCGGGATCTCTATCTCGTGATCGGAGGGATTATGTTCTCATCGCTGTTCACACTCAGCGGTGGACTGATCGCCGATATCATGCTGCTCGCATCGGATCCGCGAATTCGCAGAGAGGGCTCGGATGCGCAATAAGATCGCCATCCTGATTGCCGCACTCGCAGGATTGCACCTCATTCTATTGTTAGCTGGTTTTGTTGCGCCCTACGATCCCGCCACCCAAAAGCGCGAACTGCCATATGCTCCGCCGACGCGGCTGCATTTCGAAGACGCCGCTGGATTTCACTTGCGCCCCTTCGTCTACGCGTCGACGCGCGTGTTGGGCGGAGATCAAGCCGGAAGTTATCAAGAGGACCGGACCCGCGTTTATCCTGTTCGCTTCCTGGTTCGTGGGTCGACTTACAAGGTTCTGGGCTTTTACGAAGCATCCATACATCTGTTCGGCGTCGTCGAGCCCGCAAGAATTATGATTCTTGGGACCGACGGCTACGGGCGGGATGAATTTTCTCGCGTTCTGTTTGGCGGCCAGATCTCCGTTGCGGCAGGGATCACTGCGACCTTCATTGCGTTGTTAGCAGGTGGCATCCTGGGAAGTGTTGCGGGTTACTATGGGCGTTGGATCGACGAGTCGTTGATGGGAGTGACTGAGCTTTTTCTTTCGTTGCCCTGGCTCTATTTCCTGCTGGGCGTGCGCGCATTCTTGCCACTACATCTGAGTGCGCTCCGCACTTTTTTTCTCCTGACAGGCGTGATCGGTTTGATTGGCTGGGCGCGGCCCGCCCGGCTCGTGCGGGGAATCGTTCTCAGCTCGCGAAACCGCAACTTCGTTCTGGTGGCGCGTGGTTTTGGCGGATCCGATTTCTATATTCTGCGACGGCATATCCTGCCGAAAGCGCTCGGGGTACTGATAACACAGGCGGCGCTGCTGGTTCCGCAATATATCGCCGCCGAAGCGACGCTCTCCTTCTTCGGCCTCGGAGTGAGTGAGCCGGTGCCGAGCTGGGGAAATATGCTGAGTGTGCTGGAGCAGTACAGCGTTCTCGTTTCCTATGGATGGCTCCTGGCTCCTGCAGGCGCTTTGATCATTACTTCCGTACTCTATGGTTACCTCGCTGATGCACTCCATTCCGGTTAAAATCTGAACTATCTCAGGAATCTTTTCTGTGGGGTAAAGGTCCGATATGAAGCGAATTGCTGGCCTACCCCTGCTATATGTGTGTCTACTCGCCGGTGCATGTTTTGCCGCAAAGGTCGCTCCCGAGGCGGCGAAACCCGGAGAAGAACTTGCGCGGATGGCTGATGTCTCTGGCCGCTATGGCGGACACTTGACCATCGGCCAACGCTCCGAACCGAAGACGCTCAACCCGGTTATGGCTACCGACGCGGTTTCGCGCGAGGTGATCGGGCGTCTCATGGGCGATCTGATCGAGATCAACCGGTCTTCGCAACAAACGGAGCCTGCGCTGGCGAAATCCTGGAAGATATCTTCCGACGGCCGGACCTTCACGCTGCAACTCCGCAAGGGGATTCGCTTCTCCGACGGGTTTCCCTTTGATGCCGATGATGTCGTTTTCTCCTTCGGCGTGTATATGGATGGGGCAGTGGATTCGCCGCAGCGCGACCTGCTGATTATCGACGGCAAGCCCATCACAGTTACCAAAGTGGATCAGTACACCGTACGATTTGTTCTGCCGCGTCCCTACGCGGCGGCTGAGAGATTGTTCGACGGGCTCGCGATGTTGCCGCAGCACCTGCTGGAGAAGCCTTATCGCGAGGGCCATTTCACACAGGCGTGGTCCTTGAATGCGCCGACCTCGGAAATCGCCGGACTGGGTCCGTTTCGGCTCAAAGAGTACGTGCTGGGACAGCGAATCGTGGTGGAGCGAAATCCTTTTTATTGGAAGGTTGATAGCGAAAACCAGCGGCTACCGTATTTAGACGAACTCGTGTTTCTGTTTGTGGGCACTGAAGACGCACAGGTCATGCGGTTCGAGGCAGGTGAGACGGACATCATCAGCCGGCTTAGCGCGGAGAACTACAACCTGCTGACCCGCGAGAAAGCCCGCATCGCCTTGCAGCTCGCCGACATGGGACCAAGCCTTGAATATAACTTCTTGTTGTTCAACCTCAATGATCTTGGCGCAAAGAAACTGGACGAAGTCTCCAAGAAGCAAGCGTGGTTTCGCGACTTAAAGTTTCGCCAGGCGATCTCGGCGGCAGTCGATCGAGAGTCGATTGTGAACCTTGTCTACGGGGCGCGTGGAACGGCCTTGTGGGGCAACGTTGGGCCGGGCAACAAGTTGTGGATCAATCAAGCGATCCCACATCCGTCGCGGTCCATCGAGAGAGCTCGCGAGCTGCTGAAGTCGGCTGGCTACAAATGGAACTCCACGGGCCAGTTGCTGGACGCTAGTGGGCAGCCGGTCGAATTCTCAATCATCACCAGCTCATCCAACAGCCAGCGCATGAAAATGGCAACCCTGCTGCAGGATGACCTCGCACACCTGGGCATGCAGGTGCACATTGTTCCTCTGGAATTTCGCGCTCTGATTGACCGCGTATTTCAAAGCTTCAATTACGATGCGGCGATCATGGCGCTGGGCGGCGGAGATGCGGACCCTAACCCGGAGATGAATGTGTGGGCTTATTCGGGGACATCGCACTTATGGCACCTCGGCGAAACTCAGCCGGCGACTGACTGGGAACACAAGTTAGACCAATTGATGCAACAACAGATGGTCACGCTTGACTATGCCCAGCGCAAAAAGCTGTATGATCGCGCGCAACAATTGATCGCCGAAAACCTGCCGTTTATTTTCCTGGGAACGCCAAACATTCTCGCGGGTGCGAACAGCCGGGTCGGCAACTTCCATCCCGCTGTGCTCGACCCTTACACCTTGTGGAACGCGGACGAGCTTTACGTGCGCGGCGCGGCTCTGGAGAATGCTGGCGTTCGATGACCGGAGCGGCCACAGGCAGGCAGAAGGAACGGCCGGCGGAGTCGCAGTCTTGCGACGCGCAGCTGATTAGCCGTTGCCTCCAGGGTGACCAAGAAGCCTGGTCGGCGTTGATCGATAAGTACAAGAACCTCATCTATTCGATCCCAATCAAGCTTGGCATGTACCAGGATGCAGCAGACATCTTTCAGTCCGTATGTGTGGACTTGCTTTCGGGGCTGCCGCGACTTCGCGAGCACCGTGCCTTGCCAAAGTGGCTGATGCAGACCTGTTATCACAAGTGCCTCCGCCACCAGCGCGCCGCCGCCCGGCTGGTTGAGCTTGAACCGGAGGGCGTAGACGGTGATGCCGGACTTCCTACTGCCGCCGACGATCTGCCAGAGCAAATGCTGGTACAACTGCAGCAGGAACAAATTCTCCGTGACGCTATCACAGAATTGCCGGAAAAGTGCGAGCAGATGGTCCGCTTGCTTTTCTTCGAGCTTCCGCCCCGGCCCTATCACGAAATCGCGGACGAGTTGGGCATGGCAACCGGTTCGATTGGTGCGATCCGAGCCCGTTGCCTGGCGCATCTCAGAAAACACCTTGAAAAGAGAGGCTTCTGAATGAGCGTCCAGGCAGTTCAGAAGGCCGAATCGGATACGATGATCGAGCGCCTGCTCGCGCTCGACAATGCCTCTGGCCACACTCAGTTCGTCACACAAAACCCGGGCGCCGCATGGGAAGAGATCGTAACGATTCTTACCGACAAAGTTTGGCAAGAAGTTCGAATCGATACTCATCGCGCCAAAAAGCTGGCGGATGCTGCCTTGAACGTCGCCCAAACTCTTGGCACTCCAAGCCTCATCGCCCGCAGCTTCCGCGCGCAAGCGAATGCCATGTACGCGCTGGACGAGCACGGTGAAGCCATTCGTCTGCACGCGCAGGCCATCGCTTTGTTTGAGCAAACTGGGGAAGAAACCGAGCTCGCCCGGACATTGAGCGGATCGATTCAGTCGTTGCTGTTGTTGGGCCGGTACGATGAGGCGCTGGCTGCGGGCGAGCGCGCGAGTGCAATCTTCCGGCAACAAGGCAACACCCGCCGGCTGGCTCGCCTGGAAATCAATATTGGAAACATCTATCACCGGCAGGATCGATTCACTGAGGCACTCGCGTATTACGAGCGCGCCTACGAGCAGATGCTGGCTCACGACGATGCTGAGGGGCTTGCAGCGGTTCTGAGCAACTTGTCGCTGTGCCACATCAGCTTGAACGATTTCCCCAAGGCGTTGGAGTTGCACCAGGTCGCGCGACGGCACTGCGAGCGGAAGAACATGCCGATTCTGGTTGCCTACGCCGACTACAACATCGCGTACTTGTATTTCTTGCGCGGAGAGTATGGCCGGGCGATTCAAATGCTTCGCGACGCTTCCGTCAGCGCCAAGAGAGCAAACGATGCCTATCAACTCGCACTCTGCAATCTCGACCTTTCCGAAATTTATCTTGAATTGAATCTGAGCGCCGAAGCAGGAGAACTAGGACGAGCCGCGAACGAAGCCTTCCACAAGCTGGGTTTTGGTTACGAAGCTGCCAAAGCCTTGGGCTTTGCCGCAATTGCAGCAATCCGCCAGGGGCAGGCATTTGAGGCAGTGAAGCTGTTTGCCTCGGTCAAAGAAATGTTTGTTCGCGACCAGAACCAGGTGTGGCCCTCCCTGATTGACTTATATCAGGCGCTGGTGCTGTTCACCGAGGGTCGCCTGTTTGAAGCGCGGCGGCTTTGTGTGGCGGCGCACGCGTTCTTCCGAACCTCGCCGATGCGGGGAAAGTCGGTGCTGGCGGAACTCTTGCTGGCGCGAATCACATTACGGCTGGGCGACGCGGCTGTCGCGAAGCGGCATTGTCAGGCCGCACTGGCCGATCTGGAGAATCTCGACTCGCCAACGCTCCTCTATCAGGCGGAGTTTCTGATGGGCGAGGTGGAGCGCGCAACCGGAAATGAAGACGCGGCCTACGTAGCTTACGGCCGAGCCCGCACGGCAGTCGAGCGCCTGCGCAGCAGCTTGCGAGGAGAAGAGCTGAAGATCGCTTTCTTCGAGAACAAACTTGAAGTCTACGAGAATCTGGTCGACATTTGCCTGCGCCGTCCCAATAGTTTTGCGGAGGCGTTCGAGTACATCGAGCAAGCAAAATCCCGAACGCTGATCGATCTCCTCAACCAGCCAGTACACGTGCCAACCGCGGCCGATCCTGGACAAAGCGAACTGGTGCGATCGATCCGCAACCTTCGCGAAGAATTGAACTGGTACTACAACCTGATTGAGCGAGAACAACTTCGTCCAGAGGAGCGCTCGCAAGAGCGGGTACAGCAACTCGAGCAACAGGCTCGCTCGCGGGAAGCCGATTTCTTGCGCGCCGTGAAAGAAGCCACCGTTGTCGAGGCGAACGAAGCGGGCGTGCAGGTTTCCTCCGCCATGTCGATGGAGCAAATCCGGTCAGCGCTTCCCAGCGATACCGCGCTAGTCGAATTTTTTTGCGCGCAGGATCGCAGCATCGCGTGCGTGCTGACCCGAGACAACCTTCAGATCTGCCAGGTGACGGTGCAAGCCCGAATTCAAAAGCTACTGCAGCTTCTGCAATTCCAGATGTCGAAATTCCGCCTCGATCCCCAGTATGTTGCCACCTTCGGCCAGGCGTTGCTGGAGTCGACTCAGGCACATCTCAAGAGTTTGTATCAAGAGCTCATCGCACCGATCCGGCATCTGCTCGAAGCTCGGCACATCGTCTTTGTGCCGCACGGATTGCTTCACTACGTTCCGTTTCATGCCTTGCATGATGGCGAATCGTACCTAATCGATCGATTCGCGATTTCCTACGCCCCCAGTGGCGCCGTTTACGCACAATGCCAGATGAAGCCGGTTACAGCGGCCGGCAATTCTCTAATCCTCGGCGTGCCCGACGAACGAACGCCCGCCATTCGAACGGAAGTGGTGGCGCTCGCTCGAATTTTGCCGAACGCCAAACTATTCATGGGCAACGATGCGACGGAAGATGTGCTGCGAACCTATGGGCCGCGGAGCAAGTCGGTGCACATCGCCACCCACGGATACTTTCGCCAGGACAACCCAATGTTTTCCTCAATTCGTCTTGGGTCATCGCAACTCAGCTTGTACGACATGGCTCATCTGCAACTGCCCGTCGAGTTGGTGGTGCTCAGCGGCTGCGCCACCGGGTTGAATGTGGTCACGCCCGGGGACGAGCTGATGGGACTGGTCCGTGGCCTATTGCAGGCGGGAGCGCAGTCGCTTGTTTTGAGCCTGTGGGATGTCAACGACGACAGCACGAAAGACTTCATGGTCGAATTCTATACCGGGCTGCAGCAAGGGCATTCGAAAGCGGATGCGATGCAAATCGCATCTATCCGCCTGAGGGATCAGCGCCCCCATCCTTATTACTGGGCTCCTTTCTTATTGATAGGAAAGGGGTAATCAGAAATCGAATTTATTTGCAGGGCACTGTATTTTTTCAGCCCCTGCCATCTCTTTTGTAATAAGCCCCCAAGTAGCTGAAACCCCAAAGCACAATGAGGATAACAATGGAGCACTTTTCGGAGCAGCCCTGGGTTGATTTTGTTCGCAAAGTTGGCGCAGCCGAGGTTGGCAGAGGCATCACGACACATCTCGACGCGAGCTGTTTAAAATGCAAAACCACCCTCGATACTTGGAGCCGAGTCCGAAAACTGGCTACCGACGAAGCTGCGTTTATGCCGCCGGAGGATCTGGTGCGCCTGGTGAAGCTGGGCTTTGCCGGCAGGGCAGCGGCGCACAAATCGAAGAAATGGACTTTAGCCAGCCTCGTTTTTGACAGCTTTGCACAGCCGCTACTAGCGGGTGTGCGCAGCGGCGAACTGAATATGTGGCAAGTCATCTACGAGGCTGAAGGTTTGACGGTGGATTTGAGTTTTGGCCGTCGTTCGAAAGCGAAAAGAGTGCACTTAGTCGGTCAAGTGCTGGACAAGCGGGAAGTGCGGCCCTGGCACAACGTAACCGTTGATCTGTCGACAGAAAAAGATCAGCTGCTTGGCACGACCGTGGCCAATGCATTGGGGGAATTTCAGATGGAGTTCGAAGCGAAAGAGTTTCTGTGGTTGTCGATCAAGGCGGAGAGCCACAATACAGTGTGGATCCCATTGACGAACTTGAGACAAAGGTAACCGGACATACGTTACCTAAGGAAGCAGAGCGAGTTACTTCAGAAAGAGTACGGGTGTAAGTAGAAAGCACTAAGGTTTCACTCTACACTCTCAATCTAGCATTGGATCAAAAGGGGAAAACGATGGGCAAGTTAAAACCAAATACGAGTCTCAAACGCGCGGGCATGTTTGCGTGCCTGCTGTTACTGCTGACCACTTTTTGCGCGCCAGCAGCACAGGCACAAACACGTCTAATCGTGCGCGACTCGCTCGGACTGCCGGGCCTCAACCTCACCTGTTTATTGACGGGCTGCAAGGTCGTCACCGGCCTTGGCGACCCTAACGGGCAGCTGTTCTTGATCACTTTCCCCGCTGTCCTAAATCCAGTGACGTCGCTGCTTCGGCTCAGTCTCCAGACAGGCATTCTCGATGTGGAAGTCGATCAGAGCGTGAACGCGGTGCCAACGTATGCCTTTTCCGATCCTTCGTATCTCACCGACGAAACACCGGCCTCCTACTACGGCGCGACGGTTTGGCATGGTTACATCGCGCAACCCGCAAATCAGTTGGTGCGCACGGCTCAAACTCAGGCAACATTTAATGTTGCCGGCGCCGGAACGACGGTCGCTGTCATCGACACCGGCGTCGATCCTGCCAATCCGGTTCTGAAAAGTGTTCTGGTCAACGGCTACGACTTCACCACCAACACCAGTGGCGGTTCGGAGATGAACGACGTTCAGGCCAATCCAAATTTGAATCAGGCGCAACCGGCGACGCTGGACCAGCGCACGGTCGCGGTGCTCGATCAGCGCACGGTGGCAGTGCTGGATGGCGGCTCGTACTCGGACTTTGGTCATGGGACTATGACTGCCGGCATCGTGCACCTCGTCGCGCCCGAGGCCAAGATAATGCCGCTTAAGGCGTTCACCGCAGCCGGCACCGCATATGATTCCAACATCCTGCGCGCTATCTACTATGCGGTAAGCAACGGCGCCAAGGTCATGAACATGAGCTTCAATTACACAAGTTACTCACCGGAACTCGCAACCGCCATCAAATATGCAAACAGTCGGGGTGTAATTTCCGTCGCATCCGCCGGCAACAATGGCGAGCACACCATGGTTTATCCTGGTGGGCTTCCTGGAGTAATCGACGTCGCATCGACTTCGAATCTCGATGTCCAATCCACCTTCACGAACTACGGCGTGCCGCCAGTATTTATGGCTGCGCCCGGAGAAGGCGTCGTCACTACTTATCCATGGGGAACTTATGCCGCGGGTTGGGGTACATCGTTCAGCACTCCCTTCGTGGCCGGCACAGCCGCTCTCATGCTGGGGACTAACGGCAACTGTTCCAGCCGAATGGTTCCACTCGGATTGGCGAATGCCCACTACATCGGGAATGTGAACCTTGGCTTCGGACGCCTGGATACATACCAGGCACTTCAATCGTGCAACCTGTTGTAGTAAAGAGTGAAAACGGAACGCGAGCCCACGACGATATGGCGGTACCCCTAAATTCGGGACTGGATTTGTCTGGGCTCGTGCTCCGAGTCAAGGAACTGGAAGAGCAGCATCTTGCTTTCCGCAACTCTGTGGTTTGCGCATTTAACCAGATGCTCGACCTGAAGGACATCAACACCGGAGTCCACAGCACGCGATTGGCGGAATGGGCGCTGCGCGTGGCTCGAAAGATGGAGATTCCGGAGGAACGCCTCTACCAGGTAGAAGTCGCCGCACTACTTCACGACGTCGGTAAGATCGGTGTACCCGACGCGATCCTGAAGAAACCGGGCATGCTCACGCCCGAGGAACGCGCCCTCATTAATCGCCATCCGGAATATAGCTGGTCAATCCTGCGGCTGTTCCCCGGCCTCGAGGAAGCGAGTCTCTATGCCTTGCACCACCACGAGAGCGTGGACGGAACCGGCTATCCTGCCGGGCTCAAGGGCAACGATATACCGCTGGTTTCCCGAATCATTTGCGTGATCGACGCTTTCGATGCGATGGTCTCGAATCGCTGTTACCGGCAGGGCCTTTCGCACACAGAAGCGATCGTGCGCCTGCACCGCAGCAGTGGCACCCAATTCGACCCTACGATTTTGCAGGCATTTATTCCGATCGCAGAGCAGGAAGCCGCCGATGTTTTCGCAGCTGCCGGAACGAGCATGTCGGCGGTTTTATAGCCTGCCAGCGCCTTCTTACCTTCACAGTCACACCGCTGTCCCGCACTGACTGCCTCACGTAAGGTCGCCTACGCTATTCACGGCGCAGATCTCGCCCCGGTCTTGGCTGCTATTGTGGTCGGACTGCATTTCCTGCGCCTCGCCAAGATTTTCCGACAACCCCATTCCTATGTCTGGGGCGTTGCGATGGCGCTCAGGTGCGGCGTGTGCGCGATTCTATTCCGTTCCAACTCCCTCCCAGCCTGGAGCAATATCGGAACAGGCATTCTTCTCTGGCCCACTTGCGGGGACGGTATACTGCGAGCCCGAAAAATCGTGCGCGCATTTACTCATTTACCAGATGCATCCGGAGTCGGGAAGTTTGGATCTCCGCTTCAAACAATACGAACGCAAGTCAGGCTGGGACCGTCTGCTGTGCTCACCGCGGTGTCGCAGGTAAGTCCGATCAAAGTTTATTTCCCAATCAGCAAACAGGAATACCTGCGCATGGCGGACGGTGGCGGTCCGGGTAGCGTGGATTCGCTGACTCACGCCTCACGAATCCCGTTGCGCTTGACCTGGCCGACGGCCAACCGGCGCGAAGTCAGGCAAAGTCACGACTCCGAACGGGACCGGACCAGCGCAGAGAAGTTCACTGGTAACTGATCTCGCCGCTAAGGATGCAGCCCATGAAACACACTTGAAATTACCTGGGAGGCGGTCAAGCTGTCTTTTTGAAGGGCCGCGCGTTCAAGATCTTTCCTCCTTCTTCGACCGTGTAAGTCGAATTCACCGCAAGGTTCTTGAGAACGTCGCGCTCTCCGCTGGGCAATTGGATTTCGACCTGTTCGGCGGTCGTCTGGGTACCCATACCAAAGGTGAGTGTAAGTTCCGACTGCGAACAGTAACTCGAGCCGGAATGAACAACTTTGGACATAATGCCTGCCGGAGTCTGTACGCGCACCACAGCACCTATACCACTGCGATTGGATCGGCGGCCGACGGCTTTGATTCGCAAGCCATTGTTGGTGACGCCGGCATTTTGAAACAGATAGGCCGGACCGCCATTGGTGGACACGAGGATGTCGAGCGCGCCATCATTGTTAATGTCTGCATATGCCGCGCCCGACGTAGGGGTGAGTAAATCCCACGCTGGAGCCAACGTTGGTAAAACGCGCGTTTCCCCGGGAGTCGCGCCCGTCGTTGGATATGTCTTCAGGGACCCCTTCCAGGCCAGTTCGATTCAATCGCTGGCGTTTAATACGATGTGCTATGAAGATCAAACATAATCGAAGAGAGCCATAAACCCGAAATCCATGTGAAGTTGCTGATGGCAGTGGAACAGCGTGAGACCAGGATTGTCAGCCGTGAAGTCGACTTCGATCTCTTGGTACCCGCCGAGCATCACAACATCCTTCATCACGCCCGCGGTCGGTTTGCCGGCAACTTTGGTCAGTTCGAAGCTATGCCGATGCAGATGGACTGGATGAATATCGTCGCTGGCATTGCGCATGCGAAGGCGGTAACGTCTGCCTTGCTTCAAGTGAAATAAAGCAGGGACAACGCCCTGGGTCATCGGGTAAGCGACTCCGTTAATCGTCCAGCGGTTGAAACCACGTTCGGCGGCGTTGTCCTTTGCGAACGTCATCTCGAACGTCTCGTCCGGCGACAGTGCGGGGGTACCAGTTTTGGCAAAATGCAAATAGTCCCAACGAAACGGTTTCGGTGCTATCCAAACCGGTTTTCCTTTGTGTCCCGCATATTCCACGACAATGCCCATGCCGTGGCCCCGGTCATCTTCCGCAAGATCACCCAAAATCCATGCACCGGGATGATTCATTTCGACGATGGCAGAAACGCGCTCAGCTGTTCCCAGCCACAGCACCGGGAGCTCGGCAGGGGCCGGAACTGCATTGCCGTCCAATGCCACAACTTTGAAAGTGTGTCCCGGCAAGGCCAAGCTTCGAATCTCGGTGGCGCTGCCATTCAAAACATGAAACAGGATCCGCTCGCCCTGTTTGACTTTCACCGGCTCGCCATGACCCAGCATGCGACCATTGATAGTGAAATATCGATAGCCCACTTCGTATCCGTGTGGCATCCCTTTCGCAAGCGAGGCCTTCATCGCAGACTCGCCACTCAACTCCAGTTCCTTCACTCGCGTAGGAGGAGCGAGGAAATCCTGGGCTATATCGCCGCCTTGACTGAAAGACGGTTCGAATTCTTTCAGAACGAGGAAAACCTCCCGGTCGTAGTTTCCGGGCTCATGCTTGGGTTCGATGTACACGGGGCCTACTTGGCCGCTGTACTGGCCCGCATGGAGATCGGCACCGGCACGATTATGCGTGTGATAGAAACGGAAGCCCGCTGGTCGCGGCGTGAAAGTTATGCGGCGCATCCCGTGCGCCGGGATGAAGGGCGTCCCTTCCTCGGCGGCGCCATCCACGTCAGTCGAGACTATTTGACCGTGCCAATGCAACTGCTCAGGAGTGTCTGTGTCGTTGTGGACTTCGACCGTCGCTGCCTGACCTTCCTTGAATCGTAATAAGGGTCCTGGGAACTGACCGTTATAGGTGATCGTCGAGACGATGTGTTTCGGAGCGATCTCAACCGGACTTGCACAAATTCGCAAGATGTAGTCCGGGCGAGTCGAATCGGACTGAGAAGAAACCGTTCCGAAACCCTCTAATCTGAGTGTAGACCCTAGGCTGAGGGGGCTTCTGGAGCGAGCCAGCCCAGCACCAGCGATCATCCCCGTCATTTTGAGAAAGTTTCGGCGTCCGGGCAGTTGTTTTCCCACGAAATTGTCCCCAATGCTGCGTACTCTTGTTTTCGACTAGTTTATTCCGCGCGCAAACGTTTCGGAAGATGCGCCACCTTGCGCGAAGGCCTCTGCGGATATTGGCGCGGTTCTGCCATGCGCCGCCCTCACCTCCTCTACGCACCCCTGAAACCAACAGAGCTCTTGCGGAGGTCTTACTAACAACAGGATTTGTAATTGTTGCGGGCCGGGCACATGATAAAACTAAGCCCATGAATTTAGAGGGAGGAACCGGGTCGAACAACAAGGCCGAAGCCCCGCCGGCGCAAGGAACCGATCACCCACGCGCCGAACAATTGCGGAAAGGCAGTTGGCTAACGCTGTTTCAAGGTATACGCCCTTGTAGTCGCCGCGGAGCGGTCCGCGACGCGTTGGCGGGAGTCGAACTGGCGGCGATGAATATCCCGCAGGCGCTGGGCTATACGAAGATTGCCGGCACACCCGTCGTGACCGGCTTTTATACTCTGTTGCTGCCGCTGGTGGCATTCGCGACATTTGGATCTTCGCGATATCTGGTAGTGGCGGCGGACTCCGCGACAGCCGCAATCTTTGCCGGTGGAGTGTCAGGCATGGCGCCGGTCAATAGCGCTCGATACGTAGCGCTTGCCGGGTTAGTAGCGCTGTTGACTGCAGGATTTTTGCTTTTAGCGCGAGTGCTCAAGCTCGGCTTTCTGGCCGACTTCCTGTCGCAAACGGTGTTGGTGGGCTTTCTCACGGGAGTGGGATTTCAGGTCGGCATTGCAGTGCTGGGCGAAATGCTGGGATTAGAAGTGCACTCCCCTCATTCGATCGGAAAACTGATCGAGGTTCTGCACGGTCTTTCGCAGGTGAATGCGGCGACGGTCGGCCTCTCGGCGGCGGTGGTGCTGGGAGTTCTCGCGCTCCACCGCTTAACACCGCGGATTCCGGGCCCTTTGATCGCTGTGATAGCGGCGGTTGCCGCTAGCAGATCATGGGACTTCGCCGGACACGGAATCGGTATTATTGGACCGGTAGTTGGAGGATTGCCGCATCTGGTTCGGCCCGATCTTGCCTGGCACGACATCCGACTCATGACTCCCGTGGCAGGATCTTGTGTGGTGATGATCATCGCTCAAAGCGCGGCGACCGCGCGGATTTACGCCACGCGGAACCATCAGCGTCTGGACGAGAATACCGATCTGGTTGGGTTGGCTGCAGCGAATGCAGCCGCTGCATTGACTGGAGCGTTTGTTGTGAACGGAAGTCCAACTCAAACGGCGATGGTCGAAAGCTCCGGCGGGAAGAGCCAGATCGCGCATCTCTCCACGGCGGCAATCGTTGCGCTGGTCCTCGTTTTTCTGACCAAACCCTTGCAATACCTTCCCCAGTGCGTGCTGGGCGCGATGGTGTTTGTTATCGCTGTGCGCCTTATCGACCTGCGCGGGCTGGCGGCCATTCGTCGTGAAAGTCCGGGCGAATATGTGTTGGCCATGATTACCGCTGTAGTGGTGGTGCTGGTTGGAGTCGAAGAGGGGATCGTCCTCGCGATGGTGCTTTCGCTACTCCGCATTGTGGGGCACAGCTATCATCCGCATACTGCGGTATTGGTCGAAAGCGATGATGGAATATGGCGGGCAATCCCGGCTGTTCCGGGAGCCGTCACGGAGCTTGGGGTGGTGGTCTATCGATTTGGGGCGGCGCTCTTCTATGCCAACGCCGGCCGGTTCTCGGACGAGATTCACTGCCTCGTAGCTACCGCGCCTTCTCCGCTGCAATGGCTCATTGTGGACGCTGGCGCAATCACGAATGTGGACTATACCGCCTCTCGTGTCGTGCGAGATCTCCACGAAGATTTGGTACAACGGGGTGTAGGCGTACTGGTGGCGCATATAGAACCGGGCCTGCAAGCCGATTTGGATCGGCATGGCCTGACGAACATCATCGGTTCCGACAGGATTTTCGATACACTGCGCGAGGCCTTGGCAGCTTTGCACGGCAAGAAGCTGTAGCGCGCATCGTAGTAGAATTTGCGCAGGCCGGGAGAATTGGTATTCTTTGAACTTGTTCTCTCTCGCCTTTATCTTTTCCTAGACAAACAAAATAAAACGACATAAAAAGAAATCGTAATCGAAAGCCGCGCGGGACCATTGCTCCGTTAGGGAATCGCTTGCTCAGCGAATAAGAGTTTCCGAGAGATCTCAACTTGCCCCGATTCGATGTGACGATTGCCGGCGAATTAAATCTTGACCTGATTCTCTACGGTCTGCCTGCCGAACTTCCGCCCGAGCGAGAGATTCTCGCGGATCGAATGATGCTCACGCTGGGCGGGTCGTCCACGATCGTTGCGCATAACCTTGCGGCACTCGGCAGTCGCGTTGGATTCATCTCGCGCGTCGGCGACGATCCGCCCGGCGAAATTGCGCTGCAAGGACTCAGCGCAGGTGGCGTAGACATTGGCAAGGTACGCAGAGTGGCTGGCGGCACCAAAACCGGGCTCACCGTGATCCTGCAGCGGAAAGGATGGCGCAACATGGTCACGTACGCGGGCACGATTTTTGATTTGAATTTTGAAGACCTTGACTTCAGATACCTGACGGATTCGCGGCACTTTCACTTCTCTTCTTTCTATTTGCAGCGTGGCTTGAGGGATCGCGCTGGGGAGATATTTCAGAAAATCAAAGCGGCCGGGCTAACAATTTCGCTGGATACAAACGATGACCCTGACGACCTCTGGCAGAGAGGATTGAGAGAATGTCTCAGCTATGTCGATATTTTCCTCCCGAATGCGCGCGAAGCAAGGCAGATTGCCGGCACTCAAGACCTGCAAGCTGCTCTCTCTCTCCTCGCCGGTGCTGTGCCTCTGGTCGTCGTAAAAAACGGGATAGAAGGGGCGATCGCTAAACGCGGCAGCCAAACATTTTCTTCTCCAGCAATCAAGGTGGAATCGGTAGACGCGGTTGGAGCAGGCGACAGTTTCGACGCCGGCTTTCTTTTTGAGTATCTGCGCGGTTCGGATCTCCCGACTTGTCTTACGATGGGCAATCTCGCGGGAGCGTTTTCGACGACCCGAGCCGGTGGTACGGAGGCTTTTGCTGATCGCGAATATAAAGAAGAGTTCTTTCGCGGTCACGGCGCATCACTGGGAAAGTAGGATTAGGTATCCACGCCTACTCCTGCACACAAGCGGATACACCTACGTAAAATTCTGTCCTCTCGCTTTATTTCGAAACTTCCAACAGCAGATGGTCTTTGAATTTCGCTGCCAACCTGGGCGCCTTCCCATCCGCAGCTGTGACTGTGCCCAGATCTTTTCCATCCGCGTAGTCGGTCACGTGGTATGAGCCCGCTTTCAGACCGCGCAATTCCGCTTCGCCTCTCCAGGTTGCCGCATTGAGGGCGAAGAAGGCGTAATACATTTTGCCGTCCTTCTCTATCGCATAGGCCTCAGGGACATCGTAGCCGTAAACGTAGAGATCGTGGAAAGTGCCTTTCGAAAGCATCTTCTCGTTGTAAATTCCGATCCATTTTTTCCAGTGCTCTTCCTTTTCTTTGGTGAGCGTGACCGCTTTAAATTTTGGACCAGGATCGGGCCAGACGAATTTTGTTCCAACCACGCCGCCCGCGCCAATCGTCGAGGCAAAATCGTCACCATGCTCGGTCCAGTTGTTGCCCACGCGGGTCATCGCCGAGAGTTCCACGTGATCGCCATAGACGGCAGATTCTGGCCCCAGCAATGCCTTGTACACTTTGATCCGCCGACGCACTTGCACCGCGCCGACAGGATCGGCGGTCACCGCCTGATCCATATAGGGTAGCCACGCGAGCGATGGAGGAGTTCCGCAAGGGCAACTCTGGGTTACACTCTCCGGTTTAATCGCGCGAGTCGTTTGAAAAATTGTCTTGTAAACGTCGGCCATGGCATTGACCGAGTCTTGCGGAGATTTGTGGTGATGCGCTGGGTTGTAGCACATGGGCACGCTATAAATGTTGTCCAGCTTTGAACCATCGAATCCCCAGTCGCGAATAAACTTCTCAGTCAATCGCTTGTAGTAGTCTTGCACGTCGGGCACGGCGGGACACAATGCCGCTAAATTGCGCGTCATGCGGGCGTGTTGGCCGTTCTTATCGAGAATGAACCAGTCCGGATGCTCCTGCGCTACCTTGGATACAACGTATTTGTGCGACTCCCATTTTCCTTTGCCGTCTTCCGCGCCCAATGGTAACCACCACAGTTGCACCAGTTCACCCTGCTTGTGGAAGTCGTCGGTCATCTTCTTGATTGAGTCGCCGGGGAATGTGTCCGGTCGCGGATTCCAGTCGCCGTACGTATCAAACCAGCGATCGTCCAGCGTAGCCCACTTGATGCCGAATTCTTTGAGCTTGGGAACCGTGCCAAGCATTTGTGCGGGGGTGACGTTGAATTCGTATCCCCATCCGCACCAACTGACGTTGTAGGCTTCGCTCGAGGGCTTGGGAAGCTCCCATCCTTCTTTTTGTAGAACGCTCGACCAGAGACGGAGTGGCTGATAAAAATCGCCGGAATAAACAGCCAGAAAACTTCGCGGCGTTGAATATGCCTTACCGGGTTTGAGCGTTGCATTCACTGGAATCGCAACGGAAGCGTTGACACGCCCGTCTGTCTCCACTTTGACGGGCAATGACAGTGACAGCGGGAGCGTCTCAACGTGGCCGATTGCTTCACCGACCGACGCATTCCAGAACGCCGCCACCGGAATGCCGCCTCCATAGCCGTCTTTCACGACGGCGCCGAAGACGTTGGGCCGTGAAAAAGTTTTGGTGAGCTTGACGACGTCGTCCTCGCCCCAGTCATAACTAGCTCCCTGATAGGACCACATATCGTAGGGAGCTTCTTTCACAGCTTGAGAATTGAAGCGGTGCTGCTGCTCAACGATCTTGTCTATCTGATAATCGGAAGTTCCCGCGTTCGTGTAAGTCGCACTGCTCAGCAACAAGGTGGGAAAATCGTCGTATACCTCAATCTGTAACGTTCGTTGAAGAATCTTGCCAGGTAGTCCCGCAGCCCGCCCCGGAATCGTAACGCGTTTTCCCCGGCCGAGTTTTCCCGTCGCTTCGTCCATCTTCGCGTGGCTCAGGTCAGGCGTAAAGTGAACTGCGCCCCCCGCGTCAACGAGATAATCGCTCTCCGCAGGATTGCCTTCCTGAGGCTCGTCCAGGCTGAGTTTTTTCCCGTCCTGTAGTAGGGAAGCTTGGATATAGCCCGAGGGCAGGACTTGGAATTCGGCGGCGCTCGTGTTTAAGACAATTGGGCCACCGCTACTAACGCTAACCTTAATAGTGGATGGCTCAGGCCGCGCCTCTGGCACCTGCCGTGGCTTCCGTCCACATCCCGTAAAAAGAAGTGGAAGGACTGCGGCGAGAAGCAGGCTCTGTGAGCAGCAGCGTGGTGTCCGGCGAGTAGTTTTCATTGAGAATCTCCGTGTGACTGAGCAGTGATCGTGCCGCCCTCAGTTGCGAGTTCACATAATTGCGAACAATTACTAATAGTTGCGAACGATATTTAAAGTCAAGTAAAATCAGAATGAAAGTTGTTTGCTGGAGAGCGCAAATGAAATAAAAACAAATTATTGACAATCATTAGAAAGTTTAGTACTCTTGCAGTCCGCAAGGCGGTTCCCGCCACGACTATCAATTCTTGACGCTCTTCCGAAGAAGGAGATTTCCCATGACCTCCCCAGCGAATTCCAGCTCGCGGCAGCTTTCCACAATGCTTGGCCTGATCGTTGTAATGATCACATCAGTGTCTCTCTTTGCCCAAAGCGGAGCCACCTATTATGTATCGACGAGCGGCAGCGACAGCAATGCCGGCACTTATTCTTCGCCCTGGCGGACGATTCAGCACGCCGCAGACTTCGTCTCCGCGGGCGCCACGGTATACGTTCTTGGGGGCGTATACAACGAATCGGTGACGATCCCGACATCTGGGACCGCGTCGAATTATGTCACCTTCGAGAGCTATCCTGGCCAAACGGCCGTGATCGACGGAACGGGGCTGACGTGCTGCACATCGAACCCGCCGTCAAGTGGAAACGAAACTCAGGGGCTTATCAACATTGTGAGCCAAAGCTATGTCACCGTGAATGGATTTGAAATTCGCAATTTCACGACCAGCAAGGCGGCCATGACTCCGGCTGGTATCTGGGTGACAGGATCGGGTACAGGAGTTCAATTGCTCAACAATCTGGTGCACAACATCACGACCACATCCGAGAAAGACGGGAACGCATTTGGCGTTGCGGTCTACGGCACGCAAACCACGCCTATTACCGGTCTGACGATCGGCGGCAACCAGGTTTATGACCTGAAGACCGGAGAAAGCGAATCGGTGAATGTGGATGGAAATGTGACTCACTTTTCCATCACTAACAATGTGGTCCACGACAACGACAACATAGGCATCGACGCCATTGGCTTCGAAGGAGTCGGCCCCACCGGCCACGATCAAGCGATGTACGGCGAGATCAGCGGCAACACCGTCTACAACATCAGCGCGATCAAAAATCCGGGCGAGGGCAATTCCTACGATGCCGACGGACTCTATTGTGACGGTTGCGCTTACACCACCTTCGAACTCAACACAGTTTATGCCTGCGATCTGGCGATGGAAGCGGCGAGCGAACACAAAGGGCACGACGCCAGTTACGTAACCATCCGCAACAACCTCTTCTACGATTCCAATGCGGTTGGCGTCTCCATTGGGGGCTATTCCAATACTGTGGGTGGCAGCGATCACGTTGTGATCGTCAACAACACCCTTTACAACAACAACACGAAAAACCAGGGCGCTGAATTTCAAATTCAATACCACTCGGGCAATGGCTCGGGAAATATCTTCGAGAACAACATCGTTTATGCCGGTTCACAAAACGTCTGGATTTATAGCTACGTGAAATCCACGAGCGGATATCCCGCTCCGCCTGCAACCCTGAACTGGAACCTCTACTACTCCACCGCCGGCTACGTGAAGGGAACATCGATCACTTGGGCCGGCGTATCAAACTTAAAGAACTATGCGGCATATCAGACAACCACCGGTGAAGACGCCAACTCACCGAATGCCAATCCTCTTTTCGACAATGTCAGCTCGACCCCGCCGAACCTCGACATAGAATCGAATTCTCCGGCCATCGATTCCGGCAGTACCAGCCTGACCTGCAGCGTGGGTTGGTGCAACGGCTCTTCAATCTATGGCAACACCGATTTTGCGGGGAATCCACGGATCGATGGTTCAGAGATCAACATAGGAGCCTACTGAAGAGACGGCTGTCGTGGCCAAGCCGTTTCTGATCGGTCGGCGCGCCGGTCTCGGCAACTCCCTTCGACGCCGGCTCACGCCGCGCTCACGCGCCTTATGCGCGCGCTTTGTCGATCATGCTTTGCCAAAGGCCTTTCGACTTGAGAATGAGTTCAACCGCTTCGCGAACTGCGCCTCGTCCGGCCACAGCTTTCGTGGTATAGTGCGCCGCGTCTTTGACCTCGGGGACGGCATCTCCGACGGCGACCGCGAGCCCAGCCCGGCGCATCAGAGGAATGTCTGGTAAATCGTCGCCGATATAAGCGACAGCGGAATCCGAAACGCCCGCGACGCGAAGGATGTCTTCATAGGCCGGCATCTTCAGCGGCTGCTTCATGTAAATGAACTCCATCTTCATTTCCTGGGCGCGTCGTAGAAGTGCGGCGCTCTCACGGCCAGTAATGCAGCCAGTACGCAGGCCCGCAGTGTGCGCCAGGGTCAGGCCCTGGCCATCGTGGGCGTCGAAGGTCTTGATTTCGAGCGCGGTCCCATCGGCTTGCGAAAGCAGAGTGACGCCGCCGTCGGTCATCGTGCCGTCTACATCCATGAGGAGTACTTTGATTTGCGCGGCACGCTTCTTAAGCGCGGCAGAAACTCTTAGAACGCCAGGCAATGAAACCTCCAGGAAAAATTGCTTGAAAGAGTTTAAGTCAAAAGGACATGAAAGGCACGTTCGGGACTTGCGAATCGCATAGCGTTTTTCTCGAACCGAAATACTGATCGACCCTTCATTTGTTAACTGTTTAATCAACTTAGGTTTCCGTGAGGAAACCATCGATTGATCGCGCCGACGCGATCGTTGTCAACCTGTTTTGTCTTGACATCATTCGCGAAACTAATGTAGGGTTCGCCTCCATATTCTGACCAAGGCTCACACCGAGCCTGAGCAAGGAGCCCCGTCCATGTTGACGCTCAAGATGTTGTTTTCGAGTCTTCTCATACTGGCGATTATGGCAGTACCTGCCATAGCTGGCAGCAACGAAGCAAAAACTGCAAACGAAGAGGCAGAGAATTCAGCGACTGCCGCTGCGACCGCTGCGGAACCGACACCCGCAGCGGTGCCCAGTCCCAGCCTCACCTCAACCACCGGCGATGCGAACGTAACCGCATTGCTGGGTGTGCTGGTAATGAAAGGAGTCCTGGCGCCCAGCGAAGCCAACGCCATTCGAAACGCCGCGCCTGAAGCCGAATTTCATCTACTGGTCGAGGCACTCAGCCGCAAAGGAATATTAAGCGCAGCGGACCTGGCGGCCGCGGCGAAACCCGCGAGCCAGCCTGCAGCGCCCGCGACAGCGTCAGGCGCGGTTGTCGAAACTGCTACTGCCTCAAACTCCAGCGCGTTGCCAAGTTCACCCCCGCAGGCCGTAGCGCAGCAACCTGCTCCGGGACCGCAAACGCCAGTTCCGCCCCCGGCCCCCGCGGTGGTTGCGGCGATCGCGCCGTTGCGCGTGCTGCCGGTCGATCCACCAAAGAAGGATGGGTTGAATGCCGCGTTCAAGATGGGCCCGGTGAAGATGACGCCTTACGGATTTGTCAAGTCCACTGCAGCACACGATACGAGTTCCCCGAATGGCGACGACTTCCCATTTGTTGGACTTTTTCTGACGGCAGGAGCCGCAGATACGCTTAGCACAGGTCCGACGCAGGATCCGGAGTTCCACATCAAAGCTCGTTCTACGCGTATTGGAGCCAACTTCGAATGGCCGGATGCTTCTCCGCGGCTTACGTTCACTGGCCGTGTCGAAGGCGACTATGAAGGCAACTTCAGCGAAGTCGACAATCGCGATGTGTCGTCGATTCGCAGCAATGCGTTCCAGTTGCGCCTCGCCTTTGCCCGCATGGATTACGCCGCCAGCGGTAAGACGGATATCTATTTCGAGGGCGGACAGGATTGGAGCTTGTTTGCGTCCACCGCCCTGCCCAACATTCTTGAAACTACGTTCCTCGGCGCTTACTACGGAACAATCTACGAACGCTCGCCGCAATTCCAGTTCGGTTTGGTGCACACTCTGGGTGGCTCGCGAAATTTCAAGATTTCTCCCACCTTTGCTCTGATGATGCCCAGCAGCGGACAAATTCTGAAACTGGGCAGTGTGGGCTTGGCCGGTCAACTCGGAGAAGGCGAACGCGAAGGCGCCGATTCAGGACGACCGGAGGTTGAAGGACGGCTTGCCTTCCAGTGGCAGCTCGACAAAGCTCCGGGAGTCGCGCCGGCACAAATCGCCTGGGCTGGATTCCAGTCCCGGCGGACTTCGATCGTCGCCAAGGAGAACTATGCCGCGTGCGCGGCCGGGCCGCTTTGCGCAACGTATGAAGCAGCCTTTCCCAACGGCTTCACTTCCTCCAGCACACAGTACGGTAATCAGATCGTTGTGCAACTTCCCACGCGCTGGGCAACTCTCGTGGCTAGTGGCTATTTCGGAGGTGACCTGCGCTTCTTCTTCGGTGGTCAAGTAGATACTTACTACACTGATACGTCAGGTCTGTCGAATGTGGTCGCATTCACCTCGACCGACGGCGGTCCGCTGGTTGCGGCGGGAGCGGCTGCCCTAGGCTGCACGGGGGTAGCGAATCCATTGAGTGGGACGTGTTCGGGCTCCGTTATAGTGGCTCCTGAAAAGCCAATCCGTGCGTTTGGCGGATTTGTCAACGTCGGCTTCCCCCTTTCGCGATGGTTCAATGCCAATCCGAAAGGGCACAATGCGGGATGGCAACTTTACCTCCATGCTGGCAAGGATCAAGTGGTAAAGGGTGACCTGACCACACCGAACGCTGGTGCCACGGCGAACACCTTATCTCCGTTGCCGTTGCTGATGGGTAAGGTCTTTGCTGCGACCCTTTACTACAAAATAAATCCCTACGTCACGTTTGGCATCGAGCAGTCGGTATATGGAACGCGGCTGGCGCCCGGCGTCAACTACGACATCGCCGGATCGCCTGACAATTTGTGGCAGGATCATCGAACCGAGTTCGGGCCGATCTTCTCGTTCTAGTCAAGCGGTCGAGGGCTCTACGCGGGTGCTTGCATCTGCGTAGAGCATGACTCTGCGGTCGAAGAAATCCCTTGTGCAGCATGGGTTTCGGGTTCACAATGTTGCCCGACTGGCGGTCTTCACTAAAGGTCTCTTAATTCTCCTATAGGCAGGGAAAGTACCGAAGGAGTTGTTGATGAGTCGTTGGAGGGCGGTCTACGCAGGATTTATAGCGGGATTTGTATTGGTCGCACCGTACGCGAATGCCGCCGTCAGGGACAGCATCCGGATCAAGATCCTCGACTCCGAAACCCACTCGACGACAATCGACGACAGTGGAGTTCCGAAGAATTGCGATCAGGTTAACTTTGACGCGTATTGCCACAACAGCAAGAGCGTTCTGTTGACGAACACGTTGACTGTGCAGGAAGACGATCATCCTCCATTTCGTGTGAACTGCACGATCGACTCGAAATGGTCGCGCTGTACTCCCTTGCCGAAGGGCGAGAGTTTTGACGCCAAAAAAGAGAAGCGCGGAATTCTCATCTACTACGTGGACGACAAGGGCAAAGCGAGAAGCCAGTTGTACACCCTGGCCCCGGGGGAAACAAAAGCTTACGACTTGGCTGCCGCAGCTCCACCAGCGCCTGCGCCGCATCCGGCTACACCTGCGGCGAACTCACCCTCCGTTGCACCGGCCGCGCCGTCCTCTTCGGCGCTACCCCAGCTGCCGCAGAAAAATTCTTCAGAGAAAGTCAGGTGTAATTTCGCATCGACGCCCACAGGCGCGGAAATATCAATCGACGACAGATATGTAGGCAACACACCATCGGAAATTGATCTGAGCGTCGGGACGCACGTCGTCGTCTTTTCCATGCAGGGCTTTACCCAGTGGAAGCGGGAACTTACGGTGATGTCCGGATCGGAATTGACCGTAAGCGCAATTTTGCAGAAGCAGTAGTGAGCCTCACGAGTGGTTTTAATAAGAATCGAACAGGCAAGGGAGAAACTTATGGCGAATGCTGCGGTGGTGGGGAGCAGTAAGGCAGAGTACAGCATCTGGCGAGTGATTATGGCCTCGTCGGTCGGCACCATGATCGAATGGTACGACTTTTATATTTTCGGAAGTCTCGCGGCCATTCTCGGCCCCAAGTTTTATCCTCCGGGCAATGACACCTTTGCCTACGTTGCGTACCTGGCCACATTTGCCGTGGGATTTCTTGTGCGGCCGTTTGGCGCTTTGTTCTTCGGGCGCATCGGCGATCTGGTTGGCAGGAAATATGCTTTTCTGGTGACGCTCTCGATCATGGGTTTCTCGACGTTCGTCATCGGTCTGCTGCCGTCCTACGCAACTGCAGGCTGGTTCGCCCCAATTGTCCTGCTTTTGATCCGCGTGTTGCAGGGATTAGCGCTGGGCGGCGAGTACGGCGGCGCGGCGGTCTATGTAGGTGAACACGTCCCCGACAACAAACGTGGCTTCTACACCAGCTTTATCCAGATCACGGCGACGCTCGGTCTCTTCGTCTCTCTGATTGTGATTCTGCTTACACAAAACTCGATGTCGAAAGAAGAGTTCGCTGCCTGGGGTTGGCGTATTCCTTTCCTCATCTCAATCATCCTCGTGATGATCTCGCTCTACATCCGCTTGAAGATGAAGGAATCACCCATCTTCGCCGAATTAAAGAGCACGGGAATGACGTCCACTCAGCCGCTGAAGGATGCCTTTACAAAATGGCCAAACTTGAAAAACGTTCTGATCTCGCTTTTTGGCGCGACGGCGGGACAGGGAGTGATCTGGTATACAGGACAGTTTTACGCACTGTTCTATATGCAGACGATTTTGAAGGTGAACGTAAAGACCGCAAACATTGTGGTTGCGATCGCTCTACTGATCGGGATGCCGTTCTTCACCGTGGTGGGTGCGCTCTCTGACCGCATCGGGCGCAAGAAGCTGATGATGGCGGGTTGCCTGCTCGGAGTTCTCACCTATATCCCGATCTATAAAGCAATGGAACGGGCAGCCGGCAATAATGTGGTCACGGTAAAGTCGACCCGCAACAAAGTGACAGGCGCGATTTCACTGACTGCCATGACTACGGACGCGACTGGTGCGCTGGTGCCTGCCAAAGAATCTCCGAACCCAGATCGAACGATGTTAGTTGTGCTGGTCTTTATCCAGGTTCTCTACGTGTGCCTGGTTTACGGGCCGATTGCGGCCTATCTGATCGAAGCTTTCCCGGCGAAGATTCGCTATACATCGCTTTCCCTGCCGTATCACATCGGAAACGGTGTCTTCGGAGGGTTGCTGCCGCTAATCGGATTGTCCTCCGTCGCAGCCACGGGCAATATCTATGCCGGTCTGTATTATCCGATGATTGTTGCCGGCATGACGTTTATCGTGGGCAGCCTGCTGCTGCGCGAAACCAAGGCGATCCGCATCTGGGACGAAGCTGTTAAGCGCGCGTCATAGCGTAGTAGAGAGACAGTCTGCCTGCAGATGTAGTAAGACAGTTGAAATGAGAACCCGAATCTCATTTTCTGCTGCTTGCTATTTTTCTGTCTCTTCCTCTGCTTGCTCAAGACATTGTTGTAAGCGGCCGGGTCCGCGATCCCCACGGCAATGCTTTGCCCGGCGCGGCGGTTTCGCCTCGCTGTGGAGCCGTCCTTCCTTGATAGTAGGGATGAGGGATGAGGGATGAGGGATGAGGTCCACTACACCTTAAAGTTCCCCTAAAGGGCATCGCTGTCGTCCGTCTGATTTGCAGCAATGCGCAATCGTCCTAGATAATCCAAGCGGAACGCATGATTGGTTTTTTCTCCATCCTCGCCGTGGGGTTTTTCCTGGGGATGCGCCATGCCACGGACCCTGACCACGTAATCGCCGTCACAACCATCGTCAGCAACCAGCGCAGCAGCCCGCGGGCAGCCTTGATCGGCGCATTTTGGGGAGTCGGGCACACACTTACCATTTTCGTGGTTGGGGCAGGGATCATACTCTTCAACCTCGTGATCCCGGTGCGGGTCGGCCTCAGCATGGAGCTGTCTGTTGCCGTAATGCTGATAATCCTGGGGCTGATCAATGTCGCTGGGTTTCTGCGAGCGAAGCCGGGCGAATCAGCGAGGATTGGAGCATTCAATGTTGCATCGCCGCCCGGCGAAACGCACCATGTGGTAGTCCATTCTCATCCTCACAGCCACGGAGACTACATCCACACGCATACTCATGCTCACCAGCCGAGGGGTCATTCCCACGATCAGACGCCGCTGGCTTGGATGGATCGCGCCTTCGGGAAGAGCGGACTGTATCAATATCTTCGGCCCTTCGTAGTGGGAGTGGTTCATGGGCTCGCCGGCTCGGCGGCCGTGGCGTTGCTGGTTTTGACCACGATTCGAGATGTTCATTGGGCGATCGCCTACCTGCTGGTCTTTGGCGTGGGCACGATTGCCGGCATGATGCTGATCACGATGAGTATTGCTTCGGCGTTCAAGTTCGTGGGGAAGGGACGTCAGAAATTCTCGCGCCGGCTTGCACTGGCCTCGGGCCTGCTAAGTCTCTGCTTTGGCCTTTTTGTCGCATACCAGATCTGCTTTGTGAATGGCCTTTTCACAAATCATGCGCGCTGGATTCCGCAGTAAACCCCGGTAAGACACTGCTTTGAATTGCGTCAAAGCGTGCCCAGTGACTTTCGTAATGCTGTATCGAGCGGGGTGCAGTAAAGCCCTATGCTATAATGATTGTCAGCGCTACTGCCACGGTTTGCTCGTGACGCGGTGATCCTGTTGGATCAGATTCATCTCCGCTTTTCCTGCCTGCCGTTTATTCAGCGTCAAATCAAAAATTAAGAGCGGCATGGGAACTCACGACACGTGTATTCAGAGTTTGGTCAGGCCCCTCCAGAAAGAAAATTACGAATGACAAGTTTTACAGAATTACCGCTATCTTCTGCTTTGCAGCAGAGGCTGGCGGCAGCTCAATTTATTACTCCAACGCCGATCCAGGAACAGGCCATCCCCTGTGCCCTTGAAGGCAAAGACGTGCTGGCGACTGCGCAGACCGGCACCGGCAAGACGCTGGCGTTTCTAATCCCAGTGATCGAAATGCTGCAGCGCGAACCGTCGCAGAAAGTCCGCGTCCTGGTGTTATTGCCAACGCGCGAACTGGCGATTCAGGTCAACGAAGAATACGAAAAATTGCGTGGCAAAGGAGTGCCGAAGGCTGCGCTGGTGATTGGCGGCGTCTCCGAAAAAACACAGATTCAGTCGGTGCGCGGCGGTTCCAGTCTGGTCGTCGCGACTCCCGGGCGCTTGCAGGATTTTATTAGCCGCAAGCTAATCGACTTGCGCGACGTGAAAATCCTGGTGCTCGACGAAGCCGACCGCATGCTCGATATGGGCTTCTTACCCGCAATCCGTCGTATCCTCGCGGTGCTTCCGCAACGCCGGCAGACGTTGTGCTTCTCAGCCACCCTGGAGCAATCGGTCGCGGGCTTGGTGAACGACGCTATGAACGATCCCATCCGTGTGGCGATCGGTTCGGTGCTGAAACCGGTTGAGAGCGTTCGGTTACAGGCGTATGAAGTTCGTCCCGCCGAGAAAGCCGATGTCCTGCGCCAGTTGCTTTATGCCGAGGCGGGACAGACGTTGATCTTTGCCCGCACGAAGCGCGGCACGGAACGGCTCGCGAAAGAGTTGGTGCGCGAAGGTTTTTCCGCGGCCATGATTCATGGCGACCGCTCGCAATCGCAACGAAATGGCGCGCTCAGCGGATTTCAGCAAGGACGCTTCCGCGTGCTGGTTGCCACGGACGTGGCGGCGCGCGGTTTGCACATCGACGATGTAGCCCATGTGATCAATTACGATTTGCCGAAGATGGCGGAGGATTTCATTCATCGCGTTGGACGGACGGGGCGGGCAGGCTCGCAAGGGCTGGCTTCCAGTTTGGTATCTGGCGCCGAGGTCATCGAACTTCGCCATATCGAGCGTGTGTTGAAACTGCGCATCGAGCGCAAGCAGGTGGATTGGTCGAATGCGGGGAAACCCACGCATGTAGTCCAAAACACCCTGGCAAGCCGAACCTTGACGAAGATGCCGGGCGAAGTGTTTGCGTAAACGGGAAGTTCGCAGAATTCAGGGAACGTCGTAACATTGAAAAGGGCGCGTCTTTTAGAGACGCGCCCTAATCTTTGGATCGATTTATTGCCGCACGTTACTTAACCACTAAGCGGCAAGAACTCACGGCTCGTTTTTTTCTGGACCGCGAGGAATGCTGGAAATATCGGAATCATCTCCCATTTGGAATAGAGCGGCTTGCTCGGCGGCATGTCTCTGCAATTCGTCTAAATCCAGTTCGCTCGAATCACTCGATGTCCCTAATGGTTCCTCGGTCTTGCGCTGGGTACGGCGTTCGGCCTTGTCGCGCTGTTTTTGCTGGCGCGTGTGTTCTTTCTGGCGTTTGGTAAAGCTCGATCGTCCTCTTCCTGGCATTCCAGTCTCCAATCGTCATTTTGCGGCAGCGTTGATCTAACCAGGCTGCTCTGTCGAATCGCAAATTCTAGGTTCTGCTAATTGGTTCCGCTTTAGGCTGGACTTTCGCGAAACCCTTTTAATTCGCTACCAGCGGGGTTCGCGGGGCTGGCGCGCATGGCCCTGATAATCGTCGCGGCTGCCGCCTCCACCGCCGCCACCAAAGCGTTTTCCGCCTCCGCCTCCGCCACGCGGCGAATCGGTTTTGGGCTTGGCTTCGTTAATCTTCAGCGCTCGTCCGCCAAGCTCGCTTCCATTTAACGCGGCGACAGCCTTGTCGGCTTCCGCTGGATTGGACATCTCCACAAAGGCAAAGCCGCGCGCACGGCCGGTCTCGCGATCCGTAACAATGCTGACACGCTCGACTGCACCATGCGCCTCGAACAGGCCGCGAAGCTCTGGTTCGGTGGTGCTATGAGGTAAGTTTCCGACGTAAAGATTCTTCATAAGGGTTGGTCTCTTTCGATTGGTGTAGCAAATAAAATTTCGGGCTGAGCCCGCTCGGGTGCAGAATGCTGTTCGATGGCTTCGGCCCAGCGCGAAGGTCGAGGCGTTTCCCGCAGCGCGCGGGAACGAGCTTCGCTCACCGAGCGTACTGAAGAAATCCGTCTGCACGCTTCGAGTATTCCCCACCGCTGCGATGAACCCTCGGAAGCCTGCAGAGCGGAAACAATTTCGCTAGCCAGAGGAATTTCTCCCGCATGCACATCGTCACCCTGCGGCGAAGCCGAGAGATACTCGGGACTGCCGACGAAGAAAGCGATCCTCTGTGCAGGAGTCGCGCTCCGGATGTCCAGGCAAAATTTGTCCCGGCTGTCGATCTCGCCAGCCACGTTGATGAGGACAAGATTGTACAGATCGGCGCGCCACCAACACCGCGCCTCGAGCACATCGGCCGCGCAGTCGACCTCGATGCCAAGTTTACGCATTACATCCGCTCGCAAATCGCGCTTGGTCTGCGAGGTATCAAGCAATAGCACGCGCTTCTTTCTTGCTGGACTGCTGTCCGAATTCAAAAGCGGCAAACCATCGACGGGCGCGCTCATGCTTTCTCCTTGGCGCCGGTTTGCGCTGCGGGAGCGACCAGGTTTTTCTCGGCCAGGTCCTTTAACATCTTCTGATTGCTTTGACGTCGACTGATCTTCTGCCTGCGCCGCCGGTTAAATCTTGCCTTGTCTCCGTTGATTCCGGACATATCCGTCTCCTGCCCTTGAGGCTGTTCACAAAAAAGAATCGCAGCGGCCACTATTCGCTGCAGGCCGCACCTATCGCAAATTGCCGTTCAATTTTTCGAAATAAGCTGCCTGCAGAGCCGTGTTTCGGTTCCTTGGGATCGCCGGATCTGACTTCGAGAATTTCTCAGGTTCGGCACGTCTTCTCGCCTTTCAAGGAATTCTTCTCAATCGCGAAGGCGCAACGTGCTGTTAGGGTGTCTTCGAGGTCAAGATCCCTAGTATACGCTGATTCGCCGATCCAGCTACGAACTTCAGGGTGCGCTAAGGCTGTGAAGGGCTGACACTTTGCTGGTTGTTGCCGCGACAGAGCAGAAGGCAAAGCACCAGAGCTCCAACTCCTCCTCCGCCACTGATCTCGAGCCATTTGGGATTCAGACCGTTGCTTGCCGGTGCGGTGCGCGGCGCAGCGCCGCAAGCATTCGACTCGTCGCGGTTGGCTTGTTCCCCTTCATGCACGGTCGCGGAATTGTTTGGCTTGTCTTCCGAAGCAGCTTTGTGAAGAGCGCCGCCGTGCTCGATATTTACGTCCTTCTTGTGAGCCGCAACGTGAACCGTGCCGTTGACATCGGTTACGTCGTATTCTGTGCGGTCGGCCGAAATGGGTTCGACCTTCAAGCAATTTACGTGAACGCTCATTAGCGTCGAGGTTTCCACCGAGACACTGCCATGTTCTAACGTCAGGTAGGTGCCTTGGAATTTTACGATTGACTGCGCCTGGACGAGCACAGACGAACCTTCTACGTCGATGTTGGCGACGACGCTGGCTTTCGTCTCCACCGAATCACCGGGAAGAACGACCGTCGATCCTGTTATCTCAAGGCCGTTCACCCACACTCCGCCATCGCTGCGCAAGACAGCGGAGGCGGGGACCGCATCTTTCGCGACGAGCGACAGAGGACACAGGGCGACCATCAACCAGCAAAGAAAATTGCGTAAAGCAGACACACTCACACCCAGACTGAGTTTCCACACAATGAATCTCTTCAAAATCGTAGCGGGAGGGAGTCGAGTCGTCTATTAGCACTCCGGATGCGGGTCGAACGAGAGTAACTCGCAGGGAAAGAGCGACTGCTTTCCTGCGCCAGGTGTAGGCGCCGCAGGTTATGCTTGGCGGACATGATTTGACGATCTTCGTCGTACCCGAAGTTGAGTCGTACCGCGAATATGGAACAACATGCCACTGAGAGTACAGTGATTGAATTCCGCGACGTTGCTTACACGCTGCCGAATCACCAGCGCTTGCTTTCCGGGCTGAATCTGCAGGTGAAGCGCGGTGAGACTCTTGTTCTGTTGGGCCGCAGCGGCTCCGGAAAAACGACGACGCTAAAGCTGATTAACCGGCTGTTGATTCCGAGCGCCGGGGATGTGCTCGTGAATGGCTCGTCCACCTCGAAAACTGATGTCATCCAGTTGCGGCGCAGCATCGGCTATGTCATCCAGGAAGTAGGTTTGTTCCCGCATTTTACCGTGGAGAAAAATATTGGCTTGGTGCCGCGGATCGAAGGTTGGCCCGCTGATCGAATTCGTGGCCGCGTGGAAGAGCTCCTGCAGATGGTGGGCTTCGAGTCGAAACTAGGGTCGCGTTATCCCCACGAGCTGTCAGGCGGGCAACGCCAGAGGGTAGGAGTTGCAAGGGCGCTGGCGGCCGATCCTGCGATTCTGTTGATGGACGAACCTTTCGGCGCGCTCGACGCGCTTACTCGCGACCAGCTCCAGCGCGAATTTCTCGCGCTGCAACAACGGCTCAATAAAACCGTAGTTTTTGTCACTCATGATTTGCGTGAAGCGTTGCGGCTGGGTTCGCGCATCGCTCTGATGGAAACTGGCCGCCTGATTACAGTTCTCCCTCCAGAGGATTTCCTGCGGTCCACTGATCCCTTGGCCTCGGCGTACGCGCAAGCCCTTGCGGAAGCTTCGGTCCCTGCGGCAAATCGAGGTACGTCATGAATCTCTTTCATTTTATTTTGCAGAACCACGAACAAGTTCTTGAACTGACCCTGGAGCATCTCTGGCTGGTGGGCGTGTCTACACTGCTCGCGGTTCTCATAGGAATACCGTTAGGAATTGTGAGCGCGCGCTGGCCGGCTTGGAATAGGCCGGTGCTGGGTGCCGCGAACATTATTCAGACGATTCCGAGTCTCGCTCTCTTTGGTTTTCTGTTGCCGGTTCCATGGCTCGGCGATCGTGCGGATCGCCTGGCGATTCTGGCGCTCACTCTCTATGCGCTGCTTCCCGTGATTCGCAACACCTACACCGGAATTCGTGGAGTCGATCCTGCTGTGGTCGAGGCCGGGCGCGGCATGGGCCTCACAGATTCCCAGTTGTTGCTTCAAGTGGAACTGCCGCTGTCGATGAGTGTGATTCTTTCCGGCGTACGAGTTGCTGTTGTGGTCTCGGTGGGACTGGCGACGATCGCCGCTGCGATTGGTGCTGGCGGATTGGGCGAGTTCATCTTTCGCGGTCTTGCCATGGTGAACAATCAGCTCATTTTGGCCGGTGCGATTCCTGCCGCGATTCTAGCGCTGTCGGCGGATTTCGGCTTAGGTTGGATCGAGAGGCGCTTGCAACCGCGATGAAACAGAGTCGGCGAGGATGGGAGGCGTATCGTGCCGTCGAAGCCCTTTTCAAAGCACGATGGCAGATCTCGATTCTCCTTCTTCTCAGTCTCTTGCTGTCTTCGTGTTCCCCGCCTTCGCATAACGATCGCATTGTCATCGGATCCAAGAACTTTACCGAGTCGCTGATTCTCGGCGAACTTCTTGCCCAGCAGATTGAAGCGCATTCTCAACTGAAAGTGGAGCGCCGCTTTTATCTCGCGGGAACCTATATCTGCCAGCAGGCAATGCTTGCCGGGCGCATCGATATTTATCCCGAATACACCGGAACCGCTCTAACCGCTATACTGAAGCAGCAAGTCGGAGGGGATAAGCAACAGGTCTATCAGCGGGTCAAGCGCGAATATGAAAATCATTTTGGCCTTACGCTCGGCCCGCCCTTCGGTTTCAACGACTCCTTTGCCCTGGAGATTCGCGGGGAGGATGCACGCCGCCTAGGCCTCAAGACTTTGTCGCAGGCGGCTGCATACGCTCCACAGTGGCGAGCCGGATTCGGTTACGAGTTCATGGAACGGCCTGACGGATACGCCGGGCTGGCCGCAGCCTACGACCTGCATTTTGCCTCGCCGCCTCGGGTGATGGACCTGGGTTTACTCGCTCCCGCGCTTAAAGCTCGTCAGATCGATATAGCCGCGGGCAATACGACAGACGGACTGGTTCCTGCGCTGGATCTATTTGTCCTTGAAGATGATCGCCATTATTTTCCTCCGTATGAGGCGGTTGCGGTGATCCGGCAGCAGGCGTTGCAGCAGCACCCCCAGGTGGCGCAAGCGGTCGCCGACCTGGCTGGCAAAATTTCCGATCAAGAGATGCAGAAGCTGAACTACGCGCTGGACGGCCAGCATCGCGACGTGAAAGACGTAGCGCAGGAATTCCTGCGGAGCAAGGGGCTTCTTTGACACAGGCTATTCGCCTGTTATTCGCCTACGGCACATACCCTATGGGTATTCCAAGGCGAGTCTGCAAAACTTAGGTTCACTGGCGCGCCGCCTAGGAGTTTGACTATGCGATTCCGTGTTGGTGATCTGCTACGCAACCACATTACGCAAGAAAAGGGACGCGTTGTTCGTCTTGTGGAAAAGAACGATACCGTCTCCTATATCGTCGTCTTACCAGCCAGCGCTCTCCGCGCGGAAAGAGAAGCGTTGTGGCGGCAGCATGAAGTGACTGATGAACAGCGCAGACACGAAGGAGATTGCTATGAGTCGGCTGCGAAATGAGATCAGCAAGTATATTCTCGGTGGTTAATTCCTGAAGAGTTCAAATCAGTAACTTCCCCTCCAACGTAAGCACTGCGCTTCCCTTGAGAATTACTCGATTCGTAATCATTTCACACCAGAGTTCACCGCCGCGCTCTGAAACCTGACAAGCGTGCAGCTTCGTTTTACCCAACCTCTGAGCCCAATACGGTGCAAGCGAGCAGTGCGTCGAGCCGGTCACTGGGTCTTCGGGGACGCCATAGCTGGGGGCAAAATAGCGGGAGACGAAGTCGGCATCATCGCCTGGCGCTGTGATAGCGACTCCCGCGGGATGGAGTTTCTCGAGCAATCGAAAGTCGGGGTGGATATTTTTCACATCCGCCTCCCGCTCGTACACGGCGAAATAATTGTCTGCAATCTGCGTCACAGCCGTCGGCGTTTTGCCCAAACCTTCTATCAGTGCGGTTGGCGGAACGGGACAATTCCAGGGAGGCAGGGCAGGGAAATCCATCGCAAACAAACTCCCGTCTCGCAAAACCGTTAATGCTCCACTGAAGCGGGTTTCAAAGCGCACTACGTCGAGTTCCGGTTGGAGAAACTTAAATATGATGAATGCGGTGGCCAGCGTGGCATGCCCGCACAGCTTCGCCTCGCAACGGGGGGTAAACCAGCGCAATTGGTAGTGGTCGCGCAAAAGCACTAAGAATGCGGTCTCTGAGAAATTGATCTCTGCTGCGACCGCGCGAAGCAAATTGTCATCTAACCACCCTGCCAGAAGGCACACGGCGGCTGAGTTTCCGGCGAAAGTTCTACTTGTGAACGCGTCGACGTAGTAGACCGGTAGGTGCATTACCCTATGGTACGCGGTTGGCACCTTGGCATAGACTAACTGCCTGTCTTTGTCGGCGTTTATATAAAGCGTTATTGATGTACTCGGAGGTGGGGATGCTTGCCACGCAGAGCGATACCGTCACGAGTCACGATTTGATCGCCCGAATCGCGGGTGCACGCCAACAAACCGACGACCTATTCAGCATCGTCAAGCGAGATTCGCTTTACGAGCGGCCCATCGCGGAACGTCACCGCATCGTTTTCTACATAGGACATCTTGAGGCTTTCGATTGGAATTTGTTCCATGAGCGCATCCTTGGGCTCAAGAGCTTTAACCCTGGATTTGACCGGCTGTTTGCGTTTGGCATCGATCCCGTCGGCGGCGGGTTGCCTTCTGATCAATCAGCGGATTGGCCTTCAATTGCTGAGGTGGAACAGTACGTCCGAAAAATCCGCGGCGTGCTCGATGAGAAACTCTCGGAGGCGATTCCTGATTCCCGGCCACCCAAAGCCGACGGTTTTTCGTTAAGCACTCTGCTTAACGTTGCGATCGAGCATCGACTGATGCACGCGGAAACGCTGGTTTATATGCTCCATCAACTTCCGCCGGATCGGAAGCTGCCGCAAAGAGAATTGTTGAACTTCCCCGCCTCGCCAATCGATCATCGCAGCATTGAAATTCCAGCGGGCACGGTCACTCTCGGCCTGCCGCGCAATTCCAGCGTTTTTGGCTGGGATAACGAATTTGAAACTCATCGCGTTCATGTCCCGGCATTTGCCATTGATCGCTATCAGGTGACGAACCGTCAATATCTTGAGTTCATCGCTGCGGGAGGCTACGAAACGCAAGCATTTTGGGACGGCGAAGATTGGGATTGGAGATCGGGGCAGGGAATCACCCACCCAGCGTTTTGGAAGCGTGAGGGAGATCGTTGGATCTATCGCACGATGTTCGAAGACATACCGTTGCCGCTGGATTGGCTGGTCTATGTTAGTCAAGCGGAGGCGAAAGCCTACGCCCGATGGGCAGGGAAATCGCTACCCACCGAAGCCGAGTGGCAGCGTGCCGCGTATGGCACTCCCGCTGGAGATGAGCGGACTTATCCCTGGGGTGAAGAAGCGCCGTCGCCCCGGTTTGGCAACTTCGATTTTGCTAGTTGGAATCCAGTGCCGGTGAATGCGTTTCCCGCGGGACGCAGCGCCTTTGGGGTCGATGGACTTCTAGGGAATGGGTGGGAGTGGACTTCCACGGAATTCGCACCGTTCCCCGGATTTGAACCGTTTCCGTTTTACCGCGGATATTCCGCGGATTTTTTTGATGGCAAGCATTTTGTCATGAAGGGTGGATCGGCGCGCACCGCGGCGTGCATGTTACGGCCTACATTTCGCAATTGGTTTCAGCCGCACTACCAATTTGTTTACGCGGGATTTCGCTGTGTGAGCCGCTGATCATTGAATCAGCCAGCTGGACGATTTAGATGCGCTATTGGAAGGGGTTACCAAGATGCTGGTTCATGCGATTACTCCGAACAGAAACTATGCCTTCGCCGCAGACGTGCACGCAGGGCTAACGAAGCAGGGTCAGAAGGAACTGCCGTCAAAGTATTTGTATGACGATGTCGGCTCCGCCCTGTTCGAAGTGATCTGCCACCTCCCGGAGTACGGCCTCACACGCGCCGATGAGCGGCTTCTGCGACGTTACGGCAGCGATATCGTCGAGCGGCTGACCGGCCCTATGGCGGTGGCTGAACTCGGCAGCGGAAGCGGGAAGAAGACTCGCCAGATTCTCGAAGCGCTTTGTCGTCGCCAACGTACCCGGTATTTTCCCATCGAGATTTCGCGCTCAGCTCTCGTGATGTGCGAACGTGAACTCAGCGATATCGATTGCATCAGCATTCTCGGATTCGAGCGTGAATATCTCGACGGACTGTTGGAGGTCGCGGCGCACCGTTCCGAGGGCCAGCATCTTCTTGTGTTGTTTCTGGGTAGCACCATCGGGAACTTCGATCGCCCCGCCGGGAATCGGTTCCTGTCCGAGGTTCGTCGAATTCTCATGCCGGGCGATTCACTCCTGCTCGGCACCGATCTAGAGAAATCGAGCGCGCAACTACTGGCCGCCTACGATGACGAACTGGGAGTAACTGCCGCTTTCAACTTGAACCTACTCAGCCGCATCAATCGCGAACTGGACGCCGACTTCGACCTTGCGCAGTTTGAGCACGTGGCAAGAATCAATCACTGGCAGCGCAGCGTAGAGATGCATCTGCGCTCGAAGATCCGCCAAGCCGTGAGCATCCCTGCCGCGGATCTTTCCGTTGAATTCCTCGCGGGCGAGACGATCTGGACGGAGAGCAGTCACAAATATTCGTCGAAAGAAATATTCCAGATGGCCCGCACCACCGGTTTCCGTTGCGAGGCGCAGTGGATCGACGAGCAATGGCCCTTCGCGGAGAATCTGCTGATCGCGGAATAGTTCCGCATTTCTTGTTTCTCAATTCCACCAACATTTGTGTGGTGCCTGGGTGTGGACTCTGTCTTTGTTGTAAGGCACCACTCATGCCGAGGTAAATCTTTGTAAATCCTGCGCTTTTATCGACGGTGTCGATGTAGATTTAGGAGTGAGTTAATTGTCTCGATCGACAAAAAGAATCATGACTGTAGCTATATTCCGGCGTCTAGGTACGGCACTTTGCCTGGGAATCGCCACCGGCGTTCTTTTCGTGGCACCTGGATGGTCGGCACTCTTGAGCACGCAAACCGAACAGGCGAATGCTTCGGGTGCGGCGAGCCGACGCATTGGGGCTATCAAATCGATTAATGGTACTTCCATCACGCTGACCCCGGATTCCGGCGCAGACGTCAACGTTGCAGTTCAGCCTGCAACACGCATCGTTCGCATCGCTCCTGGTGAAAAAGATCTTAAGAACAGCGCACCCATTCAGTTGCAAGATTTGCAGGTCGGCGACCGCATCCTGGTTGCGGGAAAAACCTCCGACGACAATCAGTCGCTCACCGCTTCGACTGTTGTGGTGATGAAAAGTTCCGACGTCGACACATTGCATCAACATGAGCTGCAAGACTGGCAGAAGCGGGGAGTGGATGGACTTGCCACTGCGGTCGATGCCGCGGCCGGAACTGTCACCATCTCAGCCCGCGGCAAGCGCGTAGTGGTCCACAGCTCGTCGGCCACGATAATTCGCCGTTATGCCCCCGAATCCGTGAAGTTTGAAGACGCCAAGGCGAGCACGCTGCAGGAAGTTCATTCTGGCGATCAAGTGCGGGCGCGCGGCGAACGCAGTGCGGATGGAACGGAATTACAGGCCGAAGAAATTGTTTCCGGATCGTTCCCCAGCATTGTGGGCACCGTGAATTCTGTCGACGCAAGTTCATCAACTCTCAGCGTTCACGATTTGGTAGGCAAGAAAACTGTGGTCGTCAAAATCGCTCCGGACTCTCAGCTTCGCAACCTGCCCCCTGAAATGGCACAGCGGATTGCAATGGTGTTAAAGGGAGCGGCTTTAGGATCCCAGCCCAGGGCTGACAGCGGTTCGGGCTCCCCTGCGGGCGGTGCCGCTTCCCGTGCAGCACCTGCCCCAGGCGGAACGGGCGCGGGATCGTCAGGAGCGGCCATGGGCGGGCGTTCCGGTGGCAGTCCGGATTTTCAGCGCTTGCTCACTCGCGCACCCGCGACTTCGCTGACTGACCTGCACAAAGGCGACGCCGTGATGATTCTTTCGACTGCGGGAAGTACTGGGGTCGGCACGGTGATCACGTTGCTAAGCGGCGTTGAGCCGATTTTGCGGGCCGCTCCCGGCGCCAGTAGTGCCGCGTTGCTTACGCCCTGGAGCTTAAGCGCACCTTCCGGCGACGCAGGCGGCCCATAGTGCTGTCTGTGCTCAATAGAAGCATGCAACCAAATTTTCAAGCGGGGATTCTTGTCAAGGAATGGAACGTTGGATGAAGTTTCGGAAATACTCGCAATTCATAGCTATCATCTTTTTGTTCTTGCTGCAGATGTTCGCGATGGCGGCAGCGCAGACCGCCGCGCCGGAGAATACAACATCATCGCCGGCTTCCGCGCCGCAATCCGGCGGTTCGCTGCAAACCGCTTCGGGCGTTTTGCGCGGGCAAGTAGTCGATCCTTCGGGCGCGGCCATTGCCAACGCTAACGTCGTGCTTACGCCGGCGGCTGCTTCCTCGAAGCCCATACCGACTCAATCGAACGGACAGGGGCAATATGAGTTCAAAGGGCTTTACACAGGAACGTATACCCTGACGATCGTCGCCACAGGATTCTCGGTCTACGAAAACGACAACGTAGTCATCGCCGGGGATCAGCCGCAGCGCCTGAATGTTTCGATGGATATTGAAGTCGAGCAGCAGAAGATTCAGGTCTCCGATACTGCACCGACGGTGGATGTGAATCCGGCCAACAACGCCGGGGCCATTGTGATTTCGGGAAAAGAACTGGAAGCGTTGCCCGACGATCCCGACGAACTGCTCACCGACCTGCAGGCGCTGGCGGGGCCGTCGGCTGGGCCCAATGGCGGGCAACTTTACATCGATGGCTTCACCGCAGGCCAGCTTCCGCCCAAAGAATCCATCCGCGAAATTCGCATCAATTCAAATCCGTTTTCCGCCGAGTACGACAAGCTCGGTTACGGACGAATTGAGGTCTTTACTAAACCAGGTACGGATAAGTTTCACGGCCAGCTGTTCATGAGCGGAAACGACTCCGCTTTCAACTCTCCCAACCCCTTCGGCGGCGCGGATCAGCCGGGCTATGATTCCACCCAATTCAGCGGCAACATCGGCGGACCGATCAACAAGAAGGCATCGTTCTTCTTCGATGCTCAGCGACGAAACATTAACAACCTCTCCGCCATCAACGCGCTCACGCTTGATCCCACTATGCTTGCCGCGGCACCGTTTATTGAGTCCTTGCCCAACAATCGCTATCGAACCAACATCACGCCTCGAATTGACTATCAAGTCAGCAAGAACAACACGCTGACCGCCCGCTACCAGTATTTCCGCGACACTCAGAACAACGACGGCATCGGTACATTCAGCCTGGCGTCTCAGGCTTACAACTCCCAATCTACCGAGCACACACTGCAAATCAGTGATACGGAGGTATTCGGCGCAAAGATCGTCAATGAAACGCGATTTCAATACTTGCGCGAGATCGACAATCAGTTCGCGACGAACACCCAGCCTGCGCTCAACGTTCTGGGATCGTTTAACGGCGGGGGAAACAGCCAGGGCGATATTCTCGATCATCAGGATCACTACGAGCTGCAGAACTATACTTCCATCATTCACGGCAATCACACCATCAAGTTCGGAGCGCGGCTGCGCGGGATTCGCGACGCGAACAGCTCTACTTCCGGCTTCAACGGCACATTCACATTTTCGTCCTTGGTTGATACAGCACAGGAGACGAGTTGCGTGCCTACTGCCGGACAGGCGCCGTGCCCAATTTCATACGCTCACGCAGTTCAGAACGCCGGCAACATAAGCACGCCAATTGCAACTCAGCTCACTTACACAACCGGCACTCCGCCCTTGGTGGTGGAGAATTTCGACGCCGGATTTTACTACCAGGACGATTGGAAGGTGCGTTCCAATATCACTTTTAGCTACGGTTTGCGCTTTGAAACGCAGACTGGCATCCGCGATCATGCGGACCCAGCGCCGCGTTTGGGGCTTGCTTGGGGAGTGGGCGGCAGGAAAGGGCCGCCTAAGGTCGTTCTACGTGGAGGCTTTGGGATTTTTTATGACCGCTTTCAAGAAGCGCAAATTTTGGAAGCTGAACGCTTGAACGGCATCACGCAGGAACAGTTCGTCGTCAACAACCCCGAGTGTCCCTCACTTACGAATTTTCTGGCATGTACCGGCGCGGTTACGCCAGTCCAGCCCACGATTTACCAGATCAACCCGCATGTACACGCGCCTTACACGTTGCAAACTGCCATCGGCATCGAGCGGCAAGTCACAAAATCTGCAACCCTAGCTATCAATTACATTAACTCGCGCGGGTTCGACCAGTTGCTTACGATTAATGCGAATGCGCCGTTCCCCGGAACGCCGTGCAGTCCATCCTGTCCAACCGCGACATCGAATTTTTACCAGTATGTTTCTGAGGCGGTCTTCCGGCAGAATCAATTGTGGGCCAACACAAACATCCGCGTCGCTTCAAAGGTTCAGCTCTTTGGGTACTATGTGCTGAACTACGCGAACAGCGACACTTCTGGAGTTTCCACCCTTCCCTCGAACTCCCACAACATCAGCGCCGACTACGGACGTGCTTCCTTCGATACACGCAATCGTCTTTTTTTCGGCGGTTCCTTTTCTCTACCCCATAACTTCCGCCTTAGCCCGTTCATGATCGCGAGCTCGGGGTCTCCCTTCAACATCACTACGACGAACGATCTCAATAACGATTCTGTCTTCAATGATCGGCCAGGGCTGGTCTCGACCACAACGTGCCCTGCGGTGGTTCCGCCTACGCCGCCCTCAACGACTTACTGCACGCCGCTCGGAACTTTCGACGCCGCTACCACTGCACGCGAAAGAATCGCTCCCATCAACTACGCCACCGGTCCGGCGCATGTGGTGTTGAATCTGCGACTCACCAAGAGTTTTGGCTTCGGCCCTAAAATTACCCGTGCCAGTGGCAATCAAGCACAAGGAGGCGGACCCGGCGGCGGTGGCGGCGGTGGAAGAGGTGGCGGCGGTGGTGGGGCGCGCGGTCCTATTTTCGGCGGCGGTGGGGGTGGTCCGGGCGGAATGTCTAGCGGCAGTTCCGATCGCCGCTACAGTCTCACGTTCGGGGTGAACGCTCGCAATGTTTTCAACAAAGTAAACCTCGCCAATCCCAGCGGAATTCTGGGCTCGCGGTTTTTCGATACTTCAAATCAAATCCAAAGCGGACCTTTCTCGAACAATGCGGCAAACCGCCGCATCGATTTGCAGGTGACCTTCGGCTTTTAATACTACCCCGCCTTTGCGGATGCCAATTCGAGCTTCTGTTCTACCGCTAGACCTAGATCTGAAGGTTGGTTCTAACCTGCGCGTACCACCCGGTTCAGGTTATGCTGATGGAGAGCATGCCGTCAGGGCGTGCACAACAATTTCCGTTTGCCAGTTATCCCCACTACAAGACGTCAGTTCTTTCTTCGCGCTGCGGCCGTTGGCACACTCGCGGTTACCGGAGATTCGCTGCTGCTGGAGCCGAACCGACCGCGGATCGTGCGCCGCGACTTTTTCCTGCCGCGCTGGCCGCAAGAGCTGAACCGCTTTACCATCGCGCTGCTCAGCGATTTCCATTACGACCCTTATTTCTCCGTACATCCCCTTCACGCAACCATCCTGTTGGTGAATGGTCTACATCCAGATCTGATTGTGCTCACTGGGGACTTTGTATCTGTGCCCGAGTTCGGAGATGAGAAGAAAGCAGCTTTCGCGGCTGAACCTTGCGCCAGCCTTTTGCGCCAAATGACAGCTCCCCTCGGTCTGTGGGCCGTCCTGGGGAATCACGATGACAACACGGACCCGCAGCACGTTACTCGAGCCCTTGAGGCCGAAAATATTCGAGTCCTCGCGAACCAGTCTGTGGCGATCGAGCGCGGCAGTGGCCGTTTTTGGCTAGCAGGAGTGAACGATGTGATCGGCGGGACGGCAGACCTTGCCGCGACCTTGCGCAATGTCCCACGCGACGAAGCGGTCGTTCTGTTGGCGCATGAACCCGACTTCGCCGATGAAGCATGTCGGTTTCCCATCGACCTGCAACTCTCCGGGCACTCCCATGGAGGCCAGGTCAGGCTGCCGTTCTTGCCTCCGCTCTACTTGCCGGAGATGGCCAGGAAGTATGTCTTGGGAACTTACCAGGTTGGCCCACTCCCGCTCTACACCAATGCCGGCCTGGGCACTGTGACGGTTCCGGTGCGGCTGAATTGTCCACCCGAAATCACGCTGCTGACTCTGCAGTCTTCGAGGCTCTGATGGCAGTTGAAAAATATTCTCTCAGCAGCCAATCGCGACCGTCCGATATGTGCAATCGTCTTCACTTCTGCAGCTTGAGATCGTCGTCAAACATCCTGCAAGTCAATGATAATAAACAGCCTAGGATGGATCAGAGCTGGCCCCACAGTTGCCAATAACAGGGCATGGTTGAGCAATGCCCTTCGTTAAGTAAAACAGTCTTGCGAATCTGGCCTTGGTTTTTAATTTTTACAGCTTTCTCCTGTTTCGCCTCTGTGAACCCATCATCTACGGGCTTGCGCCATGCTGTACTGGAAGAACGCGAACAGCAGATATGGCGAGCACCTCATCGGGCCGCTGAATTCAGTGACGTGCCCCACATCAGCGCTCGCGCGCGTTGTGAAGACACTCAACCGCCTGAGGCTTTGACCACCCCTGATCCCCTGATGGTTCCTGCCGCGCATGGCGCCAATGTGAAGGTGAGCTTCATCGTCGGTGCCGATGGCCGTGTGCACAGTCCTCTCATTCTGCAAAGCGTGGGGACAGTGGGCGACCGCAATATTCTGCAAACGGTTCGCGCCTGGCGTTATCGCCCGGCAACCTGCAACGGCGTTCCGACCGAAGCGGAAGGGAAGATCGAGTTTTCCCGGCGTTGAACTTCCGCCTTGGGCTAGAATGCTAGTCAGTGTTAGCTGGTAAGTTAAACTCAAACCGGCGATTAAATCGTGGATAGAGAACAGAAACCCGGCAAGCCATCGGCCACAGCTTCGGCGGCGAATTCCGAACATCGCCCGGATACCGCACATGGCGTCGCTTCGCACAACCCGGCGTTGAGTGAGATTTACGAGCGGCTGTATCCCGAAATTCGCCGCCAACGTCCAAACCAGGAAGCTATCACCGCAGCGCTGCAAGCGATGCAGCGTCTCGCCACCGAAATGGATTCCGAGCAAGCCACAGAAGACGCTACGGCGGAATCAATGTCATCTTCAACTTCTTGTCCGTCGTGCGGGCATCAGAATCGCCCCGGCACCAAGTTCTGCGCGAAGTGCGGGCTTTCCGCGGAAGGTGGGCGCGCTCAGTCGGCAGCCCAATCGCCGCTATCTGCCGCAGAACTGTTGCCGCAAACTCCGGATCCAGGAGCTATGCACGAGATTCATCCTCCTGCAGGGTCGGCCGGAGCGGTGCACCACTATCACCACCATTATCATCACCACTATCTTCCCGGGGGAGGCGAAACCGCATTCGTTGCACCACGGGGTAACGCTCCGGAAAGTGCGCGGGAAGCTGATCGTCTTCGCATTGCCGCGGCGGCCAAGGGCGAGCCCATGAGTCGTGGGGAGGCTGCGGTCCGCCGTCTTACCCAAGAGTGGGTTCTGGCCTGCAATACCCGGCAACTGGATGAACTGCTCGACCTCTACGCGCCTGATGCCTTGGTGTTACGCTCCAACCTCCCTGCGATTCGCGGCGCGGCAGCCGTGCGCGAATTTTTCTTCAGCGCTCTCGAAGCCGGTTTGGGAGAGGTTTCCGTTGAGCCCATGCGCGTAGAAGTGGCTGGCGATCTCGCGCATGAAGTGGGGCGTTACAGCGCGTTGGTGCCCGGCACCGCAGGCAAGCGCCGCGAAGAGCGTGGCAAATATCTATGGGTATTTTCCAAGCAGAGCAGCGGAGACTGGAAGCTGATTTCAGAATGCTGGTCCGCCGACCTGACTTTAACGGGCGCCGAATCTGACGTCCCTAAATCTCCGGGAACAAGCGCATCCAAGGGAGTTCCCCGCAAAGGTCTGTAGAAAGCTTAGCGGTAAAGTTCGGCGCGTCTTTTCCGTTCTCCTGTCAAATTCTTGCAATTCCACCTCCGCGTTGCGTTTTTCGGGCTTCCACTTGTCTATAATGGCCGGGCATAGTGGGGCTCCCGTGTAATCGAACGGAGAGTGGGGGAGAGCAGCTTCAAATAGCGGCTCTTAGAACTTCCCCCGGTGCGCTTGAGGTAGGGTATTGTCCGTTGACTGCATGAATGCGAGACCCGGCGTCGAAGTGGCAAGCCTGACCGACGTAGGTTGCCAGCGCGAGAACAATGAGGATTCATTTCTCTACTGGGAACCCACCGGCGACGAAGACTTTCAGCGCAAAGGCCGATTGGCGGTCATTGCCGATGGCATGGGCGGATACGAAGGTGGTCAGGAAGCCAGCCGTCTCGCGGTAGAGACGGTTCGCGAAGTGTACGATCATGTCTTCCGCGGCGATCCTAAAATAGCTTTGCTGGAAGCTTTCGCCACAGCGCATGAAAGGATTCAGGGCTATGCCGAGCAGCATCCCGGGTTGCATGGCATGGGCACCACCTGTACCGCGCTTGTGATTCGCGGCCGCCAGCTCTGTTTTGCGCACGTCGGAGATAGCCGTCTTTACTTACTGCGAGGTTCTCACATCTCGCGCCTCACGCGCGATCACTCTTATGTCGGACGCCTCGTCGAGAGCGGCATTGTCCGCCCTGAGGACGCCGAGAAGCACCCCCAGCGCCATATCCTCACGGCCGCTTTAGGGGCAGGGACGGAAGTCGCCGTCGAAAGCGCCGAGCAGGGAATAACTTTACAGGATTCCGACGATTTGCTGCTTTGCACCGACGGGTTGTGGGGCGTAGTGTCGGAGGAAGAGATGGAGGCCGCGGTGACCGGTCATGCCCCAGCGGTGAGCTGCGCCATGTTAGTCAAGCTAGCCCGGCAGCGCGGCGGACCCGACAATATTACTGTGCAGGTGCTCCGCGTTGGGCGAGGGCCTCAGGCTCAATCCTGAGTGGACCGCTGTGGTTGGACCCACTTTGTTCTTTCAACTGCAATCCGATGCACATCCCCGTTTCTCATTAAACTTCTAGAAAGCCTAGTAATACACTAGGAATTAAAGACTTAAAGATCTTTCCCGCGGCCTGCTGAGATGGACCTGCGCTTGCTACACTCTTCCACGTAAATAAAGTCTACTAAATAAATGGACTTTATGACATAATCGCCGCCATGAAAATATCGCAAAAAGGGCTCTACGCGCTCCAGGCCATGATGATGCTTGCACGTCATCATCACCAAGGCGCCATCAAAATTCGCGAAATCGCATACGAAGAGGATCTTCCGGAAAAGTTTCTGGAACTCATCCTCCTCGAACTCAAGAACGCGCGCATGGTTGAGAGCGTTCGTGGGGCTAAGGGCGGCTACCAGTTGCGCCGGGAACCGAGTGAAATCCGGTTGAGCGAGATCATGCGTTTGATCGATGGCCCACTCGCCCCATTTGGCGACGCCGAGCAATTGCGCGTGCTCATCGACCGCGATCTGCCGCATCGCGCTCTGTACCAGGTCTTTCTGGACGTTCGCGATGCAGCGGCTAATATTTTGGAAAACACGACCTTGGCCGATCTCATCTCGGGCTCTGGTCCGCGGTCCAGCAAAGGCAAGGCTCGAAGGAGAGACAAAGACAAGCAGAAGGGAAGCGTCCTGCCCATGGTAGTCGGAGGTCAGAGAAATGAGTAGACGCCTCCTGGTCGGGATGGCCCTCATCTTTATCGTTGGGGCCGAGCTTTCCGGTTGGGCGCAGGCCACCATTCGTATAGCAGCGTTTTCCTAACATCCCCCCACGCTCAGCCCGGTTGCCATGTGAACGGCTGGTTCGATAAAGCAATGGGATCGCATGTGAAGTGCAACGGATCAGCTTGGAGCTAGTGGATTTCGATTATTTTGGTATGTGCTTTTGCGTGCTAGTCTGCCGTTCGTTAGATAAAGCATTTCGGCAGTGACGAAGCACTGGTTGCAACAAACTGGGGGCTGACGCTGTCGACCTAGGCTCCCTTTGCGGGATGATCCCCCGACTTTCCCAAGAATTAACACAACTTTAATGCGAGGAACTGGTTTCGATTCTTCAATCTCTAGTAAACTTATTGTAATAATAAGTAAAGTCGATTAAGGTGTGCTGCGATATCCGCAGTCTCGACTTCCGAAAGTTTTCTGTAACTCCCCCGGAATGTTTGTTTGCCAAAACTCAAAAGGAGAGGAAATTCCATGAAAGCAATCAACAGGATGTTATGCACGGCTCTGGGGCTTGCGGTTTTAGCCGCGAGCTCTTGGGCAGAGAGTCCCGCGTCGGCGGGGGCAGCCGCCAAAGACGCGGCAGCTGCTCCGGCACCGCCGACCATTACTGCTGCGGATGTCCAGTCATTGAAAGATGCTCTGGCTGCCCAGCAATTACAGATTGAGCGGCTTACACAGCAACTGCAGTCGCAACAATCCGCAGTGCAAGCGCTCAGCAAAACCGATGCGGCGCCAGCTCAACCTACCCAGCAGCAACAGCTCGCGGCAGTCACGAACGCTGCCGTAGTTCGGCAAGACGGCACAGGCTCGGCGCTCAACCTGCAAGATACTCAGGCGCCGCCCGATGCAAAGCCAAACCCAATGGAGAGCTCCGTCATTTCCATCCGCTTCAAAGGCATCACGATTACGCCGGGCGGCTTCGCGGCTGCTGAATTTGTGCGGCGCTCCAGAGCCCTGGCGGCGGATGTGCCCACGCCCTTCAATTCGCTGACCATGCCGGGGGCTTCGCAGAATTCGCTGTCCGAGTTTTTCGGATCCGCACGACAGTCACGGCCTACGGTGTATATCGATGGCCGCATGAAGAATGTCGAGTTCTCCAGCTATGTATCGGCCGACTTTCTATCCGCAGCCGATACCTCCACAGCCACTCAGACCAATAGCTACTCTCTCCGCCTCCGCCAGGCCTGGGGACAGGCGAAGTTCGACAACGGGTGGAGCTTTCTCGGCGGCCAGATGTGGAGCCTGGTCACCGAAAATAAAGAGGGAATTCAACCCAGCGACGATTTAGGTAGGACCAACGATTCCCGGCCGATGACCATTGATCCGGGATATAACGTTGGCTTTTCCTTCGCGCGCCAATACGCGATTCGCGTCACCAAAGACTTTAACCATAAAGTCGCGTTCGCCGTCTCTATGGAAAATGCGCAAGGCACGCTTACGACCCATGGAAACACCAACGACTTCCTGCTTGGCTCCGCGGGCGCAACCAATAGCTACAACGACGCGGTCACCGGTTGCAGCACCAGTTCTTTCACCCCCACCGGTGCAACCAGTCCTACTTTCTACACCACCTGCACCCCGGCGGGGTCTTATACATTTAACCCATCGCCGGACCTTGTCGCCAAGGTCGCGTTCGATCCTGGTTTCGGACACTACGAAGTGTTCGGTCTATATGACCGTTTTCGTGACCGCGTCTTCCCGTGCGCAAACTTCGCAGTCGGCACGACCGGGCCTTGCCCCAGCGGCACGGGTACTGGCCCCAGCGCTGCTGGCGCCTATAACGTTTCCAAAAACGGTGGCGGTATTGGAGCGAACGCTCGCTGGAATTTCGACCACAAACATATCGTGTTTGGGTTGCACGCTCTCGGAGGCAGCGGAATCGGCCGGTATGGCGCAGCACAGCTCTCCGACTTGTCCATCCACGCAGACGGAAGTCCTTACCTGATCAAGAATGGTCAGGGATTGGCCTCGCTTGAGTGGCATGGCAAGAAACTGGATGTCTACACCTACACCGGAGCGGAGTTTGACGCCCGTTCGGCGGATTACGACGCTGCCACAAAAACCTACGTCGGATATGGGTCGCCGCAATTCAACAATTCCGGCTGCTACACCGAGACTCCGCCTTCGACCGCGGTTACTTCGGGATTCAATCCGGGGTCGCTTTCGAAGTGCACTGCGGATACCCGCGCCAACATCGAAGGCACGATCGGCTTCTGGTACCGCTTCTACAACGGTCCGCGAGGCAGATTCCAGTTCGGCACGCAGTATTCCTACGTGACTCGTCAGACCTGGTCTGGCACGGGCTTCACGAAGGGAGTCGGCGTGTCTCCGGAAGGGCTGGATGGGATGGTCTTCACCTCGTTCCGCTACTACTTGCCCTAAATCTGGATGATCCTGCGTCAGCATTTGACGCGGGATCGCCCGGGTTCATTGGGCTCTCAACTTTCTGAGGGGCGCTTCCCCTTCAGAATCGCCGCCGGCCCGGCTTTGGCTACTCTCCTTTTCCGGGCCGGTGGTGCTAATTTAGTGATGCTAATTTAATTGATGAAGGAACTCGAACCGAAATGTTTTTGCTCAGTCAGATTGCGCGCTGACGAGGCCGCAGCGTTGCCCGGCAAGTTTGCGCATTAATTTTCTTGACTATGAACTCTAGACGAGATTTTTTAAAACACTTCTCCGCCGCGGCTTTTGCGGCCGGTTTACTACCATCGGGGTTAACGTGGGCTCTGCCGCAAGGGCAAGCCATCGAGTTTCCCGGCGAAGAAGGTTTGATTCTCCGCTCCTACCGCTTCATCGATCTCGAAACTCCCGTCGAGTACTTCAACACCTGGCTCACGCCTGTGCCGCACTTCTTCGTGCGGAATCATATGCACGAACCCAGCGAACTCGATGCCACCGATCCTCAGGCCAAAGAATGGCGGCTGTCAATCAGCGGGGAGGTTGAAAAGCCTCTCACGTTGAGCCTCAGCGAACTTTCGAAGATCGAAACCCACTCAGTCGTCAATACGCTCGAGTGCGCCGGTAACGGACGCAGCCTGCACCGCCCCCAGGTTCCCGGCATCCAGTGGGGTAAAGGCGCGGTGGGTACCGCCCGCTTCTCCGGAGCGCGCCTGCGCGATGTGCTGCAGCGCGCCGGAGTGAAATCCAGCGGCAAGCACGTCATGTTCCGCGGGCTCGACGAAGTTCCAGGCAAAGTTCCTCCCTTTATTCGCAGCATCCCCATCGAGAAAGCACTGGATGCCGATACCCTCGTCGCCACCCACATGAATGGATCGCCGCTCACCAAACATCACGGCTTTCCCGCGCGTGCCCTCGTTCCCGGCTGGATCGGTGCGGCCTCATGCAAGTGGCTCACCGAGATCAAAGTGCTCGACGCAGAATTCGTGGGCAACTTCATGAGCCCCGGTTATCGCCTGCCGAACCAACCGGTAAAGCCTGGCGACCCAGTCAAGCCGGAAGATACGCACCCGGTCACGGCATTGAGCGTGAAGTCGGTCATTTCCAGCCCAATCGACGGCGCCCATGTGAAGTCAGGCAAGATGGTCGTCCAAGGCGCAGCGTGGGGAGGAGAGGCCGATATTGCGAAAGTCGAGACCTCCACCGACGGTGGCGAAACTTGGAATCTCGCCAGGCTGGGCGGCGAGCAAGCCCGCTACGCCTGGCGGCTATGGAGCTTCGACTGGAAAGCCACGAAGCCCGGCGACTATGAAATCATGTCGCGAGCCACAGACACTCTGGATCGGACTCAGCCGGCAACGCCGGTGTGGAACCCCAGCGGTTATCTCTACAACGCTGTCGATCAGGTGAGGATTCATGTCGGGTAACTTGTTTCAGAAGCTTCGGAGTTTTATAGCGACCGTCGCGATGCTCGCAATCGCGGTCATTTTGCCAATGGGTTCACGGGCTCAGAAATCAGGGGCGCCAAATGTGACTGCCGATCTTCCCGCCGGCCCGATGCAGGCGAAAGCGACGACGGCATGTCTCGAGTGCCACGAAGCCCGCATCATTCTGCAGCAGCGTTTGAGCAAGGCTTCGTGGACGAAGGAAGTCGACAAGATGACAAGATGGGGAGCGGTGGTTGATTCGGCCGATCGCGATGCCTTGATCGATTATCTCAGCGCAAACTTTAGCTCCGATAAGCCCGCCTTCGAGGCGCAGCGTACCTCAACTGGCAAAAGCGGCAAGTGACTACGAAGAGATAATTGGAAAATTCCTGCGGAAAAAAAGCAAAGCGCTGTCGACCCAGTGTCCGAGCTTTCGCGGACACTACGACAGCGCTGCCGTTACTGAGCCCAAATACATGGGCAGAGTATAGAAAGAGCGTTGCCCCAGTTCTAGTGCATACCGGGGTTCTGCCAAATTAGACGCCGAAAAAAGAGAAAAAGGTTTTAATGTTTTTCCGCAGTATTCTCCGCGTTTTCTGCATTCAAGTTTTTCTCCGGGCGCAGCAGCGGAAACAGAATTACATCCCGGATGGTATGCGAATCGGTTAGCAGCATGCACAAACGATCGACTCCGACTCCCACCCCTCCGGTTGGCGGCATTCCATACGAGAGAGCGCGAATGTAGTCTTCATCCATCTGATGCGCTTCCTCGTCGCCGCGCTCGCGCTCCTGTAACTGACCTTCAAAGCGTTGCCGCTGATCTTCGGGGTCATTGAGTTCGCTGAATCCGTTCGAAATTTCCATTTGCCCCGCATAAATCTCGAAGCGCTCGGTCCACTCGGGCTCATCCGGCTTCTGCTTTGATAGAGGCGACACCGCGGTAGGGAACTCGTAGATGATTGTCGGCTGCGTTAGGTGCTCTTCCGCAACCGCTTCAAACAGCGCCGCAATCGCTTGACCAAGGCTGGCCTGGCGTCGCGCCACCATGCCCACGGTTCCTACGAAGAACCCTTCGCGTTCAGCCAATTTTCTGCGCTTTTCGAGCACTCCATCGCCGAGGGAGTCTCCAATTTGATGGGCCCAATCTGCCGCGCTCTCAAGCCGCCGGATGAAGGCATCGAGATTTGAGAAATCCGCCATATTCGGAGCATCGCCGCATCCTTGGGGCCAGAATCTGATGATGGCTTCGCGCATGGTCATGCGTTGCCAATTCTCCCAGTCGATCTGGGTAATGCCCCAAGTGGTTTTTGTCACGCCGTCCGGATGATCTTTATCCTTCGTGACATCCTTCGCGGCCTGCGTAATCAACTCCTGCGTCAAATCCATCACCCCCTGGTAGTCCGTATAGGCCTGATAAAACTCCAGCATGGTGAACTCCGGGTTGTGTCGAGTCGAGATGCCCTCATTCCGGAAATTGCGGTTGATCTCATACACCCTGTCAAATCCGCCCACCACTAGCCGCTTCAAGTAAAGCTCGGGCGCAATGCGCAAGTACAAATCCATGTCGAGCGTGTTATGGTGCGTCACAAACGGCCGCGCGACGGCTCCGCCGGCAATCGGCTGCATCATCGGTGTTTCGACCTCGACAAAGCTGTGCGCCTCCATCGTGCGCCGCAGCGACTGCACCAGCTTGCTGCGCTTCAGGAAGACATCTCGCACTTCGGGATTGACGACCAAATCGACATAGCGTTGCCGGTAGCGTTGTTCCACGTCGGCAAGCTCGTTCCACTTCTTTTGGCCAGGCCCGGAGTCGTCACCTTGAATCGTTTTTCCTACAGGCAGTGGCAACAGATCCTTACTGAGAAAGGTGATTTCCTCTACGTGAATCGTCAACTCACCGGTACGGGTGCGAAACAAATAACCGCTCACGCCGATGTGGTCGCCGAGATCGAGCAACTTGAATAACTCGAAGCCCTGGTCGCCGACCGCGTCTTTCTTTACATAAATCTGCAGCCGCTGGCCGCCCTGCTGCAGATGGCAGAAGCTGGCCTTCCCCATCAGCCGTATTGCCATGATGCGGCCTGCCGCACGCACGTTGACCCGCGGAGTTTCCAGTTGCTCCGCGGTCTTCTGCGAATAGTCGGTGAGAATGTGCGGGATCGTATGCGTGAATTCGTATTTGCTGCGATACGCAGGTTGGCCGAGCGCTTCAATCTGCTTCAGCTTCTGGCGCCGCAGGTCATAAACATTTTCATCGAATGCCAAGAGGAAACCTTTCCTAATCAAAAGAGGGAACTGCGATTATAACCAAGCGTACGGCCCCAAACTTGTCATCCGCAGCGAAGCATCGGCGACGTGAATTCGCAGGCGAGAGCTCCCTCCCGCACTGAGCCCAAGCGGTTTAGCGGTTGGCTATGCAGCGCTGGTCCGGCGGCACTCGTTTGTTGCTGGTACCTAGATATTATGGTACACTGGTACACATGATCGACGATGACAAATTCTTGGTCGAGCGCGTCCAGACGGGCGTGCGTATGGAGAAGCGTCTGCTCAAAGTTCTGAAAGCCTTCGCCGAGTACCACGACATGACCCTTGGCGATCTACTGGAGGGCATCGTCCTCCACGCCTTCGATGGAAAAACTCCGTTCAATGCCGCCTCCCTCGAACGCATTCAAGAACTGAAGCGCTTCTACGATTTCGATCTCGATTCCAGTGCGAGTCATCGGCTGAAGGAAATCAAAGCGCGGCCCGCCCGCAAGCGGACTGCTGACAAAGACAAATAACGAGATTTCTCCGTGTCGGAACCACGAATAAAAACCGCTATCACGACATTGCAATAGACGTTAGGCGTAGAGCAGGATTTGCTAGCCGAGTTGTTCTCCGCTCCGTTATGCCCAAGTTGCTCATCAAGAACGATGGCGAGGCGAGCGAACCTCTGGAAGATGCTTGGCGTTTCTGGACCGCGGACCTAAATGAACAAGAGGTTGCACATCAGTGACCCGCGATCAGATCATCGCACGATTCGAGAGTGGAGCAATCACCAACGATACTTTTCACCATGCCGACCATGTCCAGTTGGCGTTCAGCTACCTCAGCAAGTATCCCGTTCTTGATGCGCTGCAGAGATTTTCCTGTGCCCTGAAAAAATTCGCAGTCTCCCACAGCAAAACGCAGCTCTACCATGAAACCATCACCTGCGCGTATTTTTTCCTGATCCACGAACGCATGGCAAGCTCCGGGAATGTCAGTTGGGAGGAGTTTGCGAGCAACAATCCCGATCTTTTCATCTGGAAAGACGGCCTCCTCACTCGCTACTATCGTGACGCGACTCTGAAATCGGAACTGGCTCGAAAAGTTTTCGTGCTGCCCGACAAATCTCTCGAAACGCAAGCATCTGTGGTTGAAGTAGCTACTCATTAGCGGTAAGATTGTGCGCTCGGCAGTTCGTGAGCTAGCAAGGCGCGCGAGGCGCTTAATGCCACAAAACTACGTTCCGATTTTTATCTTCATCGCAGTCATCGTTGTTGCACTGCCACTGACGCTGCTTGCGGCGAAGCTGGTGCGCCCAAATAATCCGGGCAAAACCAAGCTCATGCCGTACGAGTGCGGCATCGATCCCATCGACGACGCCCGCGGCCGCTATACCGTTCGCTATTACATCGTCGCCATCCTGTTCGTGGTTTTCGATGTGGAAACCATTTTCCTCTTTCCCTGGGCGGTGAAGTTCAAGGCGCTCGGCCTCTTCGGCTTGTTCGAGATGCTCATTTTTCTGGCCATCCTCATCGCGGGCTACATCTGGGTATGGGCGAAAGGCGCGCTGGAATGGGTGTAACTCCGCCCACTCCCGCCGCCGAGTCACCGGCCCGAACCTTCACCGCCAGCCGCTGGACCCAGGGCAATTTTCTGTTCCCCACCCGACTTGTGGTGAGTCCACTCCGCGTGAGTCGCGTGAAGTCGCGCTGGTTTGGCAGCAACGACGAGAGCATCGCCATTTCGAAGATTGCCTCGGTGCATATTTCCACCGGCGTGCTGTGGTCAGAAATTCGTATCGAATCAACTGGCGGCACCGATCCCATCACCAGCCACGGTCATCGTAAGGCCGATGCCCAATGCATCCGCGATCTCATCGAGTCCTATCAAGCGCAGGCTCGCGGGTAAATCCAGTCCTTGCCCGTTTTCGGCACACAACAGAACTCTATTTTTCCGCGCAAAGCGTTGACACCGTATCCTCAAGCTGATAAAAGTTAACGTTCTCTCCTGAAGCTTTCGCGCCTGAGGTTCGTGCGTTCGCAGCAATGTCTGAAGAAGCCAAGTCGCCCTCTTCACAGCCGCCGGAAGGTGAGTCGAAGCCGACGGCGGAAAAGCCAGTCGTCACCGGTGGAGTGAAAGCCATGACATCGGGATCCGTTCAATCAGACCCAAAGGCATCCGCCGAAACGCCCGCTTCGCCACCGCCGCCCGCTCCTCCGAAACCCGCCGCAGCGCCCCCAAAGGCGGCGGTTCCCACGCCAACTCCGTGGGATTCGCCCATGATCGCGAAGTTCAGGAGTACATACGGTTCCGGCATCGAGCCTCTGACCTACGCCGGTCAGAACTATATGGTGGTCGATCGCTCGATGATTCCTGATATCCTCCAAGTCCTTCGCAATGAAGAGCAATTCGATTACTGCGTCGACATCACTGCCGTGCATTATCCCAAGCGCGAAAAGCAGTTCGATGTCATCTGGGTGCTGTACTCGTATTCGCGTAATGAACGCATCCGCGTGAAGGCGCAAATCCTTGACGGCGAAAGCATCTCCAGTTCCGTACCCATCTGGGCGGCCGCCAACTGGCTGGAGCGCGAGGTCTTCGATATGTTTGGCATCAAGTTTGACGGGCATCCCGACATGAAGCGCATTCTGCTGCCTGAGGGATGGAAGGGGTATCCCTTGCGCAAAGACTACGGCATCCTGCAGCAAGACAATGAATGGGTGCAGATCAATCTCGGAATTGAAAGCGGACAATGAAACCGCAGCAGCATGCGGTTGATCGCGAGCCGCAAAATTTAGAAATGACCGATTCGAACACGCTCTCGCATCTTGAACTCGAAACACCCGAGAAGACGTTTCTCGATGCGAACGAACTCGTCATCAACATGGGGCCGCAGCATCCCGCGACCCATGGCGTGTTGCGCGTCATTCTTCGTCTCGATGGTGAAAAAGTTCTTGGCCTCGAGTGCGTCATTGGATATCTGCACCGTGGAGTGGAAAAGATCGGCGAACACCGTACCTATACGATGTTCAATCCATACGTCGACCGTATGGATTATGTCGCCGCGGTCTCGAATGGTCTGGGATACTGCGAGACCGTAGAGAAACTTCTTCATGTCGAAGCGCCGCCGCGCGCGCAGTATGTTCGCGTCATCCTTACCGAACTCAATCGGCTCGCCAGCCACCAGCTCTGGTTGGGCACGCATGCTCTGGATATTGGCGCCATCACGCCATTGTTTTACACCTTCCGTGACCGCGAAGAAATTCTCAAGATCTACGAAAAATATTGCGGTGCTCGCCTGACCACTCACGCCTTCCGCATTGGCGGCCTGCAGTACGAAACCTATAACGGTTTCGAGCGCGAGGTGAAGAACTTCCTCAGTTTCTTCCGCCCCAAGATCGACGAATACGAGGAACTGCTCACCACGAACCGCATCTGGGTGGAGCGCACCAAAAACGTCGGAATCATCTCCGCCAAGGATTGCATTGCGCTCGGCGTTACTGGGCCGGTTCTTCGCGCCAGCGGCGTGAAATGGGATCTGCGCAAAGCCCAGCCTTACGCTAATTACAAGAACTTCGATTTTGATATTCCCACGTGCCAAAACGGCGACACGTACGATCGATATTTGGTTCGCATGGCCGAAATGCGGCAATCCGTCCACATCATCGAGCAGGCCGTTGAAGGACTTCCTGAAGGTCCTGTCATGGCAAAAGTTCCCAAGGTGATGAAGCCGCCCGCGGGCGAGATCTATCACTCCATTGAGGCGCCCAAAGGCGAGCTAGGATACTTTATCGTCAGCGACGGTTCCACCCAGCCATACCGCGTGCGTGTGCGCCCACCTTCGTTCGTGAATCTCCAGGCCCTCGACCTGATGTGCCGCGGCCAACTCGTTGCGGATGTGATCGCAGTGATCGGCACACTCGACATTGTTCTCGGCGAGGTGGATCGCTGATGGGTCACGACTTAATGGGCCAGATCGTCCAATATATTCAGTCCTACCTAAGCAGCGACCAGACCCCCGGCGCCGCGGGAAACATGTTTTGGGTGCTGGTATACATCCTGGCGGTCTTCGTCGGACTCTCCATCGCTGTGATTGCGATGAATTGGCTTGAGCGCAAGATTCTCGCTCACATGCAGGTGCGTCTAGGTCCCATGCGGGTCGGTCCACATGGCTTGTTGCAACCCATCGCCGACGCGATCAAATTGCTGCTCAAAGAGGACATCATTCCGGCCGAGGCCGACGTCGCCATATTCTGGATGGCGCCATTCATGGTGGTGCTGGCAGCGTTTACGGTTTTTATCGTGGTTCCGTTTGGCCCCACGCACGCGGTCACCGACATGAACATCGGAATCCTCTTCATGCTCGGCGTCTCTTCTCTAAGCGTGCTGGGCATCGTGATGGCAGGCTGGGCTTCGAACTCGCACTATCCGCTGATCGGCGCGCTGCGCTCGAGCGCGCAGATGGTTTCCTACGAAGTTGCAATGGGATTAGCCGTGGTCTCAGCCATCGTAATGACCAGCCTCAACGCCAGCGGAACCGGAACTCTCAGCATGATCGGGATCGTGCAGGCGCAGCAAGAGCAGGGTGTCTGGTTCATCTTCAAGTTTTTCCCGCTCGGCTTGATCGCCTTTTTCATCTTCGCCGTCGCAATGGTTGCCGAAACCAACCGCGCGCCTTTCGACTTGGCCGAGGCCGAATCAGAATTGACGGCGGGTTTTCACACCGAGTACAGCGGCTTTCGTTGGTCATTATTTTTTCTCGCGGAATATTCCGCCATGATCGCCGTCTCGTCGATCGCCGTCACGTTGTGGCTCGGCGGATGGCTGCGGCCGTTTCCGAATCTCCTAAGTGGTTCGACCTGGGATCTGATCTTTTCGCTCTTCCCTGGGGTCACATTCTTATTTCTTGCCGCGATGTGTTTCTTCAACGCGGTCCGCATGCCGAAGCACCCTTTCTTTCGGATTCAAACCATCGGCCTTGCCGGATTCGGTGTAGTGCTCGGTTTGATTGGCCTGGTATTGCTCGTTCCTGCAGTGAGAATTCGCGTGCAGGATATTTTCTGGTTCTCGGCGAAAGTTGCCGCATTCATGTACCTCTATATCTGGTATCGTGGCACGTTCCCGCGATATCGCTTTGACCAGCTCATGCAGATGGGATGGAAGGTCCTGCTGCCCATGGGGCTGGGCGTTCTGATTTTGACCGCCACGGCTGGATTGTGGCCGTTGATACAGCAATCAATATGGCACCCGTAGCCACACCATTTTTCTTCTACATGCTCTCCGGGATCATGCTCATCGGCGGCATCCTGGTGATCACGCGCAAGAACCCGGTGCACTCGGCGCTCGCGCTGATTACCGTGTTGCTGGCGCAGGCGGCCATTTATCTGATGCTCTATGCGCCCTTCGTCGCTGGCGTGCAGATTATTCTTTATGCCGGTGGAATCATGGTGCTGTTCCTGTTCGTCATCATGCTGGTCAACATCGACCGGGCCGCGAAAGAGCGTACCTTCAATAGCCAGTGGCTGGTAGGAATTGTTGCTGCGACTGCGTTAGGCGGATTGTTCGTCGCGGTTTATACCAAGGGAAACAATATTTTCCCGGAGCATGCGCTCTCGATGGTCGAAAACGACAATACCCAAAAAGTGGCCACGATGTTGTATGGCCAATACATGTTCGCCTTCGAGATTGCTTCGCTGCTGTTGCTGGTCGCGATCATCGGAGCAGTAGTGATGGCGAAGAAGAGGATTTAGTCGCGAGTTCCGAGGCCCGAATAACGCAACGGGACATCGGTTAAATTCCTCGCGGCTCGCAACTCGGGACTGACGGCTACTATGGAACCAATGCTCCACATCACGACGCTGCACTATCTGGTGCTCGGCGCGGCCCTGTTTCTGCTGGGAGTTATCGGCGTGCTCACTCGCCGCAATGTTGTCATCGTTCTGATGTCGATCGAGTTGATTTTGAATGCCGTGAACCTGAACCTAGTAGCCTTCTCCCGCCTTTGGGGTGGAGTGCACGGTCAGATTTTTGCCATCTTTGTTATCACAGACGCTGCTGCCGAAGCCGCGGTTGGCCTTGGAATCCTGATCGCTTTCTTCCGAAATAAGGAGACGGTGAATATAGACGAGGTGCACTTGCTGAAGTGGTGAGAAGCAGTACCCGGTTCCGAGTACCTAGTGACGAATATTTACACCGACTATTTAGCACGAGTATATCTTGTCATCCTGAGCGAAGCGAAGGACCCATGTACTCTACCGGCCGCGAGAAAATTCGTGAGTTTCTGTCAGGGACGATGACGCGCCTCCAGCCAGCGACCAACGACGAACGACCAACGACATGTTCTTTCTAACCCACATCTGGCTGATCCCGTTGCTCCCCGCCTGCGGCGCGGCGATCATGTTTTTCTTCGGCCGCAAGCTGCAGAAGGCTACGGTCAGCGCGGTTTGCGTCGGAACGATCGTGCTGGCATTTCTTATAGCGTGCGGCGCGGTCCGGGAATATTCGACATGGTCGTCGCAGCCCGAGCATTTCCATCAGCCCTATCAGACCATCCTCTACACCTGGCTTGGTACCGACACCGGGCACATGAACTACACGACCCACGATGGCTCTGCGGCCGCGTTCCAGGCCGACGCCGGATTCCTTCTTGATCCACTCTCCAGCATCTGGCTGCTGTTCGTCACCGGCGTTGGCATGCTGATCCATATTTACTCCACCGGATACATGGCGCACGAGGGTGGCTATTACCGCTTCTTCGGATACCTCAACCTCTTCATGTTCTCCATGCTCACGCTAATCCTGGCGAACAATTATGTCCTGCTGTTTGTAGGCTGGGAGGGGGTGGGCTTGTGTTCTTATTTGTTGATCGGATTTTACTTCCATCGCAAGTTGGCGAGTGACGCAGCCGCGAAAGCTTTTATCGTCAACCGAATTGGCGACGCGGGATTTATTCTCGGGATGTTTTTCATCGCCTGGTATTTCGGCTCGCTTCGCTTCACCGAGGTCACGCACATCGCGCATAGCGGACGCTTCGCAATCGGCGATCCCATCATCACCGCCGCCACTCTTCTTCTCTTCGTCGGAGCCTGCGGCAAGTCTGCCCAGCTTCCACTCTACGTCTGGCTGCCCGATGCCATGGAAGGCCCCACGCCGGTTTCCGCGCTTATCCATGCCGCAACCATGGTCACCGCTGGCGTCTACATGGTCGCGCGCTCGAACGCGCTCTTCGTGCTTGCGCCTACTTCGATGAAAACCGTAGCGATCGTCGGTGCGCTCACCGCGATCTTTGCTGCTTCCATCGGCCTGGTTCAAAACGACATCAAGCGCGTGCTGGCTTACTCGACCGTCTCACAACTCGGCTATATGTTCCTCGCGCTCGGCGTCGGGGCATTTGCCGCCGGCGTTTTCCACGTTTTCACCCACGCATTTTTCAAGGCGCTGCTCTTTCTTGGCGCCGGCTCCGTCATCCACTCCATGAGCGGCGAGCAGGATATGCGCAACATGGGCGACTTGGGCCACCGCATCCCCACGACATATCGCACCATGTTTGTCGCCACCCTGGCGATCGCAGGCATCTTTCCCTTTGCCGGATTTTTTTCCAAAGACGCCATTCTGTGGGAAACCTGGTCGCGCGAGGGTGGCGCCTATCGCTTCCTCTGGTATATCGGTTATGCCACGGCGTTAATGACCGCGTTTTATATGTTCCGTCTGATGTATCTAACGTTTCATGGCCACCCGCGCATGAGCCACGATGCGGAGCACCACATTCACGAATCTCCGGTGTCGATGACCGCGCCGCTGGTCGTGCTTGCTCTCTGCGCCGTCGTTGCCGGATGGCTGGGCTGGCCGCACAGCCTGGGTGGCTCCGACCGCTTCACAAAGTTTCTTGAACCAGTCTTCTCCAGCGAAGCCAACGTTTTGCAGGAGCAGGGCAAAGCCGGGCAACTGGCTGCCGGCGAGAAAGAAGAAGAGCACAACACCGGCACGGAGTGGTTGTTGATGGGACTATCTCTCGCCGCCGCCGGCGTTGGTTGGGGCATGGCCTGGCGAAGCTATCACCATGCCGACAAGGGTTACACCGAGCCCATTGCGGCGGTTCCGCTCGTCTACAATACGTTGCTGCACAAGTATTACGTGGATGAAGCCTACGATTATGTTTTCACTGGACGGCGAAAACTAGGAAGCATCCGCCTCGGTGTGCTGGGACTCGGCGAAGGCTCCGCATGGTTCGACACCAACATCGTCGATGGCGCAGTTAACGCCGCCGGATGGTTGACGCGCCTTACCGCAACCATTTCCAGTTGGTGGGATAAGTGGATCATCGACGGTATTGGCGTAAACGGCCCCGCGATCCTAGCGCGCGTCTTGTCGTATCCCGCGCGCATGTTCGAATGGGGTTTGGTGCAATGGTATGCCCTGGTCATGACGGCAGGATTGGTAGGGTTCGTGTTCTATTACGTGTACCACTGAAATGCAGCTTCTAGCTTCTAGTTCCTAGCGCAATGCCGTTAGGGCTAGAAGCTAGAGGCCAGGAGCTAGAAGCTAGAAGCTGACCTTCATGCAAAACCACATACTCTCGATCATCCTCTTCACGCCGCTTATAGGCGCGCTGGTTCTCCTGTTTGTGCCCAAGGAGAACAAAGACGCGATTCGCTGGATTGCGAACTTTTTCGCGCTCGGCGGCTTTTTCATCTCGCTGCCGCTCGTTCCTATGTTCTGGGCGCAGCGTTTCATGCCCGGCTTCAAGTTCATCGAAGGTACGCCTAACAATTGGATTCCTTCCATTGGCGCGGGCTACGTGATCGGCATCGACGGCATTTCCTTTCTGCTCATCATGCTCACCACGCTGCTGGGCTGGATCTCGATTCTCTCTTCCTGGACCGCCATCGAAAACCGTGTCAAGGAATACTACATCTGGTTTCTGATTCTTCAGACCGGCATGCTCGGCGTCTTCATGGCGCTCGACTTCTTCCTCTTCTTTGTCTTCTGGGAAGCAATGCTGGTCCCGATGTATTTGCTGATCGGCATCTGGGGCGGTCCGCGCAAGCTCTATGCCGCGATCAAGTTCTTTCTCTACACCCTAGCCGGCTCGGTGCTGATGTTGCTTGGTATTCTGTTCCTGTATTTCCATCACCACGTAGTGACCGGCGTTTATACCTTCAGCCTCACCGCTCTATACGAAACAGCGCCGAAAATTTATTCCGACCCAGCCTACGGTCCCACCATCGCCACGCTGTTGTTTTTTGCCTTCTTTTTTGCCTTTGCCATTAAAGTACCGATGTTCCCATTCCATACCTGGCTGCCCGACGCGCACGTCGAAGCGCCAACCGCCGGCTCCGTTATTCTGGCGGGCGTTCTGCTGAAGATGGGAACGTATGGCTTCATCCGTTTCTCATTGCCATTTTTTCCAGACGTGCTGACCCACACGAAGGTTCGCGGCTGGATGATCACGCTTTCGCTCATCGCCATCACCTACGGCGCTCTCGTCTCGCTGATGCAAAAGGACATGAAGAAGCTGGTCGCCTACTCGTCGGTGAGCCATCTTGGTTTCTGCACGCTGGGAATCTTCGCCCTCAATTCCGCCGGCCTGAGTGGATCGGTCTTGCAGCAGATCAATCACGGCATCTCCACCGGCGCGCTTTTCTTGATCGTTGGCATTCTCTACGAGCGCCGGCACACCCGCGAGATCTCCGAATACGGCGGCATCTCGAACGTCATGCCCGTGTATGCGACCATCACCATGATCATGTTCCTGTCTTCCATGGGATTGCCGCTCCTCAACGGTTTCGTTGGCGAATTCACTATCCTACAAGGCACGTTTATGGAGAATTGGCGTTGGGGCGCATGGGCTGTCCCGGGAGTTGTTCTCGCAGCGGCGTACTTGCTGTGGCTCTACCAGCGCGTTTTCTTCGGCACGGTAACCAATCCGAAGAATGAAAAGCTGCACGACTTAACACCGCGTGAGGTGCTCACGTTCGTTCCGCTTCTCATCATGGCCTTCTGGATCGGACTTTATCCCAAACCGTTTTTCCAGATTCTTGAGCAGCCTGTGAATCAGATCGTGCAGAACGTGCACAACCCGCAGGCAGGAGCGGCGGTGAATGCAACGCTTCAGCCGGTTGGTGCTAGGACGGGCATTGCTTCTGTCGCGCCAGCCAAAGCTGACAAGAATGCAAGCTTCAACCCCTCGGCGATGCAGTCCGCTGCGCCCGTGGGTTATGAGATAGCCGCCAATCCGCGCGCCATCGCGCAATCCGCGAAAGGGAAGAACTAGTGGGCGCGCTTTCTCAATTCAACCTGAACGACTACTTGTTCGCCCTTCCCATCACCCTGCTGACCTTATTTGCGATCGGCATCCTCCTCATCGACTTGATGATTCCACCCGAGAGCAAGTGGATCAATGCCGTCACAGCTCTGATCGGCGTCGTCTTCGCAGCGGCGGGCGTTACCAAAATTGAGATCTGGATGACCGCGATTCGCATGCCCCCGGGAAGTGGCTGGCCCGGCTTCATGGGCACAATGTTCGTCGATCGTTTTGCGATTTATTTTTTCTACCTGTTTCTCGCGGCCACCGGCGTGTCGATCCTCATGTCGATGCGGTACATGCAGACCGAGCATGAGAACCACGGCGAGTATTACGCTCTGATGCTGCTTTCGGTCGTGGGCATGATGTGCATGGCTTCAGGGTACGATGTCGTTCTTATTTTCATCGGCCTCGAATTGATGGCAATTTCGACCTACGTCCTGGTCGGATTCCTGCGCCGCGACCGCCGCTCCAACGAAGCTGCCCTAAAGTATTTGTTGCTTGGCGCATTCTCCTCCGGCATTTTTGCTTATGGGCTGTCGCTTTTCTACGGCCTCACCGGATCGACAAACCTTCGCGAGATCGAGGGCGGGCTCATGCGGTTGCTTTCCCGCGACCCGCACAATCCGGTTGCCATCGTCGCGTTGCTCACAACCATTACCGGGTTGTTGTTTAAAGTCGCCGCGATCCCGTTTCATCAATGGGCGCCGGATGCCTACGAAGGCGCGCCGACATGTGTCACCGGATTCATGTCCGTCGCGGTCAAGGCCGCCGGCTGGGCGATGCTCCTACGCATCCTCCTCTGGGGACTGATGCCCATGCGCTCCACCTGGGTTCCGCTGCTGGTTTTCGTTTCCATCGCCACCATGACCGGCGCGAACTTCGCAGCCCTCACTCAGACCAACACCAAGCGCCTGCTCGCGTATTCTTCCATCGCTCACGTTGGTTACATGCTGCTCGGCCTGATCGCAGGGACGGTGGGCGCACTCAGCGCCGACGGTGTCAAGGGCATCCTGATCTATCTCCTGGTCTACACCTTCATGAATCTCGGCGCCTTCGGCGTGATCACGTCGCTGCGCCACCGCAAAGTGATCGGCGACGAACTCGACGATCTCAACGGCCTTTATTCCCGCGCTCCCGTCGAAGCCGTGCTGATGCTGATCTTTTTGCTCTCGCTTGCGGGGATTCCGCCCCTCGCTGGCTTTTGGGGCAAATATTTCATTTTCCTCAGCCTCGTCGAAACCGGACACTATGCGCTCGCCTCTCTAGGCGTGCTCTATTCCGTCTTCGGCCTTTACTATTATCTGAAGATGGCGAACGCCATGTTCATGGGCCAGCCCGAAGAACGAGGACTCCTGCCCGTAAGTTGGACCATGCGCCTAGCTCTCGGCGTAACCGCCTTCGCTACGCTTGTAATCGGCATCATGCCCGATCGCTTCATCCAGGTGGTGAACTGGTCGCTTGGCATCGCGCAGAATCCCGCGGTGGCAAGACTGGTTCACTAAGAAGCAGCAATCGATAATCAACAATCAGCAATCAGAAATGCTCGGCTAGCGTAGAATCCGCTTTGTTGGCCTGATGCCCAAATGTCCGCCGCCGATCCAGATCCGAAGAGTCGGGACTCCTCCCGGAAAGAAAATTTCTGGGTGCAGGCCGCTCGCTACAGCCAATTGGCTTTCGTACTTCCGGCCGCCCTCGTCGTAGGATGGCTCATCGGCGCGGGGCTTGATCGCTGGTTGCATACCACATGGCTTTATTTGGCAGGCATTCTTCTCGGCATTGCCGCCGGTTTCATCGAATTGATCCGCACTGTTATGCGCGACACCAAGTGAATTACAACTGTAGAAACGCTGCTGCTGTCTGGCTTCGATGCAAGAGCAACCACAAACCGAACCCGGCCTGGCTCAGGCCGCTTCCGAGGCCTTCTACTCGGGTGCTCTTCGCCGCATTCGCCGCTTCATGGCCGTGCTCGCGCCATTGTTGGCCGCACTAGCATGGTGGAGGTTTGGCGCTCGGCCTGCTGCTGGTTTCGTTTTCGGCTGCGTGATCGCTTACGTGAATTTCTACTGGCTGAAGCGCGTGATCGTTAATTTTGCAGATCGTGCGACCGGAACCACAGGTTCGCAATCCGGGCAGGGAGTCGTATTCCGTTTCGTGCTGCGCTATGTTTTGATGGCCCTCGGTGCCTATGCTATATTGACTGTTTCACCCGCGAGCCTGAATGGGCTTCTTGCGGGCTTATTTTTGCCCGTCGCTGCCATCGCGTGTGAGGCGTTTTACGAGCTTTACGCAGCTCTTGTTCGTGGGGTGTAATGGCGAACCGGCGCTGCCGTGAATGTAGATTAAGAACCGAAAAGCTGTCCTATGCCTGAACAACTTTGGTTTACGCAAATTTTGAACAATCTGTTTGCCGCTCCGGTCACGGCGATGCTGCGGGCGTTGCACATCAAAGTCAAGTACGCCGCGGCGCCGATTCCGAACTCCTTCGCCATGGAGCTTCTGGTCTTTGCCTTTTTGCTGATCCTGTTTCTTCTCGTACGTTCCCGCCTTTCGGTCGACCGCCCCGGCGCCCTGCAACATTGTTTTGAGGCGGTTGAAGGAATGATTCAAAATCAGAGCGAAGAGATCATCGGCCATCACAGCGAGGGCTACACGCCATTCCTGGCGGCGCTCTGTTTCTTCATCTTGTTCTGCAATCTTATCGGCGTGATTCCGGGTTTCGAATCGCCCACAGCCGTTCCCATTGTTCCCTTAGGCTGCGCGCTTTGCGCCTTCTTCTATTACCAAACTCAAGGATTCAAGCACGCCGGAATCGCCTACCTGAAACATTTTGCCGGGCCGATGCCCGCGTTGGCCCCTTTAATGGTTCCCATCGAGCTCATCAGCCATCTGGCTCGAGTGCTTTCGCTCACCATCCGTCTGTTCGCCAACATGTTTGCCGGAGATATGGTGACGCTGGTTTTCTTTTCGCTTGTGCCCATCGGCGTTCCGATTATCTTTCTAGGATTGCACATCGGCGTGTCCCTGCTGCAGACTTACATTTTCATTCTGCTGACGACGGTTTACCTGCAGGGCGCAGTTTCGGAAGAGCACTAGAGTTTTGGTTAGCGGTATGTTTTTTTTGAGAAGGGAACTAAGAACTGATTTTCAAGCCGCAAGCGTGAGGGCGCCTGCACGGTATGGCGTCAACCACCCACTGGCGGTATTTCATACGAGGAGAAACACAATGAGTAAGCTAAGCAAATTGTTTATGGTCCTGTCGGTACTATCGTTCGCCGTCCCGGTCTTCGCGCAGGGCGAAGCCGCGGGGGGAACCAACTGGGTTGCCATCGCTGCAGGATTCTCGATGGCCTTTGCCTCGGGCATTTGTGCGTTGGCACAAGGCAAAGCGACCGCATCCGCTGCCGAGAGTCTGGCGCGCAATCCAGCGGCCCGTCCCGGCATTCAGCTGGCGCTGATTCTTGGCCTGGCTCTGATCGAGTCGCTGGCGCTTTATACGCTGGTTATTATTTTCGCCAAGGTGAAGTAAGATCCCAGTCAGCTTTTCGAAACGGCAAAAAGCCTCCGCCCGTATTGAGCAGAGGCTTTGTTTTGTCCGTATGTAGCGACAGCCGCCCTCGGCTGTCCGCGGAGCGAAGCTCCGCTCTCGCAGCTAAGTTTTCCGCTCTCCGCTCCACTGCCCATCTTTGTTTTGCGGGACGTTATTGGTCGCTTCCACCAGCAACCGCCGCAGGCGGTAGCGGCTTTCCAGGTCGGTATTTACGATCTCGAATCCAACTTCATTCACCCGAGCCCGGCGCAACAGCACGTGCGCTTTTATCTTCGAGCGCAGGCCGACCGAAATTTCCAGATCAGCCTCGCTGCCGATGCGCAGGTTGTCTTCTTTCGTCCCTTTGCCTCCGCCCAGGCTCAGCTCGCGAATCAGGATCTTCGACTTTCCCCAGGAACTGCCAATCGTCGCGCTGACCGCGCGCGGCAGCACCATACGCTCGTATCGCCGCTGCCGCACCCACGGACATGCAGGGGCCGTATCCAGCGGGGCAATCGCCAGTTCCCCAGCTTCGATGCCGCTATCGGCCAAAACCTGGCCGCTGTAACGAGGATCGGTCTTCGACAACGACTGAGCCGCCGCAATCCGCAGCTCCTTATGGTGAATCCACCCAAATCTTTTCTTCGCCTCAACAATCTCCCGCAGCAGCGCAAGAGCCTCGTTATCCCGCAGACGTCCGAGCGACTCGATGGCTTTCAGCTGCACTAGGGGCGAGCGCGAAGCCGCTTCTCCGGGCCGCGCCATGGCAACGAGCGGCGGTGCGGCGGTAATGTCACTACTCATGCCGATTTCATCGATGGCTTCTGGCAGCACCACAGAATCCAGCACTTCGGCGAGTTCCAACAGCGTACGGCCGCGGTCTGGCGCGGCGCCATAGGCAATCTGCCGAACCACAATGTCGTGATAAAAGCGATTCCACTCTGGCAGGCGCACCGGTAAGAGCTCGAGCAGAGTTCCTACGTCCAGGCGGCTTAACAATCCCACTACCGCCGAAGCCTGTCGAGGCTGGCCCATCCGCAGAATTTCCCGCAATTGTGCGAGAGCGGGCGATCCCATTTCCTTCACTAGATCGATCATGCGATCGCATTCGTCCCGGCGCATGCAGCGGAAGAATCGGTCGGCCAGATGCTCTGCGCCTGATTGACACGTCCGCCGCAAAACCACCAGCAAATCCGCCGGTACCGGCTCACTGCGCAAAGCCTCTTCAATAAACTCGGGAATTCGGTTCTCGACGCCCACTCGCGGCCGCAGATCGTTTACGAGCACCGGACGTTGCTGCAGCAGCATCTCCATCCCAGCGCACACTTCGTTCACCGCTCCGTAATTCCTGGCTTCGCTGGCCTCCTGGCTTAGGCGCACGAAAGCCGCGCTCAGCAAGCTCTGCAGCTCGGCGTCTTTTTCATTGCACAACTGCTCGGTCACTCGACGGATGGCGTTCCCCATCGCCTCGCCACCCAACCGCGAGTAAAGGTCCGCCACCTGGCTCAACCCAATCGCTGTCTTGCGGCGAGCCTCGCCTTCTTTCGTGCCGAGGCAACTGGAATAGTTATTCAGGATTTCGGCTGAGGTTTGCTTGTCGTCGCGATCCAACAGTACTTCCACGAACTGGCGCAGGTTGCGCGGCGGCACACACGGAGCTTCATTCGAGAGCAGAACCGTCTTCTTTCCGGACTCTGGCACTTCCGCCCAGAACATCCGGTCCAGCATGTCGGCGTGCGACTCCACCAGAATGCCGGCCTTGTTCATCTTGTCTTCTTGCAATTTCAGAATCTGGCGCAACGAGTCCATTTGCCGGCTCATGTGCTCCATCATCTGATGCACCGCATTGACCTTGACTTCACCCTTCGAATAACGCTCCAAGGCAAAGCGGATCGCCATATGTTCCGCTGCCTTCATCAATAGCGGCGTATCTTCTTGCTGTTCCGTCGTGACCTTAGCTGCGAGGCTGCCAAGCAATTGTTGCAGATTCAGCCGCGTGTTGGGGTCGACTTCCGCGAGATCCTTCTGCAAATCCTCCGGACGACTATTCGGATCGTCCTTCACTTGCCCGAATCGAGTCAGAAGCCGGATCGCCTGAACTACCTCTGCCTCCTGCAGCGGCACAACGCCGCCTTCCCACGCCGGTGCTGTGGCCGCTCCTGCTCCTGCGGTTCCGGTTCCTACTCCCGCTCCAGATCCCGCCTCGGTGGCTGGTCCTGCAACCCAGTGCCCGGCAACATTTGGGACACTTCCAAAAGGTACCGTCGTTCCACCGGGTTGTCCCTGGCCAACTGCACTGGCGCCTTCTGCCGCCGCAATCAGTTGCAGCAGCTTCTGCGGGTCGTTCAGCCATTGCTTGAATTCGGGTCCCAAAGTTTGCGCGGCAATCTGCGCAGCCACGCTGATATCGCCCGTCAGAGGATCGGCCGCCACAAACTTCACTTCATTAATTTTGATGGTGCTCTTGCCGCTGCCGCCGGCGAGCGCTTCTTTGATCTGCTTCGCTACGTCCTGGGCTTTCGAACCGGCTACCGTGAAAGCTCGCACGAGGCGCGTGAAGTCATCGATGGTAACGTCTTTGGAAAAGTGCAGGCTGGCCAGCCCGGCTGTGGTTAAGAGTTGCCCGAAGCTGCGCTCCGTTTGTCCCGACTCCAGAGGAACTCCATCCAGCAATAATTTGTTGTCGGAGACTCCCAGCAGGAAGCCGCCTTCTCCCGCGGATGGAAGGCCCTGCTGCAATTCTTTCCATGCGATCTCGAACTGCGCCTCGGTCCGCTTATGTTCGGGTCCGTACATCCGCGCGTACTTGATGAGGATGTTCAGGCTGTGTACGAAGGCCCGCGCCGATGCCGCTCGGTTGGCATGAAATGTGGTTGCGTCCGTGATAGATCGCTCCTGAGACCGCAGCTCTGCAACAAAAGGGTAAATCCAACAGGTAAGGGTCCGCACATTACGGAGGTAATGGAACCCTCGCGGACAGCCGCTTAGACTATCGGGAGGCAGTGGCAGAAGATGAATGCGACGGTGCGTTGTCAGGTCAATCTGCTCGTAGAGCCCCGCGGCGCGCTTGAAAATGCGGCTCCCGGCAGGCTTTTTGCCACGCATGCTTCCCGGGACTTGGCATTTATCGCCAATAGCGACGAGAATGGTAACGGAGAACAATTCAGCGATCCGGGACCCTTGTGCCTCCCGCTATCAGCCGTCCAGCTCGTGCTGTGAAGACCACCGGCCTCCGCTACTGGATGTTGGAGGTTCTGGAGCAGTGTGAGCGTGTCTCTGTCGATTTCGGGCCCGATCCGGTTCACGATCTGCGCGTCTCCCTGCGACGCTGCCGTTCCCTGGCCGATGGCCTGATGGCGCTCGATCCCGCTTCTGACTGGAAGGCGATGAAGAAGGCCGGCAAACGCCTGTTTCAGAGGCTCGGCGCGTTGCGCGACGTTCACGTCATGATGGAATGGGTGGAGAAGCTGAACCCAAAAGAAACCCGGTTGGACGCCGGCGATTCGCCAGCATTGCCGCGACAGGAACCGACGAATGATCTTAGCTCTGACGATCAGCGGCGATCGTCGGGGGATTCGGTCGCAAATACGCTTCTCGAAATCCTCCGTCGCCGCGAACAAGAGGAGCAGCATGAAGCCCAGGCCGCTCTCGAAGAGTTCGACCGCAAGCAGTGGCGTTCCTGGAGCAAATCGCTTCCGGCGCGGGCCGCACGCTTTCGGCCGGGGAGCGCACTCTTCAAGCATCTGGCCCTCGAGCGCTGGGCGGAAGCTCGCGAGCTTCACAACCGTGCTCTGCGCAACCGCTCGCAAACTGCATCTCACAGCTTGCGCATCGGGATCAAACGCTTTCGCTACATCGTGGAAAATTTTCTTCCCATCGAGCACAAGGCCTGGAGCAATGACCTCAAGAAACTGCAGGACCTTTTAGGCGAAGTCCATGACCTCGATGTTCTTTGGTCGACGGCGGTATCGTGCCGCGTTTTTCCTGATCCGATTTCGCGCAACGCTTGGCGCAAGCGCATCTTGGCCGCGCGCACCGCGCGCATCGACGGCTACCGCGCCGGAATGGTCGGCCCTGAAGCTCTCTGGAATGTCTGGCGCGCAGCCCTTCCGCAGGGCAAACAGATTCAAGCGCTCGCCACTCGCCGCCTGAAGCTGTGGGCGAACGGCCTTGATCCTGACTTTGCTCACTCCGAGCGGGTTGCCGGCCTGGCTTTGCAGCTCTACGACGGTTTGCTTTCTTCTGGATGGCACCCTTCATTCGACGGAGTCGCAGCGCGTTCCAGCTTGCTTGCCGCGGCTCTGCTTCACGATGTCGGCAAGTCGAAAGGCCAGAAGGGACATCACAAGGCTTCGTTCGATCTTATAAAAGCGCACGGCAAGCCCCTCGGTTGGAAGCCCGCAGATTTGCAACGCGCTGCCATCGTCGCCCGTTTTCATCGCGGAGCACTGCCCATGCGCACCCATAAAGCCTTGCGTGATCTTCTCCCCGATGAGCAGAATGGGACGATCCAGCTAGCCGCGATCCTACGCCTGGCCAACGCCCTTGACGCCGCGCACGACGGCCACATCCGTCGTATTCAAATTCAAAGTAATGATCGGAAAATAGGTAAGAACGAAGCCCTGGTAATTGCTGCTGAAGGCTATTCACCTCTGGCCCCGTCGTCCCAAACCATCGCCGCCGAGCGCCACCTGTTAGAGACGGTTCTGCACCGCGCAGTGGTGGTCAGGACGATGAAAAGCGCCACCCCTTAGTTATTAGGTCAACTGCCTAGTCTCCAACGAGGCACTTACTTAGTGGGGCAGTGTGGGGAAAAGCTCGTATCGCAAAAAGTCTGTGGGCAAAGAACTAGGTTGACCACTATAATTCTACCGCGAAGCCAATTCTGATCCCATCAATGCTGGCACGTTGAGTCCCAGAAAGGGAATGCGTTCCGTTTGCCTGTCGCGAACAAACTGCGTGATTCGTCCGTTGTACTGATCGCGACGACGGTGTTGACCGTCGTAAGCGTGGAGGTATTCGCGCACTTTGGAGTTCCAGTGTCCGGAACGAATCAGATAGCGGTGATTGCTGGATTCTGGTTTGTTGTGGTTGCGGGGAGTATGTGGATATGGAAACGCCTGCACGGCTGACCGGCCAAACCTCTGCATTGTTGCGAAGAGTCTTAATCTCGATCCTTGCAGCCTGGACGATAGTACTGCAGGGCTGCGAGCAGCATCAACGTCCGATACGGGTTATCGTTCCTCCAGCTCCTCCGGCGCCGTCGGCCCTCACGTGCTCTATTGAGCCCGGTCAGGTGACGCTCGGAGAACCGATCACTGCGACGGCGACCGCCAGCAATTTCAATCCTGACGACCCTTTGGCCTACGACTGGAGCGCGAGTGGCGCTACGGTGACCGCAAATGGCAATGTAGCCACGATCGACACCACGACGACGGCTCCCGGTACTTATAGTGTAACTGCGCATGTCCGTGATCCCAGGGACAGCGCAAAGAGTGACGCTACTTGCACGGCGGTATTCACCGTGAAAGCGTTCTTGCCCAAAAACCCGCCGACCATCAGCTGCACAGCAGATCGTCCCATAATACGGGCTCAGGATCAGTCGAATTTAACCTGCATTTGTACCAGTCCCGACGATCTGCCGACGTCAATTCAATGGAGCACCTCAAGCGGCAGAATCATTGGGTCGGGCAATACTGTATCCCTCAGTCCGGAAAATGCGCAGAACCCCAACGTGACGGTAAGCGCCCTTTGCACGGATGCGCGCGGACTAACGGCATCGGGCTCAGTCACAGTTCCCGTCGAATCACCAAGCACGACTGTGGGATTTGCGCCCCCGCCTCCACCGCCCCCGCCGCCGCAGATAAGGGCCACAGGGCGGGAATTTCTTCTTTCCGGCGACAAAGAGAAGCCGGGCTATGGCTTGTACAGCTACCTTTTGTGGTACAACCCGCCAGCCCCACAAGACCGGGACCGATTCCTTAACATCATCACGGCGTTCATGCAGTTGACCACAGTTTCCCTTCAGGAAGGTGACGTCTTAGTAAAAGACTCGGAGGGCCATCTCACAAAGCCTGCAGAAACTATCCCCAAGGCGAACCTGAACATAGCCTATGTGCCGCTAAATGATAGCCCGCCTCAATCGCCCACTGCCGATTGGATTCTCGACCACTACGACACCACCCGTGCACGGATTCTGATTGACAGACTGAATCGCAGGTACAAGTCCGGACCATATATCGTTTCCACTCTGGCGCCGCTAAACGCTCCTCTTCCGCGAGATTCTCATTTTCTGTTTCAAAACATGTCGGCTCGGGTCGTGCCTCCAGAGGTGGCAGCTAAGTGGATTGCGAAATTTCAGGATCAGGCCTCGAGCCAGGATTTCTCTAAACCGGACAAGGTGACGGACTTCGTTATCTCTTTGCGAACCACGGTAGCAGAGCTAGCTATCCAGATCCCTGAAGTCCAAAAGGGAGTTGCGACTTGGATTCAGTGGATTCCTCCGAAAAAGTAAGTGCCATGAAGGGAGAAGACCGGCCGGGAACCACATCAAACTTTCTAATCTCCTCGCCATCATATCAATGCCGGCGGCGGCCTGGTTTTCTCCGGAACATGCGCGAATCATATCGAAGTGGTTCAACCCCGCGCACGATCATCCTCTTGTAGTCCGGATGCACAGTGTTAATCAGACAATTATGCTCGCCGGGAGCGAGAACCGAAGGTACCCAAAGCAAGCAATACTCTTTTCTTTGTGCGAAATGATCACCGAACCGGGCAAGCTCGGGGGGCGCTGCCGAGTCGCGCCAGTTGGCCGGGAGGTTGGTGGCTTCGACCGTCTCACTCTTTATGTCGTCGGGGAATTCAGCAACGGCTAAGACCAGGTCATCCGGAGGGTCGCCTTGATCGAGGTGGACAAAATACTCGAGCATCGCGAGAGATTGGTGTTCCGATACGTAGCTGAGACGGTTCCCAGGACTCGACCATCGGCCGCCGAAGAGGTAGGCTCCCTCACCGTCGAATGGAGTTTGAGCGTAAGCCTTGCGCAGCACTCGATAAATTCGACTCAACTAACTCCGCCGTAAGCGATGCGTCCCAAAATATTTTCGACCTGGCGCGCTCCCAGTTCCGTGTCGATTGCCGCGACGGGCGCGACCCCGCCAAGTGCGCGGTTCGGCTGCTTAAACCAGCGTCTCGTGCGCTCCTGATCGCCAAGGTATTCGTTGGCGATGGCGACCAAGCGAGCCAGCCGGTAGAGCCGGTCTGATTCGTAACGGGCCAGCTTTCCGCTGCGACGGCGGCGCTGCAGGCTGCGAGCTGAAAGATCAAGCGATGCTGCAAGTTCTTTCAAAGTTAATCCGGATGCCTGCATGAGTTCCTCGACCACACCCGGAGGAAAGCCATCGCGAATCGCGTCTCGCATATCGCGATCGCTGGAAAGCGCGCGGCCAAGAGCTCTCCGGCCTCCTAATTCTGCGACTACAGCTCGAAGTTCGTTTACCATTCTGTCGCTTATTATAGCGACAAATGGCGCTTATATCAACTGCGGTTACGGAAGTGGTATGGTTGGACGAGGTAGCCTTGCAGTCACTTCCGCTCGTCAATTCTTCCGCATATAAACGTGATTGATTCGTAGAACAACGTCGGCCATCGGCGTATCCTCTGAGCCGGAGTCTGGCAAGCAGGGAGCCAGAAGTCGGATATTTATGACCCATGCCCAGCTCGTTGAAAAAGCTGTTTACTGGCTGCGCCGCTACCGATGCGGAGTAGTCCTCTCCGAGCAGGCCTGCGCCAGCGGCGAGATGCCTGATGCTATAGGCTGGAAGAGCGCCTGCCATTCTGTGCTGGTCGAGTGCAAGGTTACGCGCTCGGATTTTCTAGCTGACCGCGCCAAGCCGTTCCGTCTGAAGCCCGAGCATGGGGTCGGATGCGAGCGCTTCTACCTGGTCCCCGCCGGGATCCTCTGCCGCGAAGAACTACCGGCAGGCTGGGGTCTGCTCGAACTCTGCCACAACAAAATCGAAATTACCCAACCCTCAGCGAAGAATCTCCGCACCACCATCGGCTTCCGCTACGAAATGAACCTGCTTCTAGCCAGCCTCCGCCGCGTCGAAGTCCGCGTCGAACCGCAAAGCATCACTGACTTCCTCAAGTGGAAAAACCGTATGGCCGAATACAACCGCGGTACCCTCCCCGAAGGCTTGGTCTCGGCCCAGGAAGAAGTCAATGTATTTCTGGAACCAGAATCCAAATGAAGATTTTCGGAAGAACTACTCTGTGACCTTGGGACGGAGGAGAGAGTGTTCCAATTCCGCTTGCTTGCAAAACTGAAACAGACGGAGGCTTGCTACAATTCTCGCCGTCCCTCCATAGCTTTGAGCATAGTGATCTCGTCGGTATATTCGATGTCGCTGCCGACGGGAATACCCATGGCGATGCGCGTAACTTTAACGCCGGCGCGTTTGAGCTGATGCGAAAGGTAAGTGGCCGTCGCCTCGCCCTCAACCGTAGGATTGGTGGCCACAATCACTTCATCCACATTGCCCGCATCTACCCGCGCGACCAGATTGGCGATGCGCAGTTGATCCGGCCCTATGCCGTGCAGGGGAGAGATCGATCCATGCAGGACATGGTAAACGCCGTTGAAGTGCTTGGTCTTTTCGATGGAGGAGATGTTGGTCGGCTCCTCGACCACGCAAACCAGCCGCTGGTTGCGGGTCGCGCTGGTGCAATAGACACAAGGATCAACGTCGGTGATGTTGTTGCACACCGAGCATAAGCGGAGGCTGGCCTTTACGTCGCGCACCGCCGCGGCCAGCGCTTCGGCATCTCCATCGCTCGCGCGCAGAATATGGAAAGCCAGCCGCTGTGCGCTCTTCGTGCCCACGCCGGGCAGTTTCTTCAACTCGTCAATCAGCCGCGACATTGGTTCTGCAAATTTAGACATAGAAAATTGAGTGATTGAGTCATTTAGCGATTGAAAATCAAGTCAAGATTAAACGCATACGCGCCACACTTCGCGCCATTAAATCGCTCAATCACCCGATGACTCAATCGCTCAATGCTACAGTCCCATCCCGCTCATCATGCCGCCAAGTGAAGACTGCATGGCACCATCCACCTTGCGCGCGGCTTCGTTCACGGCGGCGAGAACCAGGTCCTGCAGCATCTCTACGTCACCCGACTTCACGGCCTCGGGATCGATGCGCAGGCTTAGCAACTGCTTCCGGCCATCCATCTTCGCGGTGACCGTACCTCCACCCGCAGAAGCCTCAACCACGGTCTCCTGCATTTTCTTCTGCAGGGTTTCGTACTGCGACTTGGCTTTCGACATCAGCTCTTGCAAATTAAATCCGCCGCCCATAAGACCTCGTTGCGGTTTTCCTACCGCTTCTCCTTGTAGTCAATCACCGTGCGAATCTCTGCGCCAAACTTTTCTTGCAGCCGTCGGACAACCGCATCCTGCTCGGCACGGCCTCTGCCACCAATCTTTGTCCCATTCGCTCCGTAAGTTGTGCCGTTGCGCTTCCCTTCGGTCGGCGCTACGGTTGCGCTGGGAACAATCTTCAGCTTCACCGCGCGCCCGAGAATACCGCTGGCCGAAGCAATCGCGAGCCGTCGGGCATCGGGGCCTAGCGACATATCGACTACGGTCTGCGACTCGGCGACCTTGATCACCACTTCGTTGCCCTCAACCGACCACTCGCCTGCCTCAAGCATTGAGACCAGAATTCTTTGATTGCCGTCTGATAGCGCCTGCAGCACAGCGCTCTGCAGCTTCTCGATAGGAGCGACCGAAACGAACGGCGCTGATTGGGACGGCACAATTTGTGGAGCAGGCTCGGCCTGCAGTTCGAGCGGCGACTCGGGCTGTGAACTGATGTGAAGTTCGGCAGCGCTCTCGCTGAGATCTGCGGGCGCTGCGGCTCCCATCACTACTCGCGCAGGCGGGTTTCCAGTGGAGACGGACCGTGGGCCGCCGCCGAGAATCGGATCGGCGGAAGAATCCTGCCTGGGAGTACCCTTGCGAGCCGTATCAGCCGCGAAGGGCGAAACCTGATTAGGACGTGCGGGCGCAGCACTCGAAACGGAAGGGACGATGGAAGGGCGCGAGGGAGTCCGTGGGGCCGCTGCCCCAGCCCCTGAAACTTGCGAAGAAACGGCCACGTCGCTCAGCAATTGCTCAATTGGCAGAAGGCGCTGCGCATGCGCCATCTTAAGCAGGCCAAGTTCCAGATGGAATCGCTGTTCTTGTTTGTAGCCCAGTTCGCCGTGAGTGCGCAGCATAATCTGCAAGTGACGAGTGAGATCTTCTTCGCCGAACAATGCTGCAACCCGCTCGACACGTTCACGTTCTTCACTGGAGATTTGCAGCAGGGAAGAGTCTTTGCCGGCAATCTTGGCGACCGTGGCGTTGCGCAGGAAGCGAACCATCTGGCGCGCGAAGTGTGTCGGGCTGTGGCCTTCACCGATGAGGTGGTCGACCTGGCGCAACACTTCGTCGCTCGCCCCGCGAGCGATCGCCAGCATCACTTCTTCGAGAATGTGCGCGGGGGCGGCGCCGACTAGATTTCGCACCGAATCAGCCGTGAGTCTCCCACTGGAAGACGCGATTGCCTGATCCAAAATCGACAGCGCATCGCGCATGGATCCGTCGCCAGCCTCGGCCAGCAGTGCGAGAGCGTCGTCATCGGCTTCGATGTTTTCGCGGCCCACCAGATCGCGCAACTGCCCTACAATGTCGTCGAACATCACGGCGCGGAAACTGAAGTGCTGGCAGCGCGAGCGGATCGTCTGCGGAATATCTTCGGGCTGCGTGGTCGCCAGCATGAAGACAATATGATCGGGCGGCTCTTCCAGCGTCTTTAATAACGCGTTGAAAGCGGCGTCAGTAATCTGGTGAGCTTCGTCGAGAATGTAAATCTTGAACCGGTCGCGGGCGGGACGATAGCGGGCGGCCTCGCGCAGTTCACGGATTTCGTCGATGCCGCGATTGGTGGCAGCGTCGATCTCAATGACATCGACAGCGTTCCCGGCGCGAATCTCGGTGCAGGATTCGCAGACTCCGCACGGTTCCACCACCGGCTTGTCGGACGAACGGCAGTTCAAAGCCGCGGCCAGAATGCGCGCCACGGTGGTTTTTCCAATGCCGCGATGGCCGCTGAAAATGTAACCGTGCGCCGTTCGGCCTTGCTCAAGGGCGTTCTGCAGGGTACGGGTGACGTGCTCCTGGCCGATAACCTCGGAGAATTTCTGAGGACGATATTTACGCGCCAGGACGGTATAGCTCATGCCGGAAGAGACGATTATACGTGATGCGAGCGGACGAGGCCGACTCCGCTAATCTGCGTTTAGTTCAACCTGCCGAGGCGGGAGCGCGGGCAAATCGGGATGCTGCGGATCGCGCCAGATTGCCTTAAAACACTCGCCTTCACTCTGCGGCTGCCAGGTTGATCCATCCTGATATTTCACGACGCTCGGAAAGAACACCCAGCCGATTACCGTCTGGGCGCTAGCGGAATGGGATGCAGGTTTTTCCAGCGTTAGCTCCTGGCCGGGCAAAATCGGCTTGTTCGACGACCACTGGGCGTTATAGGGTCGACGCAGATCCTGTGGCGCGAGCAGCATCTCCGATGTAACGTTCATGCTGGCAATCGGTTTGTCGCTGGTATTTTTCACCGTCAGTGTAGAGCTCTCGGGATTCTTCCAAAAATCTCCTGCGATGAACGTGATCGGGCAAGGATGCGTGGGCGGCACATAGATCGTGTAGACCGCCATCATTCCACCTTCCATGTGATCTTCTACATGACAATGAAACATCCAGGTGCCGGGATTATCGGCGATCATATCCACAGTCTTCATACTTCCTGGAAGGAGTTCAATCACATCGGTATTCTTTCCCGCGTCGGTGACGGTTTCTCCGTGCCAATGCGGAGTGTGCACATCAATCTCATTTCCCATCCCCAGCAAATGCCAGCGCACCCGGTCGCCTTGCTTCATAAATAAACCGGGAAGATTGCCAAAGATCAAGCCGTTAATGGAATAGAACAGACCAGCGGGCTTTCCCGCCATTTGGTCAAAGATCATGAAGGACGCTACGAATTCGCGGTCAACATCTTTCGGAGAGCCGTCGGGATTCGCCTTGCCTTTAGCTGTAACGATGATCGATCCCAACAAGCCGGAGTTAATTTCAAGGGCCGCGTCGACGTGCGCGTGATACCACCAGACGATCGAACTGGGCTGTCCCGGCCCAGGACCGCTGGTCGCGTTGGCGAACCAGTGGTAAGTAAATCTACGTCCCGGAGCAACCCGGTCGCCCCGGCCGAAGGGAATGTAGAAGGATCCCTCGTTGTTCTTGTCGTAGCGCAGGCCGTGCGGATGCATGTCATGGGCAACGTGTCCGCGATTCAGGAATTCGACGACGATTTCATCGCCCACCTCGGCGCGGATCACCGGGCCAAGAATTCCAAGCCAGTCAGGTTGCGGCTTGCGGGTAGCGAATGTGTCATCCGTGTATTCGATGAAACGGCTTTTCGGCCATTGCAGTTTCAGCGACCATGGCTGGCGAACGGGCGTCGCTGTCAGCAGATCCATGCCGCTGGGAGCGTAGTTCCAGGTTACGTCTTCAGCGGCGATGTAGTAATGCCGGGTCGCGGCGAAGCAGGTGGAAGCAGAAAACAATAGGACGCATAACCCAAGCGCGCGCTTGATTCTCACGGAAGCATTATCCCATTGCGGAGATCATTATGGAATGAAGCCCTAATGATCCCCGCTTCAGGATTGAGGCGGTGGTATTGGTGCGGCCGTCGAGCAAGTTCCGTTGGTGACCTGCGCAGGTGGGGTAGGAGGCGTCGCCCAAGGCGCATTCACGAAGTCGAAGAATTCGTCCATCTGGGCTGTTGTCTCGCCGTTGGAACCGGATTGAGGAGTCGACCAATAAGCATCACGTTGAGTGAGCGCAGGGATGTTGAATCGCTCTTCAACCAAGTTGAGCCACGCGGTGGAATCTCTCACCACGTGGGACACGTAATTCTTCTTGGCAAAAGGCGATATCACGATCAGCGGCACGCGAGAACCGGTCATGCCAAAGCTGCAGACTCCTGATGTTTGATTCGCGCCGTCGCAGGCATCGCCCGATTGCAAGTCCGTTGGGTACTGGTCGGCGTTGGGGTCCGGTACCGGCACAGGCTGCTGCTGAACATGGTCGTAGAATCCGCCGCCTTCGTCGTAGGTGAAAATCATTGCGGAATCGTTCCAACTGGGGCTGGTCATCAAGCTGTTGATTATGTTTGCAGCGTAAGCCGCTCCAGCCTGAATGTTTTCCGGGTATTGATCGGAATCGGAAGGATGCTCATCAAGGCCTTCGGTGGATGCGGGCTCGATCATGATGACCTGAGGCAGGGTTTTGTCGTTCTGGATGTCCGTGTAAAACTGCGAGATCGGTGCGATGTTCTGCAGCAGATCAGGAGTCTGGCCGGCGCTGTTCAGAATGGTTTCTTCGTAGGTGAACTGGTTGAGATACGAATAGCCTTCCAGCAGGCACTCCGAAAGGGTGTCGCCGGTTTCGCCGGCGCAAGTCGTGTTGTCGGAGTCGACGTAGATTCTCCAGGTAATTCCGGCGTTCTGCAGCGCCTCAAAAATAGGAGTCGCTGTGAACTGTGACCCTCCGCTCGGAATGGGATATGCATGGCCTTGAGAAGTTGCAGCGATGATGTAGGCGCGGTTCAACTGCGTGCGTGTCATGACCGGGGAAAACCAACGGTCTGACGTAGCGAAATTGCTGGCCATGTAGTAGTAGTAATTCAAATCCGCATCGGTAAAGTAACCCATGCTGCGGTATCCATTGAGGTCGTTTACCGGAAGCCCGCCGTTCGAGCCGATCGGGTACTGGCGGGCATCGTTGGCGGCTGCGACTACAAAGCCGTTCATCAGCGGATTGATTGTGGTCGGATACAGGAAGTTATCGTTCCAATCCGTGTGAGCTTCATTCCAGAATGGGCTGATCTCTTCCGTGCAAACCGATTGCATGTGAAACGAGGGCACGGTCACGCTCGGATCCGGAGTACAAATATCTGGTCCGTTCGGATTTGTGGGATCGCACCCTGGAAGGGAGGGAGGCGGGGGCGTACCAGTATTAAACTGCGGCAGACCATCGAAGGTCTGTCCGCTGCCATAGTGATTCGCCGACCAATACTGCAGCATGGAACCGAAGTAGTGATCGAGCGAGCGATTCTCCTGCGCGAAAATAATGATGTGATTCAAATTCTGCAAGCTGCCTACCACAACGGGTGAAAACGTTGCGGTCACTGAAGTGGAGGCGGTTAAAGTAACAACGCACGTGGTGGCGGCACCAGAACACGCGCCGGACCAACCGCCGAAGGTATTGTTAGCGCTCGGAGTTTCGGTAAGCGTGATTTGGGTATTCTGCGGAAATGTTACGGAGCAACCCGTTGTAGCTCCGGTCGCGCAACTGATTCCTCCCGGACCGGAAACAGTTCCAGTGCCGGTACCAGCCATCACAATGCTGATACCGTATCCCGGGTTAAAATTCGCCGTGATGCTGGTCGCTGCCGTCACCGTAACGGTGCACGTCGGGCTATTTCCCGTACAGCCTCCTCCGCTCCAACCGGCGAATGAGTAGCTGCCCTGAGGCTTTACAGTCAACGTGACCTTGGTATTCTGCGCGAAACTGGCCGAACACCTCGTGGGACAAGTAACTCCTGGTGGGTTTATGGTAATGGTCCCCGCATTTGCGGGCGGCGAGGACACAGACAGTTGATAGGTGGGGGTTGGTGGTGGAGTAGTCGTCGTCGTGCTCGTTCCCGAACTTCCGCAACCCGCCAGACTCAGCGTGGAAGCGACCAACAATATCGACCAGAACCTGTATCCAGAATCCATGGCGCAGAAGCTCCCGAAACACAGGTTTGATGAAGAGTGAGGAGAAAGCGGTTGTGTCCATTTTCGAACCGCGCGGTGCCGAGTACAGCCCCGAAGCTAGGAATATAGGGTGTTACAGGTATGCTCTCTCGAAACGAAACGTGCCCTCGCGTGCGAGGGCTTGCTAAGGAGAGCGCGCAAGGGATAGGCTAGTGCGTCCTGTACAAGCTGCGCTGGAGAGATTTCGTGTTGGATCTCGGCTCGGGCAATAGCGGTGATTGTTCTAGCGGAAAAAAGGAGCGTGCTTATGCAATTGAAGCTGGCAACAACTGCCAAGGATGGAATCCTCGTGGTGAGTTGCAGTGGCCGAATCGTGTTCGGCGAGGAGTCTACTTTGTTGCGGGAGAAACTCAAGACGGCCCTATCGGAGAACAACCGCATCCTGCTTGATCTTGGCGAGGTGAACTACATCGATTCTGGTGGACTCGGAACGCTCGTAGCCCTGCGCACCAGCGCGCTTAACGCGGGAGGCACGATCAAGCTGGCAAACTTGACCAAGCGAGTAGGCGACTTGCTGCAGGTCACGAAGCTGCTCACGGTTTTTGATGTCTATAATTCCGAGGCGGAAGCCCTCGAATCCTTCCGTAAGGTGGCATAGCTCCGCACGCAACTCTGGGTGTGCTGCTGCAACTCGGCGCGGTGCATAGGCCCTTCTGAGTTGCTGGACTTTCTCGAATGCTTCCACGCATCGTTTTTCTTCTCTGCCTGCTGGTGAGTGCCAGCGGCTTCGTCTCGCCGCCAGTGGCTCTGGCCATGGGTTTGGTATTCGGTTTGGCTTTCCCGCATCCCTATGGCAGCGAAGCGAAGAGATTCTCTAAGTTTCTGTTGCAGGCTTCGGTCGTCGGGCTTGGTTTTGGAATGAATTTGCACGAGGTCGTGCAGGCCGGACGCAGCGGCTTTCTCTACACCGTGCTGGGCATCAGCTTCGCACTGCTCACGGGCATGGCCCTTGGAGCGCTGCTGGGAGTGCAACGCGTGCCTGCGTTTCTCATTTCTACGGGGACTGCGATCTGTGGCGGAAGCGCGATTGCCGCGGTGGGACCGATTACGCAGGCCAGCGACGAAGAGATGGCGATCTCGCTGGGAACGGTCTTTGTGTTGAATTCCGTGGCGCTGTTGATCTTTCCTGCGATTGGAGCGGCGCTTAGACTGACGCAATCGCAGTTCGGTCTGTGGGCCGCTCTTGCCATTCATGACACAAGTTCAGTGGTAGGTGCGGCCGCGAAATACGGAGTCCAGGCGCTGGCGATCGCGACCACTGTGAAACTGGCGCGTGCTTTGTGGATTGTTCCGCTCTCAGTGACCACCGCGGTGGTGCGCGGCGCAAAAGCTAAGATTCAGTGGCCGTGGTTCATTGGACTTTTCTGTCTTGCCGCAGTGTGCAACACCTATCTGCCGGCTGGGGCGCACGTCTACGCGATTGCGGTGAAAATTGCGAAGATCGGTTTGACAGCAACTTTGTTTCTGATTGGCAGCGGCATCTCGATGGCGACGATTAAACAGGTGGGTCATCGTCCGCTGCTGCAGGGAGTGATCCTGTGGCTGATGGTTTCTATAGGATCGCTGTGGCTGATTCGCATCGGATGGATTGGATTGTGAAAAAACGAAAATCATCGGCAGACCAGACGTCGAAGATGCGGTTACGCATTGAGGCCACGATCCGGCGCATTCCAAAGGGCAAGGTTTCCACTTACGGAGCGATTGCTCGAGCGTCGGGATTTCCTGGCGCGGCGCGGCAGGTGGCGCAAGTTTTGCATCGCGGCTTCAATTTGCCCTGGCAGCGCGTGCTCGGCGCTGGCGGCGAAATCAAGCTTCGCGGGGATTCGGCGATGGAGCAGCGGTTTCGACTGGAAGCTGAGGGCGTGCGCTTTCGCGGGCGAAAGGTAGATATGAAAGCGCACGAGTTCAAGTTTGGTCGGGTGGGCCCCCGGAATTAGAACCTCCCACGCCGGTTACTGTAGCATCACTAGATCATTGGCGATTTATCCTCAATTGACCCAAACTGCCAACAGACCGCGCTAGGTCGATCTGCCAACGAGCTTAGTGATGCTGCCCTCGATGTAGTCGGCGGCATGGGCGGTGAAGTCTCCAACCGGACTCTGCGCGAAACTCTTGACGGCATTCATCAGACCGATATTGCCTTCTTGAATTAAGTCCAGCAGTGGCAGAGCAGAAGCCGAGTGCTTTTCTGCGATCCTCACAACCAACATGAGTTGACTCTCGATCAATCTTCTCGCAACATTTTCCCGTTGTTCGTCCCAATCGCCCGAATGACCAAGTTCTCGAAATAGTCGCGTCTCTTCCGCCTTACTCAGGGGCTCAACCTTGCTGGCCTCGAGGATGTAAACTTTTACCGGATCGTTGGGATCTCGGTTGTCGATGTTCGTCATCTTTACCTCGAGCACAGCCTCGATTGTAGTCAACGGCCAACGACTAACGATCAAACGACTAACGACGGCTCTTGAACTGCTCGTCGATCTCCACTTGATATCCCGTGACCATCTTGTTGGTTTCGTTCGCCATGCCGACTACGGCTATTAGCTCTTTGAACATCGCATCGGTCATGCCTTTCTTCTGTGCTCCAACTGTGTGCGAGGCGATGCAATAGCTGCACTGCGTCGTCACGCTCACTGCGATATAAATCATTTCTTTGGTAAGCGGATCGAGGGCGCCGGGAGCCATGATCTGTTTGATATCTTCCCAAGTGCGCTTGAGCGTTGCAGGATCGTGCGCGATGGCCTTCCAGAAATTATTGATCCAATCCGTCTTGCGCGTCGCCATGATGTCGTCGTAGACCGCGCGCACTTCCGGGCTGGCGTCTTTGTATTCGATGAGTCCGAGGGTTGACATGAGTTCTCTACCTTCTAAAATCGATTCACCACAGAGTCACAGAGGAAGGCAAGAAATCCAAGAAGGGTTTTCCTCTGTGTCTCTGTGGTGTAGAGTTTCTGACACCGCTACTTCGGCAATTCCCCACTCAGCAATTTTCCCAACGCCGCCGCGGGACAGCGCACTCCTATGTAGAACTGGCCGAACAAGGCGTAGACGGCGCTAACGTGGTCGAAGCGCATTTCGTAAATTAGCTTCTTAAAGACCAGCGGATCGTCGGCGAACAGATCGACACCCCATTCCCAGTCGTCGAAGCCAATGGAGCCGGTGATGATCTGCTTCACCTCCCCGGCATAACGGCGACCTACCATGCCATGGTCATTCATTTGTCGCGCGCGCTCTTCGATGGGGAGCGTGTACCAGTTCTTATCTTCGCCGCGCTTCCGGTCCATGGGATAAAAGCAGATGTAACGGTTCGGAGGGATCTCGGGAAATAGCCGCGGATGCATCGCTTCGCGATGCCGGTTGAGTTTGCACTCGATTTCGGCCTTCCACTGGTCAGAGTGCGGCTGGATGCCTTGATCCATCAGCTCTTTGTAAATCTTCAGTGTCGAGTCATAAAGCCCGAGTTCGATGATAGAGAGATACGACGTTGTAGGTTCGAGATAGTCGCTCAATTGCAGATTGGCCAGCCTGAGTTCGGCTTGATTGAGATCGGCGAACGAGTTGCGGAAGTGGACGAACATCAGGTCGCCCTTGTGGCCGATCAGAGAAAAGAGTGCGGATTGTCCGGCGGGACCGGCTCCTGCGGGCTTCTCTTCCATTTCACCGAGGGCCGCCTCGGCTTCCCTAGCGATGGCCGATCTGGTCGCTTCAGGCAGCGCTCGCCATGCGCTCCGGCGAAAACGCATCATCTGATGTAAAACGCTGTAGCCCTCGGTGGTGAGTGGAACCTCGGGAATTTCTGCGGAGGCTGAATGCGGCCGGACGGGAGTGGTAGTTGCTGTCATCGGATTCTCGGGACGTGTGCTCATCTGGTTTCAGCAACCATTGTACGCAAGCGGCGTGAGAGCGGCGAGTTCAGCGTTTACAATCGTGGTGGTATTTCTCGCGATCAGGTTGGCACACGTCATTCATGGCTATGTTCAGCAAGGCGCTTCGTGCATTTCTTGTTTTCCTTTTGCTGGCCGCTTCGCTCGCCGCGCAGGGGCAAGGTAAGAATCAAAATCAGGATAAGAATTCAGGGGAACATAAGCGCCTCTGGGTTCTGCGCGTGCCGGGCGAGGCGATAGAATATAACCAGGCAACGTTTGCTGCGATGCAGCCGGTAAAGGTCCCGGCGGAAGCGATTGCTTCGCCGCAAAAGTTTTCCGTAAATCGTCTGGGACAAATGTTATTCGCCACACCGGCCACATTGCCGCTGGCGGAAGGCGATCTTGCCGCTGAGGGAAAGGTTTGGTTCTGGGACGGCCATGCAGCGACCACGCTTCCGCTCGGTGGGGCGCGAAGCACGGCCACCACTGGGTCCAATCTGGCGATCACAGAGTCGGCGGCTGCGCCTGCTCTCTCAGAAGATGGGAAGCACCTCTATTGGTTGGCAAACCAGGCGCGACGGCTGCAACGCGACGGCGTCGATCTCTCCACCAAGACTACATGGTCGATTTGGCAGACGGACCTTGCCGGCGGTGCGCGTCAGGATCTGGCGTCAGTTACTTTGCCCGATTGCTCGTGCCCCACGGGTGGTTGCGAGGAAAGTTGCCCTTACGGCGTACCGTGGGTTCCGGACGATGGAGTTGGCAAGTTTGTTTTGCTGAATCAGGTTGTTGCTGCACAGGATCAGTCGATCTATAAGACGTCCTCCGTGTATGAGGAAAGTGCGGGCAAATGGAGTGCGCGGCCACTCGATCCACCGCTGCGGCAGGTGTTGGATGCAGCGAGCACGGGAGCGATTCTGGAAGCGATTCCAGACACAGGATGTTGCGGCTGGGCGAACCAGAGTGACGACCAGACTTTGCTGCGCCTCGACGGCCAAACCCTCACCGTGTTCGATGAGCGGAGCGAGTACAAGAACCCTGATTACGATGTTAGCTTTTACACGCAGAGCGGCAAACTTTCGCCTGATCGTACGATGGTGGTACTAACGATCGTCTCCACCGCGAAAGCAAATGCTCCAATTCAGCTCGCTCAGGACGGACAGGCGAACCCGGAAGAGTCACAGCGCATTCGCAAGGCGTTGCTTGATCTGCCGGCGGTCGTGGTGAAAAGTATCGAAGCCAAGAGCGGTGACGGCTCGCCGCGGCGCATCGCGTTCCTGCCGCATGCCACGCTGGTGGGCTGGATCAGCGACAAAGAAATTCTAGTTGTCGAAGGAAATCTACTGGTCGCTTATGACGTTGTAAGCAGCGCGCGGCGCAAATCGAGCATTCATGTGGAGAACGCGGGGCACGTATTTTTGCGGTGAGGGAATGACAAGGTCCAGCAGCAATCGCTAATAATTGAATGTCCTGGATGTACAATCCCAGTTAGAGAATTTTCCCGGGGGGAACATGGAAAACTGGAAGAAGGCCGCGGTGGCGGGAGCGATTGGGGCGGCGACAGTTTTATTTCTGAAAAAGAAATATCCAGCAGGGGTGCTGGCGACAGGCGTGGGGCTGGCGGTGCTGGCCTCGGAATTTCCAGACAAATTTGAGAAAGTGCGGCAGTCGTTGCCAGATTATTTTGAGCGGAGTATGCGAGTGATGGAGATGGCGGCGCGCGCTGGCAAGCGCATTTCCGACGCGGCGGGTCGAAGCGCGATCGATGCGTGGGAAGAAGTGAGTGGGTGAGGAATACGTTGGATTGCAGAATCGATAAATGAAGAAATAAAAGGCACGTCGATTTTATTTGTTCATTTTGACTTCTAATCCCTGGCTTCTCTACTCGATGCCCAACTGTTTTCTAGCGTCCGGGCTGAGGCGCTCGGGAGTCCAGGGCGGAGTCCAAACAATGTTCACTTCGGCATTGCGGATGCCGGGTAACTGCTCGAGGCGCGACTTCACTTGCGCGCTGATATTGACGTGCTCGGGGCAGCCCTGCGCTGTGAGCGTCATATCGATCGTCACATCCTGTTTGGTTTCCTCCGGCGATTCAGCGGGGACGGGCGCGAAGTTCACCCCGTAGATAAGGCCGAGGTCGACGATGTTGACCGGAATCTCAGGGTCGTAGCAACTTCTTAGCGCGCTCAGGACATCTTCTTCGGTGACGGTTGGCATTTGATTCCCTCCACAGTGTCCGGGTTCCGGTTCCCGGTTTCGAACCCCAATATCTATCTTCTTCCAGTGTAACGCAGCCGCTGCCGGGGGAATAAATCCTACCTTTCTCATGGCAATCTGATAGAGTTTTTTCCGCATGATGAGTGAGGAAGCGAAGCAGAGGATTCAAGTGGCGCTGGCGCTGGCCCTGGTAGTGGCCGGATTGCGCGCGGGATACATTCTCTACCGGCGGCACGAGGACAATCTCGCGGCGCAGAAGCAGCAGCAGGCAAAAAACGCGGGCTACGCGAATGAGGAATATTATGTGTCGCCGAAGAAGTTGCATCCGTTTGATCTGAATTCGGCAAAGCAGTTGACCCTGCAGCCGGTTTGGGTGAAGGAGGGATACCGCTACACCTATTACCGGTATGTCCCGGTTGTGAAGCGGGTCGACTTTGCGCACGATGCGGGATTGCTGGGACCGATCGAGCGGCTGCAGATCAACGACGTGATGGCCGTTGCTGCTCCGGGTGGCAGAAAGCAAATCGTAGCGACGTTTGAAAAAGATGGACACAGCTACGCCGTCCCGATCGGTTTCCAGAGCGACGACCGGTACAAGATTTATTCCGACGAAATCTTCTATGTGGAAGATCCACATGATCTGTATAAGTTCTGGCCAGCGGACATTTGGCAGGCGATTGCGCAACATGAAGTGAAGCCAGGGATGGATGAGCTGCAGGCGGACTTCGCGATCGGTATGGGCGTTCCGGATGCGGGCGCGACGTCGGGGGAGAAGACGGTGCGATATCCGAACGGGGGGAAGCCGCTGGTGGTGGATTACCGCGACGGGAAAGCGGCGGAGATTAAGCCGGGAGGGTAGGGCGACCGCTCAGAACCCTCAATCCTCACCCCGGGGATTTTGTGGTCATAGGGATACTTCGACTGCGGTTGGTTCTTGCGCTGGGCGCAAGAACCAATCCTCGCTCAGGATGACAAGTCTATCTATTTCATTTCACTGCGGCGAGCACTTTCGAAACTTCGCCGATGTCGGGCACGACGGGGATTTCGTAGTCCTTGCGCCAGGCCAGCTTGCCGTCGCGGTCGATGATGAAGATGGAGCGGCCGGTGATGCCTTTGTCTTCGAGATAGACGCCGTACTTGGCGGCGACGGCGCCGCGCGGGTGGAAGTCGGCGAGCAACGGGTAGTGGATGCCCATCTTGTCAGCATAGGCTTTGTGCGACCATGTGCTGTCGACGCTGAGGCCGAGGACCTGCGCGTCGAGGTCTTCGAACTGCTTTTTATCGTTGACCATGCAAGCATGCTCCTTGGTGCAGGTCGGACTCCAATCGAGCGGGTAGAAGACCAGCACAACGCGCTTCTTGCCGCGGAAGTCGCTGAGCTTCACTTCTTTTTGATCTTGATCTTTAAGGGTGAATTCGGGCGCGAGAGCGCCGACAGTTACGGGCATGAGTTCCTCCTTGAGTTTCTTAGGATAATTTCCACACACATTCTAAACTGAAGATCGGCTTAAAGAGCGGACGGTTGGGGAAATGCCTTGCCGAACCGATGCAAGGCCATAGGTGTGAGGGATTCCCTTCGGCAAGCTCAGGGCAAGCTTTCGACTTCGCATGAACTCATCCGCGAAGTTCATGCTTCGCTCAGATGACAATTCCGGAAAAATCTACTTCAAGATTGGCGATTTGTCGTCTGCGGGTTTTTCTTCATCGCCGTGGATCTTGCCGTCATCTTCGGCGTAGAACGAGCGGTGCTGGGCGTCGAGCTGCTTCGGAGTCATGGTGAGAACGAAGCTATCCTTCTTGCCTTTGAAGCCGGCGGTGTAGTCGCCGCGGTTGGGGTCGACCATGCGCTTGGTGAACGAGCCGGAATGAACCAATTCGGCGAGGGTAACGGCGAAATGGCCGTACTGTTTTTGGAAACGGTGTTGAGCTCGGAGGACGACCCGCATGTAGGCGAGGGCGGCGGCTTCGGAATCGGAGCGGGCGGGGTCGCCGGGAAATTTGGGTGTATAGGTCGAAGTTTGTTGGGCGAACAATTGTTGGCCCCGCCCGGGCATCGTGACGGCTAGCGTTAAGACGGCCAGAGTGACGAACAGAATTTGCAGGGGACATTTTTTCATGATTCCTCGTTTTGTCGACGGAACAGTATGCGATAGCTTACCTCTCGTAGCTCAACGCCGGGCATGCTCTCCAGTTTGGTTCCACCGTCGAGGGACCATCCGGCAATCTCATAAAAGCGGCGGGCTCGCGCATTTGATGCAAGCACCCAGAGAATTGCTGTCGAGTATTCAAGCGATTTGAGTCGACCGGTCGCATGGGTACACAGAGTCCGGCCCAGGCCCTGACCCCAGCAATCGGGGTCGACGTAAATCGCATAGAGTTCACCGGTGACGTTCGGGTTGGCCTCTCGCGCCGGGCCAATCGCGGCAAACGCATCCACTTGCCTGTCGGTGCCGACCACCCATACTTCGTTCTTGCTCGTAGGTGGAGTCGAAATATGCGCCCGCCAGAACTCGCTGCGCTGGCCCCGTTGCTCGCCAAGCTGGTCAAGGTACTGATCCGGAAGCTGTCCGCGATACGCGAATTGCCAGCTTCGAATGTGCAGGGCCGCAATCGCTTCCGCATCTTCGGGTACGGCACGGCGTACAAGTGCTTCCATATTTCCGGCGTAACCTGAGGGCTGTTATCGGTAACCGATCCTGCGGGCCACGGTTTCAGGCTGTTCTTTCATGTTACTCCCGTAATTTCCCTTCGGCCACGTTCTCTTTGCAGAGCGGTGAAATGCCGTTATGCTCTTTGTAAGAAACTAACCCTACAAGGGAAAACTATGAAAGCAGCCGTAGCGAGAAAACCGATCATTCGAATTGCCGTGGTGGAGAGCGATCCATTAAGGTTTGTTGGATTTCGCGCCCTGTTCGACACGGAGCCTGAGTTCGAACTAATCTCCGCCAGCCTGCCCGAGATCTCCACGCTGCAAGGCGTCGACTTGATCCTTCTGGGAAACCGCTCCGGCCAAAACCTGTTTGATGTGATGGCCAGCCTGAAGGCTACACGGCCCGATCTACGAATCATCGTGACTGGGTCTGGCGTGGATGAAGAGACGATTCTTAAAGCGATCGCATCCGGCGCCAAAGGCTATGTCGACGAAGCGGCTTCGCCAGCAGAGTTTGCGCAGGCGATCCGCATCGTGAGCCAGGGCTCGGTGTGGGCGCCGCGACGGGTACTTTCGATGTTCATCGAGAGAGTCTCGTCGTCGCCGGGGCGAATCTTCCCAGCGGGCCGCGTGACCTTTACCGACCGCGAGAAGGAAGTGCTGGAGATGCTGGTGGCCGGTCGCTCCAACAAAGAGATCGGATCTCAATTAGGAATCGAAGAGCGCACGGTGAAGGCGCATGTGGCGAAGTTAATGCGGAAGGTCGGCGTGCAGAACCGGATTGCTCTATCGGTGCATGCGATTACGCATTCGCTGGTGGCAGCGAAGTAGAACAGCTTCTAGCTCCTAGCCGCTAGCTCAGAATTTGCAGCAACAAATCGCGACGGCGGTGGACCTGACATCGGTTACTTCAGGACACTGACCTTGGTGATCTTGTAGCGATTGCGGGTGCGGGGCATACTCGCCTCACCTACCACAGAACCTGGGAGACGGGGTTGAGAGTAGCGATTAGGGTCACTACTTTTAGCCCCGATTTTTTTGTCTTCGAAGTTGTATCCCTTCCGCCGGGTCTTTCCTGCTGATTCTTGCTTAGCTCCAATCCATTGTTATCGGGTCCTGGCGGTCTCCACACAAATTTCGGACGCATCGTTTACAATCCAAGTCATCGCACTCACATGAAGATGGATGAGGAACCATGAAAAAGCTATTGCTGCTGACCCTACTTGTGTCTCTCTGTGCTTTCAGCTTTGCGGCGGATGATCAGCCCAGGGAAACCAAGGCTTCAGACCGAGTGCAAGCCGCAGCCGACGTGCTCGACGATATTCAAGGCGCCCCGGATAAAGGCATTCCGCAGGAAGTGTTGGGTTCAGCGGAGTGCGTGGCGGTGGTGCCGTCGATGCTGAAAGGCGGTTTCATCATTGGCGGCAAGTATGGCCGCGGGCTGGCCAGTTGCCGCACGCCCAAGGGATGGAGCACGCCGGCATTCTTTGTCGTGAGCGGCGGCAGCGTCGGCTTCCAGATCGGCGGGCAGGCGGTTGATCTGGTGATGCTGATCATGAATAAAGACGGAATGAAGCATCTGCTGTCGAGCGAGTTTGCCTTGGGGGCCGACGCTTCGGTGGCCGCAGGTCCGGTCGGACGTCACGCGGAGGGAAATACAGATTGGAAGATGCGGGCAGAGGTTCTGACCTATTCGCGAGCCCGCGGCCTGTTTGCCGGAGTGAGTTTGAACGGCGCTGTGGTCAAGCAGGATAAAGACAGCACGCGCGAATTTTATGGGCGCATGGTGCCGTTCCGGACATCGCTAATAGGCGAGATTGACCCGCCCGCAGGCGCGAATGCATTCCTGACATCGCTGGCGAAGTGGGCCCAGGACGCGGCGAAGTAAGGGACCAAGCCAGACACGCCCTTCGGTCGCTTGTGCTCTCTCAGGGCAGGCTCCTAATCGCGCGGCTTGCTTGGATCCTCTTTCGGCTGCGCTCAGGGCAGGCGTTCACTCGCAAGAGCGCTCGTTCAGGATGGCAATCTTCTTTTGGCTTGTTTGCAAATAATTTTCTGCAATGGTAACTTCACGCTTCTCTAATGCGCCAGCGACTTGAGTACGCGGCAGCCTGGCCGTTCATCAAAATCCTGGGTGTTTTGCCACGGGCGCTGGCCCGCGCCACGGGCATAGGCCTGGCCTGGGTGGTTTATCTTCTGCACGTGCGATTGCGGCAGGTAGGCATGCGCAATCTCACCATGGTTTTTCCGGAAAAGAGTGAAGCTGAGCGTACGCGGATTCTGCGCGGGGAGTTCGCATCGCTCGGTCGTCAACTGGCGGAGGTCTGCCAATTTCCCAGGTATACGCCGGAGAACGTTGAGCAGGTGGTGGTCTATGATGGGCTCGAAAACTACCAGAACGCTTACGCGCGCGGCAAAGGTGTTTTGTTCCTCACCGCGCACTTCGGAGGCTGGGAACTCTCCGCGTTTACGCACTCTCTGCATGGCCACTGGATGCACGTTGTGGTGCGCGCGATGGACAATGTCTATATCGACCGGCTCATTCGCCAATACCGGACGATGCACGGCAATCAGATTGTGGAGAAAGATGACTTCGTGCGCGGATTACTGGCGGCGATGAGAGCTGGAGAAGTGGTCGGTATATTGATGGATACGAATATGACTCCGCCGCAGGGTATCTTTGTGGATTTTTTCGGCATCCCGGCTTGTACAGCGAGTGGGTTGGCGCGGATTGCGCTTAAGACAAATGCAGCGGTGGTGCCGACGTTCACCATCTGGGATGCGGATCTGGGGAAATACCGGCTGCGCTTCGATCCGGCAGTGGAGCTGGTGCGGACCGATGATCTGGAAGCCGACATCAAGACCAACACTCAGAGGTTTACTTCCATCATTGAAGACTACGTGCGGAAGTATCCGGAGCAGTGGTTGTGGGTGCACCGCAGGTGGAAGACGCGGCCTCCGGGGGAGAAAGGGTTGTATTGATGGCTCTCTCTTCTGCGCATCGGTGTGTGGATCTCCGCCCCCGAAAACAAAGTTTGTGGCCGTTGTTGTGGTCGGCCTGGATTGCCCGCCCTAGTGCTTAAGATCCCGTGCATGGCCGGGGGCATCCCTGACAGTTTAGACCGGGCACAGGCCTAGCAGTTATCCTTCTTCTTGAGCAGACTTCGGGGGAGGGCCGCTCGACTTACGTCCCATGACCTTTCGGTCTGGGGCGTTTTGTTTTGCAGCAAACATTGTTGAAAGCAAGGCTCACGGCCGCACAGACGCACTCTTTCGTCGTCTGATCAAAGAGTGGCAAGGTTCCTTAACCAATCCTCATTGTTCCCCGGTCAGGAAAACATACTGCGGCGTGCCGGAAACGTCGGTCACGGTGAGAACGCCCGTAATCGGCGTAGACGAACACCAGTGCACAGTCACGGTACAACTCGCTCCCGGAGCCAGCGTGCTGCAGGTGTTGGTTTCGGAGAAGGGCTTAGTAACTCTGACGGATCTAATGGATGTCGTCGAAGTCAACGGATTGGTCACCGTGACCTGGCCGTCCGCACAGGCAAACATGATGAGCAAATTGGTGGAGAGCGTTACCAGAGCGCCGTCGCCGGTTACCGAAGTAGACCGGCTCGAGGCCGCCTTCACTGTGAACTTCACAGTTCCCTTGCGCAAGCCGCCAGTTGTCGGCTGGAAGCCCACTGTAGCCACGCAGTTCTGCCCCGCGAGGAGTTTTGGTGGGCAGTTGTTGGTCATGGGAAAATCTGCTAGCGACGAAACCACCGAGGTTACTCCCATCGACGCCGTACCAATATTACTCAGCAACGTTGTCTGAGTCGGACTGGCGTTACCCACCAATTCGGTCGGGAAAGCCAAACTAGGCGGTGTTACTGCGGACACGGCCACGCTCTTCGTGATTTGCTGAGCGATCACCGCATGCGGGGAGGTCAGGTTTCCTATTCCCGTTCCAACCGTGCCGAGAACGATCTGGTCGTCGTAGCTCATGTCGAAGAGCTGGTCGACGCGGTTGTTGTTAGTATCGGCGATGAAAAGCAATCCATTGGCATCTACGAAAATTCCTGACGGCTTTTCCACTCCGTTGATATAGCCAAGGAAGTTCACGCTCAGGGAAACTGTGTTCGCTCCAGAAATGTTGTCGGCGCGAAATACCTGGCTCTGCAGCGAATCCGTTATATAGATTCTTCCCGACGAATCGACCGACACCCCATCCGGAGTCTCATAGTTCACCGGAAATTGCCAAACGGCCCAGTTCGTTCCCAGCATGTCGGAAAACTCCACGACGCGCGCGTTCGCGAAGTCGGCCACATAGATATTCCCTGATGCGTCGGTTGTCACTGCCGCCGGACTGCTGAACTGCCCCGTGCCGTTCCCTAGCGTGCCAAGCGCGGTGAAATTCGTGCCGGTGATGTCATCCATCCGCACAATGCGATTATTGCCTGCATCGGCAACATAAATCTTCCCGCTTGAATCCACCCAAATGCCTTCGGGATTGGAGAACCGCCCCGTACCCGCTCCGCAGGTACCGTAGGAGGTCCAGTTCAATCCAGTCATGTTATCCATGCGCACGATGCGGCAGTTGCCGCCATCCGAAACATAGATCTTTCCTGCTGCGTCCAGCCCCACGCCGTACGGCGCGGAGAATTGCTTGGTGCCCGATCCCAGCTTTCCCAAGCTTGTCCAGTTCGAGCCAAGAATATCGGCCGTCTGCACGATGCGGTTGTTGCCGGTGTCGGCGATATAGACCGGCTCATACTGCTGGCTCAAGTCAATCAGTCCGGTTGAAATCGACCCGGTCCCCAGCGGCGCGGTCAGGGTTGCCAGGGTTTCCATCACCGCCCCCGCCCCCGCCACGGTCTTCCCGCTAACCGTCTGCGATGCGGAAAAATTCGCGTAGAGCGCGTAGTTGTAATAGAATGTCCGGTTGACTTCGCTCATGGTCTCTATAAAAAGCCCATAGGTGAACGTACCGCCGCTAACGTTAACCGTGCCGTCGTTCGATTGCGCCGAGAAAGTGCCGCCTGTGCACGACCAAGTCTCGCTGTCGCCAGTCTCCGAAACCACCGCCAGGTTGCAACTCATGGAGACCGTTCCCGCCGGACTGCCCAGCATGGTCCCGCTGATGGTCAAGGTCGTGGAGGTCTGTGTTACAGTCCCGCCGCTGTTGCTGTAGGAATACTGCGTCGCCGAAAGCGTGGCTGTTGCCGCCAACACCACTGCGCATGCCCAAAGTGCTTTCATGTTTGTTCGCCCCAAGTGAATAAAACAGGATGACGGCGCCGAGCGCCTTACTGGTGGCGGGATTATACCGCGGATTCCATTGCAGTCACGTTAAAACTGAAGATCGTGATGAGCGAGGAAATGGACCCAGACTGGATGGTATCCCTACGAACAGGTTGCGCAGAGGGAGTCGGTTACACGGGCGCTCAGCAAGGAGAGTGCCGGTCAGTTACCGTGCGATTCGCTTGGCGTCCGAGCCGAAAAACTCAGCCATCTCCACACCACTCGCTTCTCGTTAGTGTCTGCAAATGGTCGGCTGCGCCCATCCCATGTCGTTATCTTTAATCTTTGAGGTCGCATAGCGGCGCTAATCGTTATTCATCCCCAAGGTAAATCGTCACGTCCTTGGAATACTGAAGCCAGCTTCGTAAGCCGAAACAGCTCTTGCAATCGCTGGTTGAGGTGAATGACCTTGAATTCGCAATTTTGCCCTTTGGCAGAAACATAAAGACTGACGAGCGCACCGAGACCGGAACTATCCATGTTGGTTACGTCAGCTAGGTCCAATACGATTCGCTTCGCTTGTGGAATTACGCTCCGAACATCAGCACGGAGCGTGCCGGAACTGGCGGATGTGATTTTGCCGGAGCAGCGGACGCGAATCCCTTCCAGCGCTTTGACAATTTCGAGCTTCACCTCTGACGTCGAGACTGGAACTGCCGCCATCGCGGGCCTCCTTGGCCAGAAAAGTGGAAAAGATGCGTGCTTACGAATAGCCCTCGCTTGAGTGGAGGCAGGCAGCCCCTGTCGTGTGATGGATACATATATTCCCGTCGTTGAAGGCTGTCAAGCCGCATCCACGGACAGCGGTAGTATTACGACATTGCCTGCGGAACAGGAATGGAATAACAACCCAGGTAAAGATAAAGGCATTCGTCTAAGTTATTCGACGAATGCCTTATCTTCATCCCACTACTGGTGACACTGACGTTTGCCTTCGCAAAATGACCGCGAGGGCGTTTCTATTGCGGCGTATACCAACGAACGTAGTCCACCATCATGGGCTGCGGATTGGACAGGCCGCTGGTTGATCCACCCAGGGTGCCACCGATGGCGACATTCAAGATTGTGAAGATACTTTGGTTGAATGGCCAGGTGTCTCCCGAGGGTAGGCTGCTGGGCGTAACTGTGAAGAACGGCGACGATGCGTTGTCCACAAAGAACTGCATCTCGTTCTGCGTCCAGACCACTCCGTAGGTATGGAAGGCAGTGTCCGCCGATTCTCCGCTGGGGAAGGTATACCGTGCTCCAATTCCGCTACCTCCAGTCTTTGCTGTGTGAATCGTGGAATTATTGCCTGAGGGACCCGCGCCTCCATTCACTTGCGGCGACCAGTTCTCCATGATGTCGGCTTCTCCGCAAGTGGGCCACGGAACGGTGGTGATGTTGCTGCCCAAAGTCCAGAAGGCGGGCCAGAGGCCTTGGTTTGTGGTGTTGGGGAGCTGGATGCTGGCCTCGAGAATGCCATACGTGAAGTTTTGTTTGTTTTCTGTTTGCATGCGGCCCGAGATCCAGGTTCCACTCACATTTCTAGGCTGGATGACGAGATGCCCGTTGCCGTCGATATAGACAGGAGCGGTTGAAGTGCTGAAGGTTGTGGGGCACTGGGATGGATTGCCTGAATATCCCGGAGGCCCGCAGTAGACTTCGACTTCGCCGTTGCCCCAGCCGCCGTTATTTCCAAGGTCAAAATTCCACACGGTGGTATCTGGAGAACCAGCGCCACCGTTGAACTCCTGGCACCACTGCGGTGTGTATGTGGTTGAGCCGACGGTGATGTTGGAGACTCCGCTGCAAGAGCCGGTTCCACCACCGCTGCCGGACGTGAATGCAAAGTAGTTGAGGTTCCAGCCGGGGCCATCCTGGTCGAAGGTCAACGTCTGCACACCGGCAGGGAGCGTGACCGTAGCTGTGACGTTGGTCCAGGTTTGCCAAGCGCCGGTGGCGGGAACATTGACCGAGCCCGTGAGGTTGCTCCCCGAAGAGTTGGAAATATGGAAGGCATCCGTAACCGCGTTGATTGCGGCCACGCGGAAGGTGACTGTGTATTGCCCTGCCGTGGCGACGTTCACGGTGTAACGGAACCACTGTCCGCTGGCGGTCCAGCCGAGGTCATAGCCGCCGCCGGTATCGGTTGTCACTTCGAGATCGACGCCGTCTGAGCGGTAATTGTTCGCCGAGCCATTGGTTGAAGTGACGTTATAGCCGATGCCTTGGCCGCCAGTGTCGTAATTCTCAGCTTGTACCGTGCCGGGGATTGCGGCGGGAGTTCCTCCGTAAGGGCCTTCGCCGCCAGAATTCGACGTAAAGGTGGAATAATTAAGGTTCCAACCTGCATTGTCCTGGTTAAAAGTTAAAGTCTGCTGACCTGCAGGAAGGGTCACTGTGGCTGTCACGTTTGTCCAGGTTTGCCAAGCGCCGGTTGCGGGAACATTCACCGATCCCGTGAGGTTGGTTCCCGACGAGTTGGAAATGTGGAATGCATCGGTCACGGCGCTGATTGCGGCCACCCGGAAGGTGACCGTGTAAGTGCCGGCCGTTGCCGCGTTGACGGTGTAACGAAACCACTGTCCGCCCGTGGTCCAACCCAGATCGTAGCCCCCGCCCGTGTCGGTGGTAACTTCCAGGTCGACGCCATCGGAACGGTAGCTGTTGCCCGTGCCGTTGATTGAGGTGACGTTGTATGCAACTCCCTGGCCGCCGGTATCATAATTTTCGGCTTGAACCGTACCAGGGACAGGAGCCGGAGTGCCGCCGTAAGGCCCTTCGGCCGCTAGAGCAACATTCGCGATAAAGAACAATAGAGCTGCGTACATTGCGGGGGATATCCAGTAAGCTTTTCTCATTATCATCCTCAATTCGTTGGAACGCTCCATTTTTGGTCGGGATTTCAGCTATCGATATGAAATCTGGTGAGCCGCTCCCGACTCTAGGCGATTTGGCGACACCGCGAAACGTTAGCCTTAGTTACCTTCCGGTTTTCGTAACGGTTAAATGCCGACGTTACATGGGGTGTTACGCGAGGTATATATTTCGGAAGTGCACTCCGGCCAAGACGCCCGGGCTTTGGAATCGCACCTGAATCGACGATTCAGGCGAGACTGAATCGACAGTAAGGAGCGGAGATGTTTGCCGTATGACGACTCGCGGAACGATTCCTCATCCAGACCACGTCAATCCGGGCCGCAGGGCCAAGGAGCACGCCGCGTTATATGCAGTATTGAACTCTGGCGCCTTCGAAAACAAGCCGCGGTTGGCCAACCTGCTTAAATACATTTGCGAAAGACATTTTGATGGCGACAGCGACGCCATCAAGGAATATTCCATTGCGACGGATGTCTTTGGCCGGTCTCAATCCTTCGATCAGGCCACGGACTCGATTGTCCGAGTGGAGTTTTTTCGGCTGCGGAAGAAGCTGCGAGAGTTCTATGAAGGCGAAGGTACGGATCAACCAATAGAGATTGTGGTGGCCACCGGGCATTATCGTCCGGAATTCGTTGATCGGATTCCGGCAGCGAAGTTGCAGAATCCGCCGCGCAATTCGGTGCTGATGGTTTCGACGAATCTGCAACGGGGAGTTGAAACCAAAGATCGTTCAACTAACGATCCATCCTGGATTTCGGAAACAGAAAACGGCCATCGAAAAGATCGTATTCATCTGGAAGAGAGCCTGCCAAGCCTGGTACGCAAGCGCCTGTTGGGCCGATTGGGATTTGTCGTGATTTTTGCGATCGTGGCCGGTGCCTCTACGATGTGGTGGATCAATCGCCACCGTCATGCGAGCGCTAATGACGCACCGCATGCGCCGGCATCTCCCATCTCTGCTATAGCCACGGGTCCGGAGATTCGCATTCGATGCGGATACTCACGTCCCATCTTCAAGGACGAGGAAGGGAATGTATGGACCGGGGATCGATACTTCACGGGCGGCGCTATAACAGAACTGCCCAACCAGCATATTGCCCGAACTCGAAACCCGGAGCTGTATCTTACCGCCAGAACGGGAGTGTTCTCGTACAAGATACCGCTGGCTCCAGGCACTTATGAGTTGCGGCTTCATTTCGCCGAGACTACTTATAGTCCCGCCAGTTCGCTCGGCGGCGGAGAGAACAGCCGTGTATTCGACATTCAACTCAATGGCAGTCCCCTCCTGAAGCAATTCGATATTGTTTCGGATGCGGGAGCAAATACCGCCGATGTTCGCGTATTTCGCGACATATCTCCGAACAAGGATGGCTATCTTCACCTCGACTTTATGGGTTCGCTGGGTCTGCCGATCATCAATGCGATTGAGATCGTACCCGGGCTGCCGCATCGGTTGCGCCCGATTCGCATGGTGGCTCAGAACAGTTTCTTCGCGGATGCGGCCGGCAATCTTTGGATGCCCGATACGTACTACAGCAGCGGCCAGCTTGCGTCCGACAAGGTTGTGATCGGCGGTACCTCCGACCCTGGCCTATATTCCGGGGAACGGTACGGTAACTTCAACTACGCGCTTCCGGTCGAAAAGGGAAGTTACAGGCTGACTCTATATTTTTCCGAAAAATACTGGGGAGTGGAAGGCTCGAAGAGAGGTGGAATCGGCAGCCGCGTCTTCGATATCTTTTGCAATGGCATCGCACTGACGCGCAACCTGGATATTGTGGAAGCGGCAGGTTCTGGACGCGCATTGGTCAAGACTTATCACGGCCTCCGGCCGAATGCTCAAGGAAAATTAATCGTCTCGTTCGTCCCTGATGTGAACTACGCAAGCGTGGATGCCCTCGAACTGGAAGAGGAGACGCCGTAACCAAATGCCCGCCTCGCAGCTACGGACGCTGCAATGACCGAACATCCGTGAATCATCACCGGAAATCTGGGGTATGATAGACGAACTCTGAAGGGCGGCCGCGAAGCTCATCGTGGCGACCAAGTAATTCAGTGGGTCAGTGCAGCTGAGTGCGGCTCTAGCTGCGTCACACCGAGGCCAATGAACCCGCCGGAAACTCCATCAGCCCCGTCCGCCTTGTTACCCGGTACGCGCTTCGGAAATTACGAAATTCTCCAGCGATTGGGCGCCGGCGGCATGGGCGAGGTCTATCGCGCCAGAGACACGCGCCTGGGGCGCGAAGTCGCCATCAAGATTCTTTCAATCGAGCGCTGCTCTCAACCGGACCTGTTGTCGCGCTTCGAGCAGGAAGCCCGGTCTGCCTGCGCGCTCAATCATCCCAACATCGTCACGATCTACGAACTCGGTCAAGTGAACGGTACTCGCTACATTTCCATGGAACTGGTGATTGGCGAGACGGTGCGGCATTTGTTGGAGTCTGGCCCGATTCCATTTCGCAAAGCTGTTGCAATCGCGGCGCAGATCGCCGATGGTCTTGCCAAAGCGCACGCCATCGGAATTGTTCATCGTGATTTGAAGCCGGAAAATCTGATGGTTTCTGGCGACGCTATCGCCAAGATTCTGGATTTCGGTCTGGCGAAGCTGCAGGGAGTGAACCCTATTTCGGATCCCGACGCTTCGACCACGATTACCGAGCATGGAACCGTGCTGGGCACGGTTGGCTACATGTCGCCGGAGCAAGCTACCGGCGAGGACCTTGATTTTCGTTCCGATCAGTTTTCTTTCGGTGCAGTGCTCTATGAGATGGTCACGGGATCTCCCGCCTTTCGGAAAAAGACTCATGCCGAGACAATGGCGGCGATCCTTCGCGATCAGCCGGAGCACCTTGGTTCGAGAATGCTGCAAGCGCCGCCGCCATTCCTGTGGATCGTCGAGCGCTGCCTTACGAAGGACCCAAAGGAGCGCTACACCTCCACCCAGGATTTGGCTCGTGATCTCGCCTCTGTGCGCGACCGTCTGGCCGAGGCGTCCACGCGCCCTGCGGAATCCCGTCCCAACAACCTGCCCGCGCAGCGCACGGCGTTTATTGGACGCGAACACGAAGCGGCCGCTCTCCGCCAGCTCTTGAGCCGCGCGGATTTGCAACTCGTAACCCTCACGGGTCCGGGCGGCATTGGAAAGACTCGACTCGCGCTGCAGGTAGCGGCCGATGCCGCCGCCGAATTTCCAGCGGGCGTTTGCTTCGTCCCTCTATCGGCAGTAAGCGATGACGCTTTGATCGCTTCCACAATTGCGCAAGCATTGGGGGTGCGTGAGACCACGAATCAGTCGTCGCAGGAAAGCGTGAAAGAATACGTGAGCGGCCTGGATCAACCGATGCTTCTGTTGCTCGATAACTTCGAGCACCTCGTCTCCGCCGCGCCGGTTATCGCGCAGCTACTTACTACCGGCCCGAAGCTCAAGATCGCGGTCACGAGCCAGGCGCCGCTTCATGTCTATGGTGAACATGAATTCCCCGTGCCACCGCTTGCGCTGCCGGATCTCAAGTCTATTCCGCCGATCGAGGCGCTTACACGTCTTCCTGCGGTCGCGCTTTTCGTGGATCGCGCGCAGGCGGTGAAGCATGAATTCGCGCTAACCAGAGAAAACGCACCCGCGGTAGCAGCCATCTGCGCTCGCCTGGACGGCTTGCCTCTCGCCATCGAGCTCGCGGCGGCCCGCATTAAACTGCTTTCGCCATCTGCCATTCTGAGCCGACTCGAGAGTCGTCTGAACCTGTTGACCGGCGGCGCCCGCGATTTGCCGACGCGGCAGCAAACTCTTCGCAGCACGGTGGACTGGAGTTATGGCTTGCTCAACGCCGCGGAGCAGACTCTGTTGCGAAGGCTCTCGGTGTTTAGCGCCGGCTGCACGCTGGAAGGGGTCGAGGCGGTGTGCGATACCAAGGGCGAGCTGGGTCTCGGCATCCTCGACGGCATGGCTTCCATGGTGGACAAGAGTCTGGTGCAGCAGGTGGAGCAAGTCGATGCGGAGACGCGGTTTCTCATGCTCAACACCATCCGCGAGTATGCGCTCGAACGTCTTGGCGAGAGCAACGATGGAGCGGCGGTCCGCCGCGCCCACGCGGCGTATTACCTCGTGCTCGCCGAAGAAGGGGCCGAGGACGCGGTAGCTCATCCCGAATGGCTCGACAGATTTGAGATCGAGCACGACAACTTCCGTGTGGCGCTGGATTATCTGATCAAAACGAAAGAGACCGAGTGGGGTCTCCGGCTCGGCGCCGCCCTGTTTCACTTCTGGGAGACACGGGAATATCTCACGGAGGGCCGGGACGCGATCGCCCGTTTGCTCGCGATGGAAGGGACCGCGGAACGTCCTAAGCTGCGGGCGCGCCTGCAGTTCGCCGCCGCAGTTCTGGCGGGCGAGCAGGGCGATTACGAATCTGCGCGGCAACAGCTCGAACAGAGTCTCGAGATATGTCTCGAACTCAACGATAGCCGCGGCGTTGCCGTTGCCCTGAACGCTCTCGCGGTTAACGCTCGCGATCGTGGCGAAATGGACACTGCCTCCATACTGTTCGAGCGCTGTGTTGCGATATGGAGGGACCTCGGCGATTCCGCAGACATCGCTCGCGCTCTGAGCAACCTCGCCAACCTGACCAAGCTGCGAGGCGAATATGAGCGCGCATCCTTGCTTTACGACGAGTGCCTGACGATGTTCCGCAAGGCCGGAGATAGCGCCGGTGTAGCCTGGACACTGAATTACCAGGGTGACGTCGCGCGCGAAAGAGCGGACTTGATTGCCGCACGCGCATTTTGCGAACAGAGCCTGGCGGCGTTCCGCCAACTGCGGGACGGCTGGGGAATTGCCAGCGCCCTCTCCGATCTCGCAGGTCTGAGCTGCGATCAGGGGAACGACGCCGAAGCCCGCCGTCTTTACGGCGAAAGCATCAAGATGTTTCGTGAATTGGGTCACCAACGCGGGATCGCAAGGGCGCTCGAATGTCTCGCCGTCAGTGCCGCGGCGCAATCGAACGCCGAGCAATCGCTGCACCTGGCCGGAGCCGCTGCCGCACTTCGGCAACGATTGGGCGCACCGTTGGGGATGGCCGAGCAACCCAGGCTAGAGAAAGCTTTGGAGTTCGCGCGCCGCAGGCTGGGCAGTGCTGCGAGTCTGACGGCGTGGATGCAAGGCTGGGCAATGCCGGTGGAGCTAGCGGTCCGTGAGGCGCTTGACGGCGACGTCGGAACCCAGTTTCCCGACGCGAAACTCTAGCTAAATCAGGTTGCGGTGTCGGGATCAATCATCCGTCGAACTGCCGATATACGATTCGCGGGAAAACCTCCGCGGCGTGCGTGTTCGCGGACCGTCTCCTCGTCCGGCGCCTGGTACACGCAATAGATCTTGTCGCCCGTGACGTAGCTGTGGAGCCACTTGATTCCCGCTCCCATGTCCTTCAGTACGCCCACCGATTTCTTGGCGACTGCCTGCAGTTCCGTATCCGACATACTACCGGCGCCCGGAATCTCCCGCTCGATCACAAATTGGGGCATGGCCACCTCATTGAACGAGTATGGTAGCAGAACTTGCTTGGTGAGTTCACCTACAGCGCCATGTCGCGGTGCGTGAAATGTTCGCTCTCCCAAGGTTGTTTCCTTCTTCACTCTCTGGTTTCTAGCCTCGCCGTGTCGCCCATTCGAGTGACCTAAATCAAGTTCCCCACAAGATGTGACTAGACGAATCCTTGGTTGCGGGCTAAGTTCACGAGCGTCGTCATTATTTACAAGGAGGCTGAACATGGCGGACATGCAGGAGAGCGAACTGGAGCAGGAACTCGAGCAGGAATTCCACGAAGGCGAGTTTGAAGGCGAAGTAGAAGGCGAGGGTTGGCTCGGCGCCATCGGCAATATCGCGAGCAGCCTTCTTGGCGAAGGGGAAGGCGAATTTGAGGGAGAAGGTGAATTCGAATTCGAAGGCGAGGGTGAATTCGAGGGGGAGCTCGAAGGCGAAGGCGGATTCGAGGGGGAAGGCGAATTCGAATTCGAAGGCGAGTTCGAAGGGGAATTCGAAACTGAGCAGTTCTTTGGCGGCATTGGCAAGTTTCTCAAGCGTGCCGCGCCCTTTCTAAAAAAGATTGCCAAGGTCGCAGCGCCCATCGTGGGCACGGCGATTGGCGGCCCATTCGGGAGCATCCTCGGCAAGGTGGCGAGTTCCGCCCTGGGTGAGGGCGAATTTGAAGGTGAGTTTGAGGGTGAAAGCGAGTTCGAGGGAGAACAGGAAATGGCGCACGAGATCGCTTCTCATGAACTCACCCACAACGAAGCAATGGCCGAGATGATGGCCGAAGCCGCTTCTCATGAACAGCATGAAGGAGAAGCAGAAGCCATGGCTGGAGCTGCGGTGATTACTGTGCTCTCGCCGTCCGACCGGCGCGCTCTTCGCCGCATCATGAAGCATCTGGTGCGCGGTGGCGCGGTCCTCGCCAAGATTCTCCGGCGCCGGCGCGGCACCAGGCCTCTGGTTCGCGTTGTCCCGACCGTCATGCGGCGCACCGTGAAGGCTTTGAAGCAAAAAGCCGCAAAGGGAATGCCCATCACGCGGAAGAGCGCCGGCCGTGAGGCGGCGAAACAGGTTCGTAAAGTGCTCGGCAGCCACAAGGCGTGCCGCGCGGCGCTGGCACGCAACGTCAAGGTCAGCCGCGCTTATAAACGTCCGCAAACCAGCCGACGCCGTCGCGCTGTGCGCTAACCGCGTTCACTCACAGGCCGCCACATTATCAAGGAGGAAGGATCATGGCATACGAGTCCGAGTATGAATTCGAAACCGAGATCGAAGGCGAATTCGAAAGTGAGGGAGAATTCGAGGGGGAGTTCGAAGGAGAGGTGGAAGGCGAAGGCTGGTTGGGCGCCATCGGCAACGCGGTAGGGAGCCTTCTCGGCGAAGGCGAGGGTGAGTTTGAAAGCGAGGGAGAATTCGAAGGGGAGTTCGAGACTGAGTTCGAGAACCCCATTCGCAAAATCTATCCCGACGCGATGATGGAGCACCTCGGAGAACTGGCCGCGGAATCGGAGACAGAACAGGAAGCCGCGGAACATTTCCTGCCTCTCATCGGAATGGCTGCCAGCAAATTGCTTCCGGTGGTGGCAAAAGCCGTGCTGCCCATGGCAAAGAGAGCGCTTCCCCGGCTCGCGAAAACTGTTTCGCGCGTAACCCCGCAGCTTACGAGGGGCGTTGGAAAAATTGCCCGCACTCTGCATCGCACTCCGCAGACCCGGCACTTGCTGCGGGCCATACCGAGCGTTGCTCGCCGCACCGTCGGTAGCATCGCCAAGCAAGCTGCGAGAGGACGTACCGTAACTCCGCACGCTGCGGTAAGAACCCTGGCGCACCAGGCCAGGCGCGTGCTCGGTACGCCGAGGCATCGGGTTCACGCTCTGCGCCGGCACAACGCGCTCGAGCGGCGCTTCCATGGCCGCTTGGGAAGAGGCATGGTGCGTCCGCATTACCGGCTCGGTGGTGCGCCATCTCCCGGCGCCGTGGGCGGATCCCGCGTAAGGCATGGGCAAATATCGGGTGGCCGATGCAGTTGTCCTCCTTGTTCTCCTGGAAGTTGTGCGACTCCAGCCTACTGCCGCTGCTGCGGCCAGGTGCTGAGGTAAGGACCATGGCAAGCCTTGCAGAGACGCTGTCCGAGACAACAGTACGGTCGGAGTCGGGTTCCCGCCGCCAGCGCGGTGAAGGCGGGATGAGATCCGGAAAGATGAGGTCCGGCAAAAACAGGCCGGGCGAAACAAAGTCCGCCGTACTGTTGCCTTGGCTGCGTGCTCAGTCCATCAACGTAACTCGGCACGCCGCTGCACTCCGGCCGTTCCGGCGCGAGGAATTCGGCACCGATGCTGCTGCTCCTTCAGAAGGACACATTCAGGTTGTGAACCAGTTAATTTCAACGCTGCGGCGGGGACTTCTGAAGATGTCGGAAAAGGTGACCACTTCGATCGACCAAGCCAGCGAGGAGCCAAGCTCGGCGAACTTGCAGCGCGTGGTCATCGGGAAAGATAAAGCACACAAGTGGGTGCAGGGAATCGAAAAAATCTGGGATTTTTATCTTGAGCTGTTTGGCCAGCGGCAATCGAAGTACGGCAACTGGCTGTTGGGTTGCGACCGCATCGCGATGGATTGTTATCAAGTTGCTTACACCGGCATTGGGACGGCCCGTTCCATCCCGGCTCCCCCACCTTTTTGTTACATGAGGACGGGCTTTGCTCCGGCGACCATTCGACGGGGCATCCCGATGACGAAATTGGGGAAGCAACTGAATCCGTTTCCCCTGGTGCAGTTGCCGTATCACCGCATGATCAATCCCTGGACGCTGGGTGCGGTGATGCACGAGGTCAGTCACAATTTGCAGAGCGATCTCGGGCTTAGTAAGGATGTGCCGCGCAGTATTGCGCACCGGCTCTTGCAAGCCAATCTTGGGAAGAAGGTCGCCTCGATATGGACGCGGTGGAATCGCGAGATGTTCGCCGACATGAGCGCATTGTTTCTCGGCGGGCCCGAAGTTGTCGGTTCACTCATGGACGTGATTGGGCGCGCGCCGGCCGCTGTGGCGGCCTTCAATCCGCGCGGTCCGCATCCGACGCCGTATTTGCGTCTGCTGATCAGTGCCGAACTATTGCGGCGTATGGGGTTCACCGAGGAGGCTGAACGCTATGCGCGAGTGTGGAAGCGGATGTATCCAAATCCGCGCAATGGGAGCATTCCCGCCGCGATATTGGATACTTTTCCCGAGGCCTGCGCGCTGGCCGTGGATACGATGTGTTATCGCCCTTATCCTTCGTTAGGCAACAAAAGTCTGGCGCAGGTGATCCGCTTCGAGAAAAAAGATCAGCAGATGATCGAAGAAGCGTCGCGGCGCATGGCAGCCGGCGTCGATCCCGGCATTATTCCAGAACGCTACTTGATCGGCGCGGCTCGGGTAGCGCTCAACCGTCGCCTGGCTCGCCCCGGCGTCATTACCAAACATTTCTACAACGAGTTGGTCAGGAGATAACGCCGTGGCGTTGGAAGCGACATTTCGCGAACTGCATAGCCAGCTCAAGAAGCTGCAGGATAATCTGCTCGCGCTTCGCTTGACCGTGGCCGAGGACAAACCGCTGAAGGGGGAAGCGGCGTTGGTCGATCAGTTCGAAGACAGCATTGTGGATGCGATGGGATTGCTCGACGAATGCCTGACGAGCGCGCACGCGGCGCAGAAAGCGGTTGGACTTCCGTTGGATCTCGACCGCGCCCGCCGCGCTCTGACCACGTGCCAGAATCGTTTTCATTCGGCGGCGCAGCGATTCTCTGAAGAGTTGATCTCATATGAAAAGTTGCGCGATCTGGCCAGCGTGAGCCAAAGCCGCGGACGCGAGTGGGCTTCGTGGGCGGGTAGCGTGAAGCACGGGTTGGAGCAATGCCGCGTGCCGATCGATTCTGTCACCAAAGCCCTCGCTGCCTGTTGGCAGGAGATTGCGGAACATGTGGGAACGACCAATGTTACGGTGCAGGCCAATAACATCGGGCAACAGATTGTCTCCGACCCGGTCGATCTGCGCGGATTCGAAAGACAGGGCGTGACTTGAAAAGCGGCCCTTATCGGTGGGCGGCTAGCAAAATCGAAGATCGACCATCAAGCTATAGCGGTACGAACTAAGAGAGATCGGGCAAGTACATCCAGGAGGAAAACGGCAATGGCTTTAACCATTAAGAATTGCGTGGCAACCGCGACCAGCGTGAAGGTGTATTTCTCCGAGGCTCTCGACATATCCCAGCTCGCTAAGGGCGTTGGTCACGATCCTAGCTGGCTGGCAAATTACACTGTTATTGTATTCCCCCCGCCCCCCGGGGTGCCGACGCCGGTGCCGCTCGCCATGGCGTTCTATGATCCTGTCAGGAACGCGACCGTCCTTCAGCTGCAGAGTTCGGTGCCCTCGGGTACGTGGTTGTCCGTTTCGGGCACCGGCGCGACCATGGGCACTGGTGTGGCTCCAGCAAACCCGTCCAACACTCCCCCAGGCACAGATCCTTTCTTCGTGCGCGTCGATGCCGCAGCCAAAATCGATGAGAATGCAAAACGCGCAACCCAGGCCGCCGAGGATGCGGTTGCCTATCCGTTGATGACCGAACAGGTCAGTATTCCGCCATCTTCGTCGTACCCCAGTAACAGTGGAAGCAACAGCGGCGGGGGATCCTATGGCGGCGGCAAAATGCAGATTGGCCAAACCGCGAACCAGGCCATCGCCGATGTTCTCGGATGGAAACTGAACGACAATGATCCGAAAGCTTTTGTTGGAGCACTCACGCAGTCGTTTTCCCTGGTAGAGGTGGAAGGGCATATTGAGTCCACGTGGACACCGCGAACCTACGCCGTGCAGACCGATCTCGCAGGAGGCATCACCGGCGCCCAGGCCAGCATGTATACGCGAGCGCAGGATGCGCTGCAGAGTTCCTTGCCGCTGCTGGACGGGCTCTACGCTCTAAATCCGGACTCCGATGCGGACATGGTATCGGCCCTCAAGGACATCGTCAGCAGTCAATTTACCGAACTCGTCAATGAATTGGGTTACGCGGGCGGGCCTCGCATTTCCAGAGTGGGTCAATATTTTCAACTCTTGCTCGGCCAGCCGACTGCGAGTTCTAGCTCTCCAATTGTTTCGGATCCTGATTCGATCAGGGGGACGCTTGGACGCCTGCGCGATGAACTGCAGCTTCAATCTTTCAGCCACTACGTCAACACCGTGGAGGACGAACAGGATATTACCAACTACCGCATCCTTTCGGACTATCTCACGTCTCTGGCCCAGAGCTGGGTGAACAACGTAGGCTTCTTCGGTCTGGACACGAAGAAGGCCTTCCTCGGTTCGCAACTGGTATTGCTCTCACGGCAGCTTTCCGTGATCGGCGAGACGGTTGGAGAAGTGCGGTTCGCTTTGGACTCCGTGTTTATCGGTCCATCCGAACGGCAGACGTTGCAATTGGAGTTCGCCAGTGGTGACCCGGCGATGTTTATCGAGGACCTACTATCCTGGGCCGAGTCCTTTGCCAAAGATGAAGGGCCACAGCTCATTCAGAACGCAGGCAAGCTAGGCGTAGGCGATGGATTCCTGCCCGTCGTGAATACGCTGACTACCCTGGTGACCGGCGCCCGGCATCCGACGAATGAAAAGAATCTGCCCGACGGATACCGGACAATCCGGGTGAAACACGCACTGCAGGATCTAGAAGATCAACTCAAAGAACTTGCTCGTCTGGCGGCTGGCGTGTCGCTGAAGAGGCCACCGAAGACATTCGACTACGACGAGATAGTGCAGAAAATTCGGACCGAGATCAAGGCTCACGTCATAAAAGCGTCTTTTCTGCCATAAACGAAATCGATGTATCCATTATGCGCGCGTGAGTCTCGCGACGCGATATTGGCGCTTTATCAAGCTGCGTACTAGGGAGGCGAATACATGGCGACGGAAAAAGATTATCAGAGCCTACTTGACCGCATAGGCGCATTGCGAGAACAGGTGGCGGGCCGGCTTTCGGCGGACCTTATCAGCAATCCACAACTCGCCGACGCGATTACCAAGCAGATTGACGACCTGCTGGCCAGTGCCGAGACTGCGGACAGCAACGTTCCGCCACCGCCGGATAAAGGACTGGCGGCGCTGGCCGGCGTCGGCCCCGACGCGGCGAAAGACTTTGGCGTTACGCGGATTCCGCAGGGCGTCGAAGCCTACGACGAGACGATCACCTCCGAACGCATCGTGGCCGTCGGCGATATGTATTACCTGTGGCAGCACGAAAAAATCGGAGTCTTCCGCGTCGTACAAAAATTGCAGGAGCTGTTCAAGGCAGGCACGGTGCGCCTTTCCGGCGGCGCCGGAGCTTTCGCCCTGTACCAGTTTGATCGACGCGAAGTTCTGCGCTATACCGATCGCGATCGCATGGCTGCCTACAAGCGTTTGTTCAACTACGGCGGCGCTGCGGTTCCATCTGGCTCACGGGCCAACACCGATTTCCATAAACTGTTCGCGCACTTCATCCATCAGGTCACTCTTTTCTGGCGCGACAAGCGTATCTCCGATGTAATTCGCGAACGCGCCTACGACCCGAGCTTCGGCTCCATCGCGATTGTGCGCCGGGCTGGCCTCGATCTGCGCAACAACCTCAAGTGGCTGTCGTTCGGCCATGTCAACGTGTTGCGGGTAGAAGTCATGCAGCTTCTGGAAGAGGCTTTCAAGATCCTGGATTCGGCCGACGTAAAGCGTTTGTTCGGCGCTGATAACGCGTGGGACGTAGTGGAAGAAGTTTTGATCCGCTATTACAACGAGCGGCTCGTCACTTCGCCTCGCCAGCGCATGGGCGTTACCGGGCGCGAAGTGTTGCGCTGGCTGTCGCAGCCGCACATCCTGCAAACGACGCGCGCCGAGTTTGAAACTCTGCTGCTGGAGATCGCAGAGCAATCGGAAGAGTGGTTGACCAGCGCGCAGGCCATGAACCTGGCGGGGCGTCCTGCATCGGCGCGGGTGTTGCCATGGGAGCAGAGCCAACCCACTCCAGCGCACTCGAAGAACGGCAAGCCGCCGGGGATCTGTGTTCCCAAACGTGCCCCGGCCCGTATGCCGGCACGCGAAATGGAGGCGGAGTTTGAGTGGTAATGGTCCGGGCATCCGGGACTCACGATGGAACTCCTCGATGAACGGCGTCTGCGGGAACTGGTTTATGGCGGCGCCGTTTTGGGGGCGGGGGGCGGTGGCTCGATTGAGGCTGGTCTGGCAGCGGGCAGTGAAGCGCTTGCTCTGGGGTCGCCTCGACTGGCAGGGATTGATGAACTCGCCCCGACAACCTTGATCGCGACTCTGTCGATCGTAGGAAGTATGGGCGGCATGTCCGGTGCTCAGCCTCGTCCCCAACACGGATTGGCGTTACGTCAACTCGCGAGGTTGGAGAAGAAACACATCGGCGCCGTCATCGCCAGTGAGGTCGGGCCGCAGGCTGTGACTTACGGCTGGCGTGAATCGGCGATTGCCGGAATTCCTATCGTTGACGCGCCATGCAATGGCCGCGCTCATCCGTTGGGCGTGATGGGGTCGCTCGGACTCAACCGCAATCCCTCGCACGTCGCCGGGGTGGTTGCAATCGGCGGGAAGGCGGCCTCCAACTATGTGCATCTCAGCCTTCGAACTTCAGCGACCAAGGCGGGCAAAATGATTCGCGACACCGCAGCTAGTTCCCGCATTCCACTCGCCGTAGCACGCAATCTTCTTCCGGCTTCTTATGTAAGAAACCATGCTGCGATTGGTGGACTAAAATACGCGGCGCAAGTGGGTGCGATCGTGTTGCGCGAAATGAAACATGGATTAGATCGCCTGCTTCAACAACTTGTTAGTTTTATGGGAGGCCGGATTTTGTTCGCGGGGCGTGTCAACTCTGTTTCTCTGACGGATTCGCATGGCTTCACTCTCGGACATGTTCGATTGCAGGACCGGCGCGGCGGCGAGTGTGCCGTTGGGGTTTGCAACGAGTATCTTGTCTTGAGAAAAGAGCGGAAAATTCAGGCCACGTTTCCTGATTTGATTACGATCTTCGATTTCGAGAGCTCTCTCCCTCTCGCATCGCCTCAGGTAAAGCCGGGAATGCGTGTTGCCTTACTGGGCGTTCCGCGCTCGCGCTTGAAGCTGGGCTCCACCATGAAGGATCGCTCGCTGTTACTTCCCATTGAGCGCTGGCTGAACGTTCCTCTGACCGGAAGCGGTATAACGACGTCTGACGCTCCCGATACTACAACACACCCGTCCCGAGCCAGGGTGCGTGATCCTCGCACATTGATCATCCACTAAGTGTAGTCGAGTGTTCTTAGGATGGTTCCGTTGGGGAGCGCCGGTTCAGGATTCCCAGTTCGAGGAGCCGTGCGATCATCGCGGCCCGCGAGCCGACGCCGAGTTTGGCAAAGATTCGCCGCATGTGGGTGCACACGGTCCAGGCGCTGATATTCAAAACATCGGCAATCACTTTGTTCGGGTGTCCTTTCGCGACCATGCGCACGATTTCCTGTTCGCGGGGACTCAGTTGAACCCTTACGCCTTCTACCTGGGGCATACGCACAAGAAGATAACGGGAACCTTCTACTTCTGTATCGACCAGCACGTTTTCCGCTCCGCTGTCGGAGGGGGCAGTGGCCGAGGATTTTTCGATCAACCCCAACAGCGTTCGAAAAGCGTCATCCACATACATATCCTCGCTGTCACACTGGATCTTGGTCTTGACCGGGCCCGGGCTGGTGCGCATAGTTTCTCCGGCGTAACAGGGAGGTTGCATGGAACGGGTGTTCCAGGCGAGTCTCTTGCTGTGTACTTAGCCCCAATTAACAGGTGTCTCGTTTTCTGAACAGGTCGACGACACGAGCGAGTTGTTGAACCATACCGCTTCATTCTGTGAATGCGCTAGTCGCATTTTCGAGCGATATGTCTCTGAACTTTCCTTTCACAGTCGACTTCAATTGCGCGTATTTGGTGTCGTCAAACGGAAACGACGGTGCTTCGGTTCCCGGCAAAACGCGGGGTTCGAAGCGATCCTTGCGGACAAGTGATAATCAATAGTGACGTTGGATGCCCATCCGTTTCACTTGTAGAGTTGATTAAACGGAGACAATCGATCTGGCGTTTCAATCAGGGAAGCGGTTTCTGGCGAGGTAGCAAACTGCCGAGCGAACCTGGTTTAGGATATGCGGGCCACTTCAAGAACAGTCCCTCCCTCAAGTAAACTGGCTACCACGAGGACCCCCGCTTGGACAATGTCAGGTCGTGCTTTCGTCACGTTTTCATTATTCTCTCTCTTTTATTAGTTGCGCAGCCCTCGATCACACAGTCGATTCCTGCCGAACTCACCAACGAGCTAAAGTGGCGATTAATCGGGCCGTTTCGCGGTGGCCGTGTAGTGGCGGTTTCTGGAGTGCCGGCCGACTCCACCACTTTTTATTTTGGTGCAGTCAACGGAGGCGTATGGAAAACCAGCGATGCGGGGACCGTCTGGACGCCAATCTCTGACAATCAGCGAATCGGCTCAGTCGGCGCGATTGCCGTGGCGCCGTCCGATCCCCGGACGATCTATGTGGGAACGGGCGAGTCCGACATTCGTTCGGATTTATCTTCGGGTGACGGCGTCTATAAGTCGACGGATGGCGGATCGGCATGGCTGCACGTTGGATTGGAGGACGCTCGCCAGATCAGCCGGATCGTGGTCGATCCGCAAGATGCGAACGTCGTTTACGTTGGAGCGCTCGGCCATGCTTATGGACCAAACGAGCAACGTGGCGTGTACAAGTCCGTGGATGGTGGAACGCATTGGAGCAAAGTGCTGGATGAAGGAGCCGAGATTGGCGTTTCCGATCTGGCGATTTGCTCCGGTAACTCACAACTGTTGTTCGCCGGCGCATGGCACACGCATCGGCCTCCCTGGAGCGTTTATGGCCCAATCGATGGACTTGGGGGTGGGCTCTACCGATCTCGAGATGCCGGCAAGACCTGGTCTCGTCTCAGCGGAAACGGGCTACCCGAAGGCGATTGGGGACGTGTAGGTGTCGACGTTGCAGCGAACGGCAAACGTATATACGCATTAATACAAGCGAAGAAATCTGGCCTGTATCGCTCCGACGACGGCGCCGACACGTGGACTCTGGAGAATGCGGACCCGCGGCTCACCAGCCGGGCATGGTATTTCAACAGGATCACGATCGATCCGCAAAACTCCGATGTGATCTATATCCCGAATGTGGCTCTCTACCGATCGGAAGATGGAGGAAAGACAATTTCTGTGGTCCGGGGCGCGCCGGGCGGCGACGATTACCATCAGCTTTGGATCGATCCCAAGAATTCTTCCAGCATGGTTTTGGGAACGGACCAGGGCACCACAGTCAGTCTCGATCGCGGTCAGACGTGGAGCAGTTGGTACAACCAGCCCACGGCACAGCTTTATCACGTGATCACCGACAACCAGTTTCCTTACGTCGTATACGGAGCGCAGCAAGATAGCGGAAGCGCCGCGGTGTTGAGCCGAACCGACCATGGCCAGATCACGCCGCGGGACTGGCTTGTGTCCGGCGAGAGCGAGAGTGGATACATGGCGCCCGATCCGAAGAATCCAGACATTGTTTATTTGAGCGGAGCCTATGGGACGGTTGACCGCTTCAACAAACGAACCGGATTCAGCCAGAACGTCAGTCCGTGGCCAGTGCCGACGTTTGGTCTTTCTGAGATCAACGAGCGCAAGTACCGAGCGCCCTGGACGCCGCCTCTGGTTTTTTCTCTCGCCGACTCTACGACGCTTTATTTCGGGACGCAATATGTGATGAAAACGATTGACGGCGGCTTGCACTGGGAGATCATCAGCCCAGACCTCACAGGCGCGATACCGCAGAGCGGAGATCGTAAAATCCAACGGCCAACAACAGTCGAGAATGCGAAAGAACGCGGCCTGGGAGTCGTGTTCACGATCGCGCCGTCGGCTCTGAACCGTGATCTGATCTGGGCAGGGAGCGACACGGGATTAATTCACCTCACACGCGACGGAGGCAAAAGTTGGAAAGACGTTACGCCCAAGGGGCTGACAGCATGGAGCAAGATTTCGTTGATTGAAGCTTCGCACTTCGATCCTGCCGTTGCCTATGCGGCGGTTGAGCGCAGTCGGCTCGACGACCGCGCTCCTTATCTATATAGAACGCGCGACTATGGAGCCACGTGGCAATCGATTACCGACGGCATTGCGGCCCCGGCTTTCGTGCGCGCGGTTCGCGAGGATCCGCAGAGCAAAAGCCTGCTCTTCGCTGGAACTGAATTCGGAGTTTACGCATCTGTCGACGATGGCGACCACTGGCAATCGTTGCAACTCAACTTGCCTGTCACCTCCGTACGCGACCTGGTAATTCGTGGCGATGATCTCGTGGTGGCTACGCATGGCCGGTCCTTTTGGATTCTCGATAACATCACGCCCCTGCGACAGACTCTGGATGCGAAGAAATCGGACGCATTCTGGCTCTACCACCCCGCGACAGCGGTTCGCATTGATAACGACTCATTTCCCGGCACGCCAATTCCGCCGGAGGAACCGACCGCGGAGAATCCTCCCGCGGGCGCGGTGATTGATTATTTCCTAAAGTCTGCAGCGAGTAATGTAAAGCTGGAGATTTTCGATGCGCAACAGAACCTCGTCCAGCGATTGTCCTCGGAAGATCGACACTCGGAAAAGCACGCACCTCTTCCCATTGCGGAGCGCTGGTTCCCCAAGCCAGAGGCACTGCCGACGACCCCGGGGACACACCGCTTTTTATGGAATTTAAGTTGGGGCAGTTCGGGAGAGCCCAGCCTGGATGAGGATGACAGCAGTCCGAGTGGTCCGAAAGTTGTGCCAGGAATGTATCAGCTTCGGCTGACGGTAGATGGACGGACGGAGAGTCAATCTCTGAAAGTCACTATGGATCCACGCTCGCCGGCGACTGCTGAGACACTGCAGCAGCAACTGAAACTTGGTCGACAGATCTTCGCCGAAACGATGGAAGCACGGCGCGCACTCGCTGAGGCTGGTTCCGTCGAGAAACAACTGGCGGACATCGAGCAGAAGCTTGGTGAGCAGAATGCAGCTCTGAGGTCGATTCTGGCGGACGCCCAGCGAGAGATTTCTGAGATTCTCAAGAAGAAGGAAGCGTCAGCGCAGGCAGGTGGCTCGCGAGTCGCTCTTACGAATTTGGCTGCAGCATTGCGTGTCGTCGAAAGCGGGGATCGTGCCGTACCTTCGCAGGCAATTGAGGTTTATAAAGAATCCAGCCAAGGCGTCAAAGCCGGTATCGCAGCGTGGACTTCATTCAAGCAAACGAAATTGCCCCAGCTTAATCGGAAACTGACTGAGGGTGGTTTCGCTCCGATCGAGATTTCGGAAATTGAACAGGAAGTCGAATACCTTATGTCCCGCTGATCGCGCGTCGTTCCGGCGGTGCCGCAGAAGGTTTCGCCGTTATTTCGGTTTGCTGAAATGGATGACTATATCCTCGCGCACGTATTGCTGATCCTGCCCGCTGTGAAATTGGATGCGGATTCCAGTGGGAGTGACAGTGCCTCCTTCAACGGACGCGATCTGTGAGGGATTCGAGGTTGCGATTTCGTATTGTACATTCGGCAGACCGGAAACCTTTAGCGTCAACTGAGTACGGGTTGAATTCCAGGGTTCGGAGAGAACACGCAGGCCGATACTGGTGCTGCCGAGCGGCGGAAGGGTATTGGTTAGCGACAGTCCGAAGTCGTTTTTCAGTTTGATGACCACGGTGTTCGTTCCACCATCGACGGCGAATCTTATTGATACGTGCTGGTCCTCGGCGTTCGTCTGCATTTTGAAGGGCAGCCGGCGGCCGTTTATCTCGACGGAAATCACTCCGGTTCGCAGGCTGAGCGCCGGAGAAAATTCGATCCAGCAATCGCCTGACCCCGAGCGTTTCGTTTCAAGCACGATGCTGTCGGAAGTTTTTCGATATTTAAAATCCACGGTCGCTGATACCAAGTGGACATTGCGAATGGCAAACGATCTCCAATCGGCGGGTACGTGTGGCGCCAGTGTGATTTGGTGGTTCGAGGAGTCGGTCTGCAATCCGAACATTCCGCGCAAAAGCGGGCTAACCACCATCGCGGCAGACCAGATCTGGTGGGGAGAACTGGTGGCGAACGATTGGTAGTAATCGCCGGAGAGAAGCTCGGTGAAATGGCCGAGCGAGCCGTCGAGCGCGAGCAGGGCATTGCTGCGCAAATTGGTGTACGCAGGCAGCGCGCGGTGATACCGATATTCGCCGACGGAAGCCCACCCCGTGAATAACGGCCAGACCGCGCCGTAGTGGTAGCCCGAGCCGTCGTAGACCTTGGAGTGCGAGGAGATGATGCGCATGCCCCAATCCGTTTGGTGGTCGACGTCGGCGAGTTGGTCGATCATGTCGTTGGCATGGTCCGGGTCGGGCAAGCCGAACCACATCGGGACCGCGGAAAGCACGCTGGGCTCATCGACGCGCTGGTTCGATTGGTCAAGCGCGAAGGCGTATAGTTTTTTCTCAGGAGACCAGAAAGCCTGGTCGAGCGCAATTTTTCGGCGGTCGAATTCCGCGGCTAATTCTTTGTTTATGTCGACCTTGCCGACGAGTCCTGCCAAGTGGGAGAGCGCGCGCAACGCCTCAGTGCCGAGCGCGCTCTGGTAATACTCAGTCTTGACGGGAAGCAACGGACCGCCCTCAACCCAGCCGTGTCCGACGCCGGCATTCTGTGGGAAGCCTTGCCCATCGTAGGTCGAGCGCAGAAACTGGTAAGCCTTCCAGATACTCTGCCACTTGTCGCTCGCGAAGGCGAGGTCGCCGCTCTGTGCGGCATAGTCATTCATCGCGATGATGTAGAGCGGAGTGGCATCAGCGGAGGCGTAGGGATAAGGAAAATCTTTGAACCAGGAAACAAAATTCGCGCCTTGCGCGATCTCGTGAGGGATCTTGCCGTCGTCGCGCTGGTACTTGCCGATGAAGTCGAGCGTGGTGCGCGTGGTTGCATAGTCGCCTGCAGCGTTCAGAGCGAATGAAGTCCAGAGCGAATCGCGGCCAAAAAACCAGGCGAATCCAGGGCGCTGACTCACTCCCGAGGTGCGGTATCCGGCGACCAAACCGGTGCCGAGATAAGGATTGGTCACGAGGCCCTGAATTTCACTAACGCGTGCCCAGTCATATGCTTGCTGCAAAGAATTGTCGGGCAGTTCTAGGTTGACTGTCTGCTCGAGGTAACTGCTGTAGTACTCGGCGGAGTCGCGCAGAAGCTCGGCGTGGGAAGACGCAAGATGTTCGTAAGTTTTCTGTGCCTCGTCGCGGCCTGCGACGGAGGCGGCAATCACAACGAGTCTCGTGGATCGGCCTTTCTGCGCGGCCCCAAGGCGAAAGCTAGTTTCCAGCGACGCTGAATAGTTTGTTTCGTAGGCAAGATGCGGATCTTCCCCGGTTGGAGAGCCAACAAGCGCGAATAACTTATGCGTTTCTTCTCCAAAGGCGACCGCGTGATTCGCGGCATCCCAATCGGTATACGTGCCACCGAGTCCTGCGGGCCACTCTAGGGCGAAATCACCGGTGAAGGCGGCTTCCACATCTAGAGGCTGTGCGCTCTCGATGTCAAACAGGATTACAGCTCCCGGCTCCCTCACGGGAACAAACAGAGTCTCGGTAATGCGAAACGAATCTCCGACGTACAGAATGCTGGCGGATTCAGGCCGGACCGTCAGCGTGCGCGCGAGACTTTCCGCCGGAAGCGCTCGGCCGCCAATGTGAAAAGTTAAGTGGAAGTCGCGGAAGATTTTTAGGGGGTAAACCCAGGCCTCGATGCGTCCGGTCTCGTTGCTGAATAACCCAGCCCGCTGGCCGACGACGGGAAGGAACTCCCAGGTGCGCACAGTGTGTGTCAATTCGAGGTGCTTTGGTGACTGCTGGGCCGTTGAAAACGGGACTAGAGAGATCAGCCCAAGAACAGCGGAGATCAGAAAATAAGCAACGCGACGATCAGACGAGCGATTCGGCATACCGACGATTGCCGGAGGTGATCAGCAACTCCCGGCCGAAGCTTGCAAAGTATAAGACTTACCGGATATATAAGAAGCAGGCGAATTCTAGCACGAGCCGAGTGGGCCGGGTGCCAACCTCTTGTTCCCTTCACGCCGCGTATTTCTGAACTCTCTCAGTCGTTCGGCACTCATATTGTCCCTGGAAAATGTGCTCGCAATGACCAGACCGCGTTGGTTGCGCGCGGCGGCGACCGGCGCGGAAAAGCCAGAACAAAAAACGACCGCGAGCGATCTTGGCGTCAGCTTTATTAATGTGGCTCGCGAATCTGGATTGAATGCGAAAACTATTTTTGGAGGAGAGCATAAAAACAAATTCCTGCTCGAAACGACTGGTTGCGGCGTCGCCTTCTACGATTACGACAACGACGGATGGCTCGATATTTTTCTGGTGAACGGCTCGCGGCTGGAGGGCTTCCCGGCAGGCAGCGAGCCCACGTCGCATCTGTTCCGCAACAACCGCGATGGCACCTTCACGGATGTAACCTCAAAAGCCGGAGTCGCGCACTCCGGCTGGGGACAAGGGGTTTGCGTTGGCGACTACGACAACGACGGCTGGGAGGATCTTTTCGTTACCTACTTCGGCAAGAATGTGCTCTACCACAACAACGGCGATGGGACTTTTACCGATGTAAGCCAGAAGGCTGGAGTGGCGGGCAAAGGAACGCGCTGGAACACGGGCTGCGCGTTTGTCGATTACGATCACGACGGACGTCTCGATCTTTTTGTCGCGAACTACATTGACATGGATCTCGCGACGGCGCCGGTGCCTGAGTCCGGGCCCTGCCTCTACAAGAGCGTGATGGTGGCTTGCGGTCCGCCGGGGCTGCAGGGCGGAAAGAACACTCTTTACCACAATAATGGAGACGGAACGTTTACCGATGTTTCAGAGGCTGCAGGAATTTTCCGTGCGAATGGAACTTATGGCTTGGGTGTGCTGACCGCCGACTTCGATAACGACGGTTGGCCGGACATCTATGTCGCGAACGATTCAACCGCGAGCGCACTCTATCGCAACAAGGGGAACGGAACGTTTGAGGACGTTGCCGTTGAGGCGGGATGCGCGTTGAGTCCGGATGGCAAGCCGCAAGCTGGAATGGGTGTTTCAGCCGCCGACTACGACCTCGACGGAAACCTCGATTTGGTGAAGACGAACTTTGCGGGAGATACGCCATCGCTTTACCACAATTTGGGCGGCGGCAACTTTGAAGACGCAACCTTCACCGCGGGTCTGGGCGCGCACACGCAATTTCTTGGATGGGGTTGCGGATTCCTAGATTTCGATAACGATGGCTGGCCTGACATTCTGATCTGCAATGGGCACGTGTATCCCGAGGTTGAGCAACTCAAGACAGAGGCGGGATATGCGCAGCGCAAACTTCTGTATCGCAATCTCCACGGCCATTTTGCGGATGTTTCTCTGAATGCGGGGAGCGGCATTTCCGATCCGGTGGCCGCGCGAGGATGCGCCTTCGGAGATTTCGATAACGACGGTGACATTGATGTGGTGGTCAATACGGTGAACGACTATCCTCAGCTGTTGCGTTGCGACTCCACGCTGCAAAACAACTGGATCAAGGTGCGCACGATTGGGACGAAATCCAACCGCAGTGGCATTGGCGCAAGGCTAAAGTGCATCGCGCACTTGCCGGACGAAAGCAAACCGCATCAACAGATCGATGAAGTCCGCAGCGGTGGGAGCTATATTTCGCAGAGCGACTTGCGCGTGCATTTCGGGCTGGGGAAAGCAGAGAAGGTGGATGTGCTCGAAATTCGTTGGCCGAGCGGGCACGTCGACACGGTCAAAGAGATCAGAGCGAATCAGTTGATTTTCGTGAAGGAAGGCGAGGGGATCGTTCGGACGTCGCAGTTTGAAAAGAAAGCACAAGGCGGTAAATCTTAACCACTCTGCGACTTCCCTCAGAGCACGGCTGGGATCCAGATAACGCGAATAAACGCTAGTGATGCTTCGGATCCAGCGGAACAGATGTTCCGGTTCCTTCCTTTATTGTGTGAATGCTATCGACAGCGAGATTCGTAAATCGCTCTGCCAGGCCGCTAAGCCAGCGGATTTCGACCCATTCAATCCTGGCCGCTGACCCGAGTCCGAAGTGCACTCGAATATCGTTGTTCGAGTCGTAGCTGGATCCGCTACGGACTTCGTCAACCTGAGTCCTGGTTGCGGTCTTGACCGAGACGCGCGAGCCGATCCCATCGCGATTCGATTTTGTCCCGACCGTATGAATCGCGATCCAATGATTGGGCGTCCGGAGTTGATTCACCAGCAGGCTCGGCGTGGCGTTCATATTGCTGATGACCGCGGAAAGTTTTCCATCGTTCCACAAATCGCCGATCGCGAGACCGCGGGACGATGCGGGAGTCGTGATGCCGGGCCCAGCTGCAGCGGAAACATCACTAAAAGTGCCGTCGCCGTTGTTGTGATAAAGAATGCGCGGTTCTTTGAAGGTGCTGCCGAGATGCTGTTTGTCGACTTCGGGATAGACGTGCCCATTCACAAGAATCAGATCGGGCCAGCCGTCGTTGTCGAAGTCAAAAAACATCGTGCCCCATCCCAGATATTGCGCATATAGCCCCAGCCCAGCGGCTGTAGTGGCGTCGGTAAATGTTCCGTCTCCGTTATTGCGATAGAGCGTCGACGTGTCGTCGGAGAAATTTGTCTTGAAGATGTCGAGGTGGCCATCGCCGTTGTAATCGCCGATGGTCGATCCCATGCCCGCCTGCTCGCGACCGTCTTCGTTGAAGGCCGCCCCCGCAGTGACGGCGACATCGGTAAATGTTCCGTCATGGTTGTTGCGGTAGAGAATACTGGGGGTGCTGTCGCATGCGACGTAGATGTCGGGCCAGCCGTCTTCATCAAAATCAAGGGTCGAAACGCTCAACGAATAATGTCCGTCGGTGCGTTCGATGTGCGCCTTCGTGGTCACGTCTTCGAATGTGCCATCGCCTTTGTTGTGGTAGAGAATGTTCTTTGCGCCCGGCAGCCCGCGCGGGCCGCACATCACGGGAACGCCTTTCCATACACAACTGGCACGCTCACCCGGAGCGGGTGCGGTGGATAAATCGAAGTCCACATAATTCGCCACCATGAGATCAAGTTTGCCGTCGCGGTCGTAATCGACGAAGGCGCAACCCGATCCCCATGCCTTCCCCGAGCCTGCGACCCCGGCTTTCTCGGCAACCTCGGTAAAGACTCCGCCCTGGTTGTGATAGAGCCGGTTCCTTCCGTAGTAAGTCACATAGAAGTCTTCCCAGCCGTCGTTGTCGTAGTCTCCTACGCAAACCCCTTGTCCCCAGCCAGTTGCGGTGAGACCAGCTTGCACTGTGACATCAGTGAAGGTTCCATCGTGATTATTGCGATAGAGGTGATTGCTCGGCGGCGGTCCAGCGGGAAGGCCGTCTAGGCGGGTTCCATTGACCAGAAAAATATCGAGCCAGCCGTCATTGTCGTAATCGAAGAGGGCCACGCCGGTGCCGGTGGTCTCGATGATGTACTTCTTTGTGTCGGCGCCACCGAAGATATCCTGCATGGTGAGGCCAGATTTTTCGGCGACATCGGTGAAGTTGGCGATGGGTTTGGCTGGGGTGGAGTTCGCGGCAGTCGCGTGTTCGCCTTTGGCTTGCTCACCGCACAAGAAGATAACGAGACAAATGAGGCTTAGAGACAAGAGAACAGAACTTCGCACAAGTTTGTGGAGAGCAAGCTTGAGAGCGAAAGCACAGGCACGTTGCGGCGGCATGGTCCGATTTCGATGTTAGGTTGATTGACTACAGGGGTCAATGCCGTGGCGCGGATTTTGGCCGTTCATTTGCGCTATTCTGTGGGTTCAGAATCAGAAGCACCATCTTTGTCTTGACTTTAATGCGCGCCTTCCTATTTCCTGCCGGTTTGCTAATGCTGTCGCTTGTCTGCGATGCCGCTGTTGCCTTGCCGCAAGAAAAGGGCGCGGGCGGTGCGACTGCTGCGGCGTATCAGGAGGGCGTGAAGGCATTTCAACGGGGTGATTTGCCAGGCGCTCGAAAAGCTTTCGAGAAAGCGGTGAACGACAGCCCTCGTAATGCCGATGTGCAGAACATGTTAGGACAAGTCTTGCTGCAGCAGGGAAATGTGGATGAAGCCATCGTTCACTTTCGCGCTCTGGTCGAGCTGCGGCCCTCTTTAGCGATCGCCCATGCCTACCTCGCGCAAGCGCTCGAAACCAAAGGCCGACTCGATGAAGCACTGGTTGAATTTCGTCTCGCTGTCCAGTTCGCTCCCAAGCAATGGCACGCGCATCAGGCGCTTGGGCGCGCGCTTAGTTTGCAGAATAAAACAGGCGATGCCATCGCCGAATTCAAACAGGCCATAATTCTTGATTCCAATCAAGCGGAGCTGCATGACGAAATCGGATCGCTCTTCGCGCAGGAGTCAAAGTTTGCCGATGCGGAAAACGAATTCCGCGGGGCGTTGAAGCTAAAGCCAGACGATGAATCTGCCTATTTTCATCTGGGCGCGGCATTCCTGGGCGAGAAGGAAAACAAGAAAGCAAAAGAAGCGCTCGACCATGCTCTGCAACTCGATCCAAAAGACGCGATGGCTTGGTACTACCGCGGGATCGTGATGGAAGCGGAAGCTAATTCTGACGAGGCGCTGCGATCCTACGAACGCGCGGTCGAGCTGCAGCCGAATGCTGCACCGCTGCAGACGCGTTTGGGCTTCTTGATTCAGCAGCGCGGTGATTTAGAACGCGCAGTGGCTGCATTCAGCAAGGCAGTGACGCTCACCCCCGGCGATGCGGAGGCCCACAACAATCTGGCGCTTGCCATGCTGCAACGTGGGGACGCTGACGCAGCTATCAAGGAATTTCAGCAAGCCATCCGGCTTCATCCAGACGATGCCGGGTTCCAGGGAAACATGGGAACGGCTTTTCTGCAGAAAACGGACTTTGCAGGAGCAATTACGCAGTTTCGCGCGGCGTTGAAGATCGATCCGGGAAAAGCGAGCTTGCATCATGACCTCGCGCTGGCGCTCAAACTTTCCGACGACCTGCCGGCAGCTATTGCAGAATGGAAGGAGGCGATTCGCCTTGATCCGAATCTTGCGGACGCCTATTACAGCCTGGGAGTCACGCTGTGGCAGTCGGGAGATTTCCCGGCTGCGGCCGAGCAGTTGCGCCATGCCATCGAAGTTCAGCCTAAGTATGCGGAAGCATATTACACACTAGGCACGGTTCTGAAACAGATGAACAAACTGCCAGAGGCGGCCGGCGTCTTGCGCCAGGCGATTCGCCTCGATCCTGACTTCGCCGGAGCACACACCACGTTGGCAGCGGTTCTGCGGCAACTGGGAGATTCTGCGGGGGCTGCGGTGGAAAGCAAGGCCGGCGCCGAGATGACCAAAGCAAAGACCGATCTGCAGGCCGCGACTTTCGCGACCAATTCCGGACGCCGACTGCTGACTGCGGGCGATCTTGATGGAGCCATCTTGCAGCTCCGTTCGGCGATTCGCGTAATGCCGTCGTATGCGCTGGCGCACTACGAACTTGGTTCTGCCCTGAGACAGAAAGGCATAAATGATGAAGCTGGGAAGGAGTATCGAAAAGCCGCCGAATTGGATCCACATCTGGCTCCGCCCGCGCCTCAGTAATTGGGACAAAGATCTTATGATGCACAGACACGTGAGCAACAATCCTAGTTCGCTCGCTTACGTACTGCGACCAGATCAGTAATCACCGGAACGCCGTGCGCCACTTTGACGTGCAACAAAGCTTCGAACGGACTCATGTCCTCAGATTTGAAGATACCTAAGCGCTGCAACAACTCCGCAAGAGAATCTTGCCGGCAGACGTATTCCGCTGCCGCTTGAGTGCCGAAGGTCGTGGTTCCGGCAAGAATAAGAACCGACCGGGTGGGGTCGATGCCAGGCACCAGGGCGATCACCGCATAGTCATCCACGACTGGTAGTTTGGGAAGGGTCGCGAGAAATATCGGTTCCTCGCCAGGCTGAGGGTGGGCATTGAGGACCCCCAAATCCCCCTTGCGCGGTCCGGATTCGATTCGCTTAAAAATGAATTCTTGAGTTCCGGGCAGATCGCGGAGCGTAAGGTTCTCGGCCGGCGAGCCTACGAAAATGAGGTCGTTGCTTTTAGCATCGTCCAGAGAAAACAGGCTGCCGCGTTTTACGCGAAGCTGTTGACTGAAAAGATCGAAGACGTGGTCGAGTTGATGAACGGCCAATACCTCACCCACGCCGGTATAGTGATCTAGGGTGACGCCGGGCGAATCGGAGGAGGAATCAAAGTACCGCATGCCAGTCTCCGGCCGGCCTGCGAAGTTCGCGTTGCTGAAAATAACCCATGGGGGCTGTGAGCCGGTGGCAAAGTGGCCCCAGAATACCCGGTATGGGACTGGAATCGATGTCCTCACGACAACCGGAGTCCGGGTGCGGGTCGCAAGCAGCAGAGCGCTCGTCACCATTGAAGCGGCCAGGAAAACCGACAGCGCCGCAACGGCAATAACCCACCCACGGTTCGAGGGCTGCCCTGCCTTTCTGCGATCACCACTCCGACCGCGAGGAACTACCTCGGTCAGAACAGTCGACGGCGTGCGGACGTGAAAGGCAAGAGCATAGGACCCTTTCGGCAACTCCACCACGACGGGGTCGTTCGGTCCCTCGTGCGAGTAATACTCGGCCAGCTTCAGCCGCAGACGTCCAGCTTGTACCCGCACGGTCGAATCGTTTTGCGGATCGAATCCACCCGAACGGCCGAGAACCTCGGTGGCGATTTGATATTCCTTGACGGCTACACCCGGATGGTCCAGGGAGTGTTCGGCCAGATAGCGGAGCAGCTTGCATAGCGATTCCGAGCCTCGGAGGCTATGACTATTAATAAGCTTATCTATTTGCTGGAAGCATTGCTCCCGGCCGGCGGCGTAACTGCGGGTCAAAGCCATGTGACAGAGGGGTAACTGGCTTTCTATCTAATTGCAACAACAATAATTTACACCGTTTAACGGTATCAGACCTAGTGAAACTTAATCCGATAGTGCTTTTGTACTACGACTTGCACGCACCGCAACAACGATATCCGTGTGTTTTGGAGATATTGTTTCAGATGCCAGGAGGAAGTCTCATGAAGAGGTCAGCTCTCGCAGCCGTGGCAGCACTCGTATTTCTCTGCGGTCTGTGGACGCCGAACGCTATCGGTCAGGCGATTTTCGGCAGTATTGCTGGTACGGTTACAGATCCCTCTGGCGCGGCGGTTCCCAACGCAAAAGTGACGGTGGTCGACCAGGCAAAAGGGACGACCGATCAGACCACCACGAATGAGAGTGGTAATTATGCAGTCACTCACTTAATTCCCGATGCCTATACCGTGCGCATCGAGGGAGCTGGCTTTAAAGTGCTCGAGTTCAAAAACATAGATATCTCCGCAGACGCTCAAGCTCATATCGATGGACAATTCCAGGTTGGTTCGACAAGTGAGCAGGTGGAAGTCACGGCTGAAGCTGAGCAACTGAAGACCGACCGGGCTGATGTATCGATTGAGTTCAATGAGAAGTACGTAGAAGATCTGCCGATCATGAACCGGAACTTCACCTCGTTCGAACTGCTCTCACCCGGAACGCAGAAAATGGTGGGTTGGAGCCACGCCGCGACGGAGAATCCCCAGGGCAGCCAGCAGATTTTTGTGAACGGCCAGCACTTTAGCGGTACGGCGTTTGAACTGGACGGCACCGACAATCAGGATCCTATCCTCGGCATTATCGTTGTGAATCCGAACTTGGACGCCATCCAGGAAACCAAGATTGATTTGCAGAATTATGATGCCGAGTTCGGCAAGGCTCTGGGTGGAGTTGTAACCGTCCAGACCAGGTCCGGAAGTAATGACTTTCACGGAGAAGGTTTCTGGTTTCGGCGTACCGATGCGACTGCGGCTCGCGATCCCTTCACGCAGTTCGCTGCCAATCCGCTGACCGGAAAATTTATCCCCTCGGACCGGTGGCAGCAGTTTGGCGGTACGATCGGTGGCCCGATTATCAAGAACAAGTTGTTCTTCTTTGGCGATTATCAAGCGACACGGGAAACAAATGGAGCGACGAACCTGTTGACAGTGCCGACCGCAGAAGTTCAGAAGACGTGCAATCCGGCAACCTCCACTGGCTTTTGTGATCTCAGCGAATATCTGAACGTCGAACAAGGTGGCAGCGGCGGTCCAAACCCGACGGTAGAGGGCGGACAGGTTTTCAAACCCGTCCCGGGAGACGGCGGAGCGAACCGCGTTAAGTACACCAACAATCAAATTCCCATCGGAGACATTTCCCCCCAAGCCGCGGCCATTCTTGCGCTCTTTCCGGCGCCTACCAACTCTCAAGTCTTTAACAATTATGTCGCGTCAGGATCGGGTTCCTACAGCCAGAACAGCTTCGACACGCGCATTGATTTCAACGCCGCTCCAACTCTTCAAGTCTTTGGCCGGTTCAGCCTCGACTATTTCAACGTAGCGGGCAAAGGCTCCTACGGGGCATTGGGAGGTGTAGGATTCGGACCGGGTGGCTTATCTGGCAGTTCGATCACTCACAATTACAGCTTATCCACAGGCGTGACGAAGACGTTTAGTACTTCGTTGCTGGGCGATTTCCGGTTCGGATATTTTAAGTACAATCCCGTTGCTTCCAAGCCCGATGCTGGAACGGCCCCGATGACCGCGGTCGGGATCCCGAACGCAAATCTCACCGGAAGCCAGGCACAGGAGACGTCCGGATGGGGAGGGTTTATTTTGAACCAGACGCCCTCAGCCTCGTCGGGCAACGGTGGGAATTTCGGAGCCTCAACTATCAATTGGGGTGACGGCTTGGGCGTTGCGCGTTGCAACTGCCCGCTCATCGAGAGCGAGCAACAATTTCAATGGGTGGGTAACATAACAAAAACTCGCGGCAACCACATCTTCAAGTTCGGCGCTGACTTCAGATACGCGCAAAACCTGCGGGTCCCGAGCGATGCCGGCCGCACAGGAGACTACACCTTCGATTACCGCACGACGTCGAACGCGGGTGTAGGGGGTCTGGATTGGGGGACCTTCTTGCTGGGAGACGTGACGCAAGTCAGCCGATATGTCAGCACGAGTCTAAACGCGGCCGAGCGGCAGCATCGCATGTTCTACTACGGGCAGGATACATGGCGAATTACTCCCAAGCTCACTTTGAATTACGGTTTGCGCTGGGAGGTTTATTTCCCCGAATATGTGAACGGCAAGGACAAAGGCGGTTTTGCCAACCTGGTTCAAGGCGAGGACCGTATAGCTGGTGAGGGAGGGTTTGGGTTAAACGGAAACATAAACAATGCCTGGGACGCTTTCGCGCCACGGCTCGGCGTTGCCTATGCAGTAGATCAGAAAACCGTTGTGCGTCTAGGTTATGGGCGAAGCTTTGACATGGGAGTTTTTGGTTCAAACTTTGGACACACCGTAACGCAGACTCTGCCTGTGCTTGCCGCGCAATTAGCACAGGGCGCTAGTCAGGAAGTACCAGCCTTTACGCTCGCGCAGGGTCCTCCCATCTTTACTTTCCCAGCGATTCCATCGAATGGACTTCTTCCGGTATCGGGGCCAAACTGCTATCAACAATCGGTTTTCAACACCGCCGGGCAGAATACCCAGCTGTGCGTGCAGCCGCACATCCGCCCAACTACTCAGCGTCTGCCCACGCTCGATGCCTGGAATGCAACTGTTCAACGCCAGGTCACCAAGTCGATTTCCGTTGATGTCGCCTACGTCGGCAACAAAGGCACTCACGTATTCGCTGGCGACGGGCCCACGTACAATGTCAACAACCCTTCGATGGTGGGATATTGCGGAGACCCCACATGTTCGTCTGCTCTTAAGACGCCCCAGGCATACCGGCGACCGTACTACAACGCCTTTACTTATTCGAGCTACCCGGACCCGACAAATACGCTGGCGAATTTTCCGGGGGCGCCAGGGCTTGTGCCGGGGGTGTTGCAATGCTGCTCTATCGACGAAGGCAACTATCTAGGCAACGATGCCAGCAGCAAATATGACGCCTTCCAGGTAAAGGTGGAAAAGCGATTCTCGCATGGCTTGCAGTTCCTCTCGCACTACACGTTTGCCCACGCTTATAAATACGACAACGCGTATTATCCGGACGACCCGAAGATAGCTTACGGACCCGACGATCAGGTCCGAAACCATGTATGGGTAAATAACGTGGTTTACGAGTTGCCCTTCGGCAAAGGAAGAATGTTTGCTTCCAACGCGCACCGGGCGGAGGATTTGATTGTTGGTGGTTGGCAAATCACCGGCACAACTACATGGGGCAGCGGTTTGCCCTGGACGCCAAGCACGAACGAGTGCGGCGGCCAGGAGGATGTGGGCGTTTGCCGCCCCGACAAGGGTACAGGGTCCTTCCCTCTCGGTGCTGGATCGCTTCAACACCCAGTGGGCGCTCCTCCCTACGTGCCGTTCTTCACGGCCCTGTCGTCGCTCAGCGGGCCATTTGCCAATCCGGGGAACGGGAAGTTAGGCAACATCGGCGTCTTCAGTTATCGCGGTCCACGGGTATTTTTTGGGGACGCTTCGATCTTGAAGAATTTCGAGCTGACGGAACGAGCCAAACTCCAGTTCCGCATGGATGCCTTCAACGTGTTCAATCACCCTGCGCTCGGCTTCAACAACAACCAGAATGGCGGTACGTGTATCGACTGCTCAGGGACGAACGCCCAAGGAGTACCCAACGCAGGAATCATCACGGACATTGAACGCGACGCAACCCCAGGCTCCGCGACCGGCATGCGGCAGCTTGAGTTTGCGCTGAAGTTCATTTTCTAGATTTGATAAGAGTTCTTGCGGAGGGAGTCCTTCGGGGCTCCCTCTTTTTATCGCATGGAATGTATCGCATACAATAAGGAGCGGAATCGGCAGGCGGGCAATACGTGATTCGGTGCGAACGGCAGGGTTTGCGGGCAAGGACCGCGGGATTATTTTTTCTCGTGCTGTTGCCGCTTGCCAGAGCAGGCCAGAACCCTGCGGCGAGCCAAATACCTTCTCAGGACTCAGGCCATGCAAGCCGATATGGTTATATCGGGAATCAAGTTTGTGCACGCTGCCACGCAGCGATCTATGAGTCTTACCAGCGGACCGCAATGGCTCACGCGAGTGGCCCAGCTCTCGATTCCCTTATTCCCGCTGACTTTATGCACAAGAAATCGGGAGTCCACTATCGAATTTACTCTGAAGGCGGGCGCGCCTGGTTGAGCTTTAATCGGCCTGGAGATCCCGACGTGCAGGGCAAACGCGAACTTCTCTACTTCATCGGCTCGGGTCGGCGCGGGAGAACGTTTCTGTTCGAGACCGACGGCTTCCTGTTCGAATCGCCGGTGAACTGGTACGCCAACAAACAAATGTGGGACACGGCTCCGGCTTACCAATCAGCTCGTGAGATTCCGCTGAACCTTCCAGCGTATACGAGTTGCCTGCACTGTCATGTCAGCGGAATGCAGCCGCCAGTGAAGGGAACCGAGAACCGCTATCCCGATCCGCCTTTCACTCAAAATGGAGTCAGCTGCGAACGTTGCCATGGTCCCGGAGCCAAACATGCCGGCAGCGCGAGCGTAAATGCAGCAGTCGCGAATGCGGCAGTCGTAAGTTCAACAATCGTGAATCCGGTGAAGTTGGAGCCCGCCCGCCGCGAAGAAATCTGCATGCAATGCCATCTCGAGGGCAAAGTTGCGATTGAACGCGCAGGGCATCATCTGTATGAATACCGGGCCGGAGAAAATCTTTCTGAATACATTCGCTATTTCGTGTTGAAGGGATCACCGGAATCCTCCCCGATTGGCGCGGTGAGCCAGGTGGAAGCACTCGACCAGAGCCAGTGCAAGAAAAAATCAGGAGACGCGATGTCTTGCACGAGCTGTCACGATCCCCACCGGTCCCCGTCGGCTGAGGAGCGAGTCGCTTACTATCGCGGCAAGTGTCTGGCTTGCCACGGCGTGTCATTCGCTGACAAGCATCATGCGGACCATTCCGATTGTGTCGCGTGTCACATGCCAGCCTCGCCCAGCGCAGACGTAGCGCACACGCAGGTGACCGATCATCGCATTCCGCGCCGGCCGCAGGTCTTGCCGCAACTTCTGCAGGATGCGAGCCAGCAATCGCCCGCGCTCCAGTTGGTTCCGTTTCATAGAGTTGATAAATCCGATGCGGATGCTCGTGACGCTGCGCTGGCTTGGGCATCCCTGGCGGAAGGTGGCATGAAGGAAGCGGAACCTGAAGCGCGCGATCGGCTGTCGAAAGCAATCAAAGAGTCGCCGAATGACCCGGCGCTTTTATCGTCGTTAGGATATATCGAACAAAAGCATGGAGCCACGGAGCATGCGCGCCAGCTTTACCAAACCGCGCTATCTCTCGATCCGGGTCTGATCGATGCGGAGACGAATCTTGGAGTCATCGAGGTTCAAGATGGACAGGTAGACGACGCACTCAAGCTTTGGCGTTCGGCCTTTCAGAGTGCGCCAGACAGAAGCAGCATAGGGATCAACCTTGCCCGCGCGTATTGCGCGGATGGAAAATTGCCTGAGGCTCAAAATTACATCCTCCGCGTGCTGGAGTTTAACCCGGATCTGGCTGTCGCCAAACAAATGCTGAAGCGTCTCAACCGCGTCCCGCCGAGTTGTAGCCCATGAGCACACCCGATGGGCAAAGAGACGGGCAGCCTCGGAACTCGTTTTGCAGCGCACCATAACCTTGCCGCCATGTTGCAGGCGAAAGGACATTTTGATGATGCGGTGCGAGAGTATCAGACGGCGCTACGGGTTTACCTCGACGACGCGGTTGTAAATAACGCGATGGCGTCGGCGCTGCAGGAGCAACCGAACGATGCCAACGCAGAGGCGAATCTGGGAAGCGCGCTGGCGGAACTGGGGAAGTTCGCTGAGGCGAAGTCGCATTTCGAACGCGCATTGCAAATCGATCCTCATCATTCGCTGGCGAAAGAAAATCTGCAAGAGCAACAACGAGCCATGAACCAGCATTAGATTGAATTCGCTGTCGAGTCGCATGGAGAAGAAAAGTTGTTCTTTAAATTTCTCGGACTACAAACCTCGCGCATTGCTGCGAAATTCCACCTCGCGTGCATCCTGGCTTGTTTGTGGCCGCTCGAGTTGATTGCGATCGCACAGCAACCACCGGAAGCGCCTGCGTCGCACGTTGTAGAAGCGCCTCCTGATTTTGCTCAATCCCGAAAGTTAATGCGGGAGGGCAAGAGCGATGAGGCGATCTCTCAGTTGCTAGCCATCCAAAGCAGCAACCCAGCGGCGAAGGGATTAAATCTGGAACTTGGCACGGCCTATTATAAGAAAAGCGATTATCCGAAAGCGGTCGAATATTTGAAGAAGTCTCTGACCGAAGATCCAAACGACGGAGAAGCAGTGCAGTTGCTCGGCCTGTCTTATTACTTAGGAGGGCATCCGGCGGAGGCGATTCCGCTGCTCGAAAAGGTGCAAGGCTGGTATCCGCGAGCGAACGTCGATGCGGCTTACATTTTAGGGATTTGCTACATCCAGACCAAGGATTATCCGCGTGCCCGCGGCGCCTTTGCGCGGATGTTCGAAGTGCCGGTAGAATCGGCCGCCGCTTATCTGTTCACTGCGCGCATGCTTCTACGGCAGGAGTTCGATCCGGTTGCGGAAGAATATGCACAGAAGGCTGCGGATCTCGATCCCAAGCTCCCACTGGTGCATTTTATGTTGGGAGAACTCTATCTGTACAAAGCGAGAATTCCAGAATCAATCGGAGAGTTTCAAAAGGAGTTGGCGATCAACCCTGGCCACGCGGCGACGTATTACAAGCTCGCCGACGCGTACTCCCGTGTGCAGAAATTCGAGGAGGCAGAGAAGCTTCTACAGCGCTCGATCTGGCTGGATGCAACCTCGACGGGCCCCTATATTCTGATGGGAAAAATTTTGGAGAAAAAAGGAGAATTCGAATTGGCGGTTCGCGCCCTGCAGCGGGCCGCCGCCATGGACCCAAACAATTCAATCACACATCACCTGTTGGGTCAGGCGTACCGTGACATGGGCAAGAAAGAGGAAGCGGAGAGCGAGTTGAAACTGGCAGAAGAACTTCAGGCGAAGCAGGATCCGCATCCTTAAGAGTGTTACGAGTAGATCCGATCTGCACTTCTGCAACTCTACGACATATGTGACATGGCGATCCGGCCCGTGCGCTCCGATAGCATTCTTAATCTTCGGCTGGCCTCTGCTAGTTCGGCGTCAGTTTTGGCAAAACAGAAGCGGATTAGGTTCTCGCCTCCTCCGTCGTGGTAAAAGGCGCTGCCGGCTACAGTTGCAACTCCGGTTTCGCGCAGCAGTGTCATCGACTTCTCTTTGCTCGTCCTGCCCTCTAGGATGCTGGCGTCGGCCAGCACATAATACGCGCCTTTGGGTACGGACGGCGTAAGTCCTACTTCATGCAGGGTATCGCACAACAAATTGCGTTTATGCAGGTATTCCTTTCCTAGCTCATCGTAAAAACTTTGCGGCAATTTTAAGATTCCTTCTGCAACACCGATCTGCAGTGGCGCAGGCGCGCATACGTAAACCAGATCGTGAAGGGGAGCAATGGCTTGTGCCCACTTCCCGTCACAGACGGTATATCCGATTCGCCAACCGGTGATGCTGAAAGTTTTCGAATACCCGGAAATGGTGATTGTGCGCTTGCGCATGCCAGATAGAGTCGAGGGGCTGATATGCTTGCCGTCGTAAACAAAGGTTTCGTAGATTTCATCGGTGAAGACAAATAAATCATTGCGCTCTGCGAATTCCGCGACCCATTCCAACTCTTGTCTGGTGAAAACTTTTCCTGACGGGTTCGCCGGCGAGTTGACCATAATCGCTCGCGTCCGCGGCGTAACTATTCTGTCGAGATCGCCGGGTTGGAAGATCCAGTCCGGCTTCTGTAGGGTGACGAAAGCCGGCTTTGCTTCGACCGCCACCAGCGTATTCAGATGATACCCATAATAAGGTTCAAACAGGATGACTTCATCCCCCGGATTCAGCAGCGCCAGGCAGCTGGCATAAAATGCGCCAGTCGATCCGGAATGAATAATCACTTCAGTTTCTGGATCGCATTCCAAGCCATTGTGGCAGCGCATTTTCTCTGCCACCGCGTAGCGTAGTTCCGGCAGCCCTTCAGCGCGTGTGTAGCTATTCACTCCACGCTCCATAGCTTGGCGCGCGCCCTCGCGCACGACCTCCGGAACTGGCGTGTCGCAGACCCCCTGAGCAAGGTTGATGCCTTTGATCCTCGCGCATTCGAGCGACATCGTCCGTATCTCTGATTGTAGGAGGCGTGTTGCGCGCTGGCTGGCAGAAAGCATATTTAGCGACCTCTCCAGTTCGTAAAATTTTAGTGGTTTCTAAGTCGCGTACGGCGTATGCGCAGAATGGCTAATTCTACGTTAACGGTATTATATTCCAGTCGTGCGTAAAGCTCAGTTTCGGATTTCGTAAAAAACCGTGCATCCGATCGAGTACTTCGCAGGCCGCACTATAATTCTTCCTCAGAAGCGTCAGTTCAATAAATCTTTGGCAAACTTGTGCGATAAATAGCACGCAGGTCAATAGGTGCCAGATGGGTATTATAAAATTCTTCCTGAATTATTCACGACGGATCGTTATTATCAGCGTGGTTGCCGCCGTCGTCAGTGGAGCCTGCAATGCTGCTCTTCTGGCAGTCATTAATAATCTATTGAAACGAGAAGGTGCTACCCGGTCCTTTCTGTTGCTGGCCTTTGCAGGGCTTTGTATTCTGCTGCCTGTGACGCGTTATATCTCTGAGATACTCCTGAGCGATCTCGGGCAAGATTCCTTATATTCTCTGCGGCTTCGTATAAGCCGGCAAGTGCTGGCGACTCCTTTGCGTCGTCTGGAGGAACTCGGCACCCATCGTGTGCTTTCCGTGCTCACGGACGATGTGCCCGTCATCACCAACACCGTGCTCCTAGTCCCGTTGCTCTGCCTTAACACCACCATTGTGATTGGTTGCCTCGTGTATATCGGTCTGTTGTCTTGGAAACTGCTTTCTATTGTCGGGTTTTTCTTAGTGGTGGGTGTATTGGGGTACCAACTACCGGTACTGAAAGCTCAACATATTTTTAAACAGGCGCGGGATGACGCTGACGCGGTGCTGAAGCATGTTCAATCGATGTTCGGCGGCATTAAAGAATTGAAGCTGCACCGCGGACGTCGCGATGCGTTCTTTGCGCGTGTTCTGGAGCCGGCAGCCTCTTCTTTTAGAACCAACAACAAGAAGGCGATGAGAATCTATACCGCCTCGGCAACCTGGGGCCAGACTCTCGTTTTTGTTGTAGTCGGTTTACTTGTGGTGGTAGGGTCGGGCGAAATGAATCGAGCGACTCTAACAGGTTTCACCCTGGCACTTCTGTATCTCATGATGCCTCTGCAGGTTATCATGAACATGGCTCCTAACGTCGCGCGCGCTAACGTAGCCGTTAGGAATGTTGAGCAGCTTGGATTTGAGTTATCCGCAACTCTGGAAGATGAGGATGTCACGATCGTCCCTGAAGCTTTCGGACTCCGTCCCGGTTGGGACTTGCAATTCAAGGGCGTAACCCACTCATACTTTCGCGAGGGTGAAGCGCACGATTTCGTGCTAGGCCCTCTCGATGTAGTGTTTCATGAAGGCGAATTGGTGTTCATTACTGGTGGGAACGGGAGCGGGAAGACTACTTTTGCGAAGCTGCTTACCGGTCTTTACTTTCCTCAGACCGGGACCATCGAACTTAGCGGTACCGCGGCGACAAGCGAACCTGCCACCAGGGAGAGATACCGGCAACACTTTGCCGCGGTATTCTCTGACTGCTACGTGTTTGACCAGCTCCTAGGGCTGGAACGAAGCAATCTGCACGAAGATGCACCGCAGTATCTGAAGAAACTGAATCTGAGCCACAAGGTAAATATAGAGCAGGGGAAATTATCCACTGTCGACTTGTCCCAAGGTCAGCGCAAACGGCTGGCTCTGCTCACGGCAGTTATGGAAGACCGACCAATGTTCTTGTTCGACGAATGGGCAGCGGACCAAGATCCGGTGTTTAAAGAAATATTTTACTTACAGCTCTTGCCCGAACTCAAAGCGAAAGGTAAAACCATCTTTGTAATTAGCCATGATGACCGTTACTATCACGTCGCGGACCGTGTTGTTAAGTTTGATGACGGGCAGATTTCCAGTGACGTTGCAAAGGAATCAGACAAGGCGGTCGTTTCTTCGGTGGCTTGATCAACACGGTTATTGCAACCGGCGGGCAGGGCTCGGCTGGGTAGCAAACTCACCTTACTCGCGTGGCTAACTAGCTTCGGTCGACATCCGCAGCGATTGAGGATTCAGCGCTCACGCCAGAGGGCACAAAGTAGGCTGGTCCGAAGCACACTGGCTCGAAGCCACGGTCGACACCGCTACCGGTATAGTGCGGCGTCCAGCCAGCGACATCTTGAAAAAGGCGAATGGTTCGGATGCGTCGTTCCGAACAGAGGTTAAACCAGTGTAAAGTGCCGCGTGGAACTCTAATCCAGTCGCAGGCAGTGACCTCGATTGAAACTACGGGCCGCCCTGGCGGGTGAATGAAAAAAAGCCCACGTCCGGCAACAATGAAACGAACCTCATCTTCGTCATGAGTGTGCTCGATGCTGAACTTCGCCAGCATTGCCTCAAGTCCTGCGGTGTGCGGATTGACGTCGATCACATCGGCGGTGACATAGCCGCCGCGCTTCTTTAGTACGTCGATCTGCTGCGCATAGGCGGCAAGAATAGCTTCAGACGAAGCGTCAATGTCAACGCTGATATCGGATTCCCAACGTTCATAATCGATGCCGATAGACGCGAGGTAGCTGGTGATTTCAGTCGGGTTAGTTAGTGAGCGGTTTTCCTGGGGAATCGTAACGCATGCCATGTTCCACCTCTCGTAGCTCCAGATAATACTGTCAGGCACTAACCAGCCGTGTGGCCAACGACTTCAAGAAGGAACTCAATAATCTCGACGTGGCGTCTTGCAATCGACAGCGTCGGACCCCACGTGTAAAGCCCGTGCCGCTCCAGAAGAAATCCGTGAACATCAGGATTCTCGTCGAGCATGGTTTCAACCGTAGCCCCTAACCGAACCATGTCTTGAGAATTAGGAAGGATGGGAATCCACTCGCGATGACGGTGATCGCTAACCCCTTCCAAGCCCTTTAACATTTCGTACCCCTCAATTGTCAGGCCACGTTGCGGAGCTCCACGCCCTGACAGGATTGTCGCCCAAATGGAATGTGTATGTAATACCGCGCCTGCGCCTCGCGCCCGAATAATAGCTAAATGCAGCATGTATTCAAATGAAGGGCGCGAGCTTCCTCTTAAAACTTCTCCCGCTTCGTCGATTTCAAGAATGTCAGTAGGGTTAAGCTCGCCCTTGTGGCTCCCGGTGGGAGTAATTGCCAGCCGCAACGGATCAGAACTCAGAACTGAGCTGAAGTTGCCACCAGTACCGAGCACCCAGCCTCGAAGGTAAAAGCCAGCGCCAATCTCAGCCAGCGTGGAAGCGGTGTCAAGAAAACAGCACTCGTCCCCGCCTACGGCCGTCTGACTTGCGCTACCACTCCCGCGGTTCTGATGGAAAAGTCTCATGCCGAATGCCTTAGATCTCGTTGCGAGCAGCTAGCAGAGTAACCAACACTCGTATTGGTAGAAGCAAAATCATAGCATGTCATGGATTTGGAAATCCCTGTACCTTTCGTCGAGGAATTCCTCGTACGGGAGGTTGGTTGTGGCGGGAGATCCGAGGTAGTAGTGTCGTTCAGTTCGCAAGGTATTGACGAGGCATTTGTGGTTTCTTTGGCGGCAGCCCACGCCAAAGCACTGTTGTCGGCGGCTTCCTCGTTGACCCTCGCCGAGACCGGTGCGCAGTCTCCTTCGATCGATTTACTTGCAATCGAGATTGGCCGCGCACCCTGCCCGTTGTCATGGAAATCAGAAAACGCTAGCTGGACAAGACGCCACACCGGTGAGTTAGCCTTGGAGGTGTAGGTTGAGCGACGGAACCACGACATCGAACGAGGTGGCGACCGCAACAATCGTTGATGTGCTGCGGCTCAGGGCGGAGACTCAGAAAGATCAGATTGCTTATCGGTTTCTGGCCGATGGTGAAGAAGAGAGAAGCACGCTCACCT